>Ga0302155_10000015_pt1 | contig 150790 bp, 121 predicted proteins | sample I_Bog_N3_1_FD_193508 | JGI IMG/M metagenome (GOLD analysis project Ga0302155, IMG submission 193508) | Peat permafrost microbial communities from Stordalen Mire near Abisko, Sweden - I_Bog_N3_1 | ecosystem: Environmental > Terrestrial > Soil > Wetlands > Peat | place: Sweden: Abisko... | reverse complement strand
TGTTCCACCACATCCGCTGGCAATATTACACGCAACATCTACACCTCCAATTCCATTGGTTTTCCCGGACCAAAAGACAGCTTCGTCAGCACCTGTAGCAAATGCATTTGCTGTCGTATTTGCCCCATTAAATTTTCGTCTTTAACGTGTAGTCAGAACCAAGTTCATTTTTCAGCCTTTCAGCAATTTCATTACCGACCCGCTTAAATTCAGCTTTTTCCTCTTCGCTCCTAAATCCTGAACTGGCAGGGTCAGCCAAATTTAATGTGCAATCATACATATGCGCCCACTGCGCAAGCTGGGCGATCAGATCACTTGAAATTGGAAGCGTCTGCGGGTCGATATTGCCGACTTGACCGGGCGATGCCTCCCAAAGAGGGTGGCATTGATAGTCAGCCATTAATTTTATTGATCTCATTTAATAAGTCCAGTTGGGTTGGCACCGACAATAAATCCATTGCTACCTGTGGTAACTGCAATGCCTTGAGTTTGACCATTAATTGTTACCCCGTAAATTGGGCGTCCAACGCCAGCACCTTGATAGCCGACGACGTTACCCTCGGTAACTGCTTGCATAACTACGTTCGGGATTTGATCCTGCGAAACACCGATATTCGCAAAGTCGTCTCCATGCCCCTCAACGATGTGTTGCAGTCCGGCGCTTGAATTGCCCGATTCGAGGAAAACAACCTGTCCACTAGGCGTCTGTCCAGTGGCAACAACATTTTCCGGTGTAAATTTTACGCCGTTGGCAGCGAGTGTTTCCAAATCTGCTGGATTAACTGCACTATTTGCCCCTTTAAGTATTACGTTACCGCACCCCAATAGCCATGAAATGGCCCATCAGGATATACCAGCCGCCAAACGCACTTGGAGGATAGGCACTGAAACCATCGTTCGGTTAGACCAGCGACTGCATATAACTCTTTAACAGGAACCTCTACAGCAATACCTTCAGCAATCTGCGACTCAATCCAATCTATGAATCTCTTAAATTCAGAATAGGATTGAAAATTGTCTATTACTTCCCAATTACAATTATTTCTCATGGTTTTATCCAAGCCGGATCGATTGTGACACTTCTAGGAAACAGAACCTGATTTCCACCGCCAACCAAGCCACCTTGTGCTGCGGCTTGCCCTTGGTAAAGCTTTACTCCTGCAGGAACTTCTATTTTTACAACCGAAGTCGCGGGGTTTCCCCACGCAGGATTTAAGGCACTATCTATGATTGATTGAACTGGTCCCGAGGGTGGAGTTGTAGTCCAATAACCTCCTAGTTGATCAGCGGTGCCTCCATATACTCGATACAGCACCGTTGGCTCGGTAGTTACTGTTTCGGCATATGTGCCGCTTCTGAATGTGCTTGCGATGGGTGGAGGAAGAGGTCCGGGGTCACTTAAAGGACCGTACTGTACCAAGCCCTTAGTAGTAGGTGCAATATCGCTGGTTATATTTAGACCACTATTTGCCCCAATAAATATTCAATTTTTAGATTTCCAAAATACAGTCGTTGACAATTGACTGGGTAAGAGAGCGAGCGCTGCTATAGTCTGTCCGCTGTCATCACAAAATTCAACTTCATACGCTTCGCATGGTTTCACATGAATATCTACGACAGTCCCATTCATGCCAGCACGCAAGCCTTCTTCTGGCAAGTCCTCTGCCAAAACAACTACATCAAAAAGAGCAAAGCTCATTGAAATAACCTCACTTGACGTAAATGGTAGTTAGCCTTGGAACAGTTGATCCAGGATCTAATATCCAGCCGGTCCGAACGGTAACAGTATTGCCATTTGGCCCAGTAATCGGCATATCAACGGTGTAACGTTGCCCAAATTGATCCGCCTTTCCGAGAGTCGCCGGATTCTGTGTAACCCCCTTTTGTACTTGAGCTATTAGATCGCCCGCATTGGTCTGGTTATACCCCAATGCCGAGTCAAAGACGACCGCTTTATTGCCGCCGACTGGATGATCTGGATTCAATGCGTAACCTGTCACCTTCTGAGGATCAATGACAGCATTCCCTGCATTTGGTACCGCCCCTTCGACGACTTTTCCAGTATTTTCCCCACCTAATTTCGCTCCAGCCGCAACGTCCTCAGCCGTTGATCCTTTCTTCGCGGCATTAGCCGCCTTAGCAGCATCCTCCAGCGCCGTTCCCACTTTACCAATAATCCCAATCGGCACAGGCGCAACAATAGCCAAGATATTACCTGCAAGCTTGCCAATAGCAAACGCATCACCATTTTCATATGCCGTTGCCAAGGCATTGCGCTGCTCGGCACTGGCATTGTTCAGTACTTGCGCCAGCAATTCAGGCTCAGCCGCTAACCGTCCTAGTGTCGCAAAGCTTTGTACCGCACCACTCTCGATCTGCTCGCGTGCAGCCTGATCGCCGGAAATGCCTAATAGCAAAGTACCAAGCCCTTTCGCCAGGGCCTTTGCTGCATCCACGGTGGTGATCGCAATGCCTACGCCAACACCAGCCGCGTGATCCACCCCCGACATGCTTCCATCGGCTTGGTTGATCGTATGGAGTTTGTCGAGGGCTCCATCCAAATTGGTTTTGGCATTGCCATAACGAATAATGTCAGCTGCTGCCTGCCGCACATCCTGGCGCACCCCGTCGCAAGCCGAACTGGTATTGCCGGTGCAGGCAGTGAGCGCCATATCGCGTTGTTGGTCCAGCGCTTCCAGTCGCTTGACTTCGCCACAGGCTGAACTGTCGCCGCTACCAGTCGGACAGGCTTTGCGGGCCTTGGTCAATTGTTCGATTTCGTCATGTTTCAGATAATTGTTGACCGTCTGGTTCATCCCGGCAGCCGCTCCTTGCAAGCCGCCTGCAGCGGCCCCCACGGCCGAGCCGGCGGCGGCAATGAGTCCCTTCGTCACCACATCGGGCAAGCCCAGGTCTTTGATGGCACCGGCAATTTCAGGAATGGTGGCCGCCGACAAGCCTGCACCTAAGGCCCCTGCCACACCGCCAGACAAGGCGCCTGCCACGGTATGCGCGGCCACCCGATAGGCGCCACCCTCAGCCCAGTTCTTGGCGCCTTCGGCGTCGCCGTTGGCAATGGCCTTTTTGTATTGTTCGCTGGCATAGTCGCCAATGGCCTTGGCCGTCTGCTGCCCAAACGCTTGCGTAATCTGCGCTTGCGCTTGCACATCCTGCCGCAGTTCTTCGCCATTCCAGTTCTTGAGTAGGCTGTTGCTGCTGTCCTGGCCTGTGCGGGCCGTCTGGTCCAGTTTGGCAATGGTTTGCTCGGCCGTCAGTCCCGTCTTGTCTTGCTGGACCTGGTCGTTGAGCGTGATCCTGGCAGCGCTGATGCTGGCATTGGTGCTGCTGTGTTCACCGCCTGAACTGCTTCCCATACCGGCGCCGCTGGTGCCGACGCTGATACTTTCTGCCTGGTACTGACTCCTGTTCTCTACGCTGCTGGTGGTGAGCGTGTCGGTGTCGAGGCGGTTCTTGCCGTCTGTTATGGCCTTGTCAGTGCTGGCGATCTTGCCGCCCTTGAGGTTGGTGTTGCCGTTGACATTGATCTCAAATCCGCCATCCCCGGCTTCAATCCCCGACTGTTGCGCCACACTGGCGAAGTCGGCGCTGACCTTGCTCTGTCCGACACTGGCGCTGCCTGAGAAACCCGCGCCGGCAGTGACGTTGGCGCTGAAGTTCTGGTCCTTGCTGGCGTAAGTGCTGGTGTCTTGCAGACTTTCGATCGTTAAATCGTTGCCGACATTGACCACGACTTGCTTACCGCTCACCAGGGCACCCTTGATGGAGGTGTCGTTGCCCGATGTCAGCTCGACTTGCTGGCCGCCTTGCAGACGGCTCATCACTTGCGCCGCATCGCGCCCGTCAGTGTTGCCACGACTGCCGGCGGCGTTGACCGTGACACCGAAGGCGGCTCCGCCTTGTCCGAATTCCACCGCCAGACCAACTCCGAAGGAGTTGGAGGAACGCGTGCTGTGTTGTTCGTCGGTGTTCTCGCCGCCGAGCAGACTGATGTCGTGGTCGGCGCTCAGACTGAGTTTGTTGCCAGCATTGATGTCGCTGGCTTGTATTGTGATGTCGCTACGTTGTTGGTCGCCGCTGGCGCTGATGCTGACGTTGCCGCCGGCGAGCACTTGCGATCCTTGTTGCTGGGTGCTGCGTTGCTCGGTCTTGCTTTCATTCTCGCTGCCGCCAACCGTGATGGCGATGCCGATACCAGATGAGCCTTTGCCGCTGGCAGCTGCATCAACGACGCTATTGGCCGCACCGGCTACCGCCATGCCGGCTGTGGCGGCGGCCAGCGCTTGCATGCGCGGGTCTTTGGTTTTACTGGCGGCTTCGTCCATTTGACCTACCGTTTGCAGGGCCGAGACTACCGCGCCAGTGAGTGCCACGGTGATGCCGCTTTGCTTGTAGCTGTCTTCTATCGTGCTGATACTGGTATTTTGTGCGGCTTCAATCGTGACTTGTTTGGCCGCGATGCTGATGTCGCCGCTGGGGACGAGCACCTTGCTGCCGGTTTGCGTATAGCTGTTGCCGGCCAGGATGCTGACCTTGCCGTCGACACTGCCGAGCGTGGCGGCGGTGGCTCTGGTGTAACGGTTGTCGTCGCTATGCGTTTGTTCTTTGATACCGATGCTCACACCGGCGCCGCTACCCATCAGGCCTTCCGTGATCTCGATGCGCTCATGCCGGCTGCTGCCGCTGTCCATGGCGGCGGCAATGGTGATGTCGCCTTGCGCGGCCAGACTGATGTCTTTGGTGGCGACAACGTCGCTGCCGAGGATGCTGAGCTGGCCGCCAACGGCCAGTTGCACGGTGTCGCCGGAGAAGCTGCTGCCTATGTGTTCGATGCGGCCGCTGGCGTCGTCGGTGATGGTACTTTTGTCGGCAAACCAGCCTTCTGCCTGGCTGTGGCTGTGTCGGTCACGGGCGGCGGCGCTACTGGTATCGGTGGCAATAAGCAGGTCGCCTCCGGCAACGACGCTGAGATCTTGCTCGGCGGTGACGCTGGCGGCACGGCTGCTCAAGTCGCGCCCGGCGCTGAGACTGATGTGCTCGCCGTTGATCGTGCTGCCGATGGCATTATCGTGACTGCGCTCAGCAGAATTTTGTGCGCTCGCGCTGAGCAAACCGGCGACACCCGCCTTGGCGGGCGTGCTGTCCCAGTCAATCTGTTCGTGGCTGGTTTCATGCACCGTGCCTAGCGTGAGGTCGCGCTGAGCGACCATGGCTATCGTGTCGGCGCTGAGCTGGGCGGCATCGATGTGGATGTCGCGCCCAGCGACCTGGGTGACGACGCCACCTTTTCCGGTGGCAATCACGAGCGCGGCGCTGTCGATGTTGCTGCCGCTGGTGGTGGCATTGACGGTCTCAACCGTGGTGCTGCGGTGGATGATGTCGCGCCCGGCAACGGCAGTGACACTGTTGCCGCCGTCTATGATGCTGCCCAGGTTGAGAATGTCGTTCTGGGCTTGTAATTGCGTGTCTTGACCGCTGATGCGCCCACCGAAGTTGGCGATGTTGTTGGCGGCCAGTTGCGTGCCGTGGTTGGCGGCGATGGTGCCGTTGTTGAGGATGTCACCCGCAGTCTTGAACTGGATATTATCGGCGGCAATCAGCGTGCCGTCCCCAGTGACCTGGCTGCGCTTGGCGCGTAGATAGACTTGCGGCACCAACACTTCTTCTTGGCTGCCGTCGGCCAAGGTGACGGTTTGTTTGACCAGCCAGACGATGTCGGCAGTGAGCTGGGCCATTTGCTCGGCAGTGAGGGCGATGCCAAGTGTGTAATCGAAGCGCTGGGCCAGTTCGACGCCGGCGGCCATGAGCGCCTGGTATTGTGCTTCGTTGCTGCTGTAGTCGCCCAGGTAGCGCTGGCCGATGGCCTTTTGGATTTGCTGTTGCACCAGTTGTTGTTCGTAGTAACCGTCGCCTAGGCGTTTCAACACGGTGGCGGGGTCGAACTGCAACTGATTGAGCATGGCGTCGGAACTGAGCCAGTTGCGGTAGTTAGTGAACTGGAGATCGGTGGCGATCAGGTAGCGCTCGTTGCCGGGACGGTAGAGGGCACTGTCTGGCAGGCTGAGCTCGGGATTGCTAGTGCGCACGACCTTGCCGTCACCGTCGGCCGCTTTGCTGGGCGTGCTTTTAATCGTCTTGTCTTGTTGCGCACCACGGCCATCGGTGGGAGTGATGTCGAGCGGGAAACTGGTTTGCAGCGTTTGGCCTTGGTAGTCGCGGCTTTCGTAGCGGCGGTCGTCGCTTTGCACGGCGTGGCTTCTGAGGAAGGTGTAGCTGGCTTGACCGACCGAGGTGACCGTTTGGCTGCCTTGCAGTCCGGTGTTGCTGACCTGGGTACCGCTGAGGTCGCCGCCGGCGATGATTTGGCTGTTGGCGTTGTTGACGGTGTCGCCGTTCAAACGTAGATGGCCGCCGATCTGGATCATGCCGGGATCGCTGCGCAGGACTTTGGTGCGGGCGATTTGCTCGGTGCCGTCGTAGATGGTCCAGGCGCTCTGCATACGACCGTTGAGGTCGTTGTTGAAGGCGACGACGGCGCGATTGAGGGCTTGATAACTGGCTTGTTGTTGCCCGTGGGCCTGTTCCCAGTCGCCCATGGCGGCTTGCCAGGCAGCAGTTTCTGCAGGACTGCCGGGAACGTAGTAACAACTGTCGCCGTTGCATTGTTCTCGGCCCGGTTGCTGCGGCGCCGGGCCGATCAGGGTGGCTGACACCGGCGGCGCTACGCCCATGATGGCCCACACTGGATCGGTGGGCGGATAGGCATAGACTTCCGGATAGACGTTGGGCTCCCGATCACCGCCTCCACCGCTGCTGCCGCCGGGCGTGTAAGGCATCTGATAGAAGCCGGCACCGTAGCGCGCAAAGGGATAGGTCGCGGAGGGCAGCACCAGGCGGTAATTAGCGTCGTCGTTCATGTTGCGCCAGTCGCCAGGGGCCAAGACGTGGCCGTTGCTGCGGTTGACCAGCCGTACCGTGCTGCCGTCGAGCAGATCGGGCGAGCCGTCCAAACGGAAGCGGACAATTCGGTCACCGGTGCTGTATTCAAGCGTCGTTTCCAGATGGGCATTAAGGTTGTTGACGCGCTTGTGGCTGAGCGTGGCGTGGCCATCGGCGGCGATGGTGGCGCTGCTGTTGTTGATCGCCTCGCCCTGGCCGCTGGCATGGCCATTGGCATCGAGCTGGCTGCCGGTGTACAGGTCGCCGGCAGAATAAATCAGCGCGTGTTCGCTGTTGTTGATGGTGGCCACGCCCAGATCCAGACGTTCGCGTGCGGCAATGACAGGGGCGCTGCTGTCACCGCTGCCGCCGCTGTTATTGAGCGTGGTGGCGGCGATGGCGAGATGGTCGCCGTAGATCCGAGCGCCGCCGAGGTTATCGATGGTGGTGCCCCTGAGGGTGGTATTGCTGCCGTCTATCAGGCCTCGGTTGCTGATGTGCTCGGCCTGTAATTGGTTGTGGTTGGCGATGATGTGGCCGCCGCTCTGGTTGTCAATGACGGCGGCTGTGGTGCTGAGACTTTGGCTGGCCAGCAGTTGACCGTTATTGCTTAGCGTGCCGGCAGTTGTAATGCTGACATTGCCATCGGCTTGGGTGGTGCCGCTGTGGAGGTAGTCGGCGTCGAGCTTGAGCGCGAGATCACCCAGGCTGAGTACTTTGCCGTCGCCGCTCATGGCAGCGCTGTCGATGCTTAATTGGCTGCCGGCGATGAGGCTGCCGTCGGCATTGCTGATGGCTAGCGTCTTGTGCTCGCCACTGCCGGCGTCGATCAGCGCCAGCGTTTGTCCGGCGCTGAGCTGGCCGCCACCGTTGTTGATGTGGCCGGCGCTGCTGACAAGCACATCGGTATTGGCGCGGATCGCACCGGATTGGTTGTCCAGGTTGGCGGTGTTGAGCGTGATGGTTTGTGCTTGGATGCCTAAATTGTCGGCTTGCGTGTTGGCGTTGAGGATGTCGCCTGCGCTGATGATGACGGCACCGTTGGAACGCATCAGGCCGCCACTGTTGTCGAGCTCGGCGGCGCCGAGCTGCAAGGTGGCGTTGCCGCCGGCTTGCAGTTGGCCACCTTGGTTGTTGAAACCGCCGGCGCTGATGTCTATCTGGCCGCTGGCGCTGATGCTGCCCTGGTTCTCGATGCGACCGTCGGCGCTGACGATGAAGTCCTTGGCGGCGATGTTGCCGGCATTGAACATGCCGAGTTGGCGTTCGGTGCCAACCAGAAAAATGTGCCCGGCATACATGCCACCCAACTGCGCCATGTCTATCGCATAGCGGGGCTCAGGGCCGCTTGCGCCACTGTTGGCGGTAACCGTCTGATGGTCGGCGGAGATGGTGTTGATGCCGGTGCTGATCTTTAAATCCTTGGCCCAGAGTCCACCGTCGATACGCACGGCGCGCGACATGAGGTCAGTGAAGTCGGTGTTGCTGGCGTCGAGACCGCCGCCGCCGATGTCGATGCTGCCGCCGTGGACGCGATAGGCGTCGAGATTGCCGCCTTGCATGCTGGGCATGCCAGTGGTCAGCGTGGCGCGACTGGCGTTGATGAAGCCGCTGCCGTTGATGGACAGGCCGGACGGGTTGGCGATGATGACGTGGGCGCGCGCGCCGGCCACTTCGATATAGCCGTGCAGCTTGCTGGGGTCGCTGGAGTTGATTTCGTTGAGGATCACGCGGGCGCTGCCGGTGGCCAGCCAGGGATTGCCTTGCACATAGCCACCCAGTTGGGTCAGCGCGTTGTTGCGGGCATTGTTGAGGATGACGCCACGGCTGTCGACGTCGAACTGGCTGTAGAGGTTGCGCGAGACGCCTTGCGCGCTGGGAGTCTGAATGTTGACCAGCGGGATGCCGTTGCCGGTCTGTAAAACGGTGGGCTGCTGATTGCCGGGCACGTTGCGGTAGGCGACGACTTGCGCCTGGACCATGTGGAGGCTGCCAACCAGCGCGGCAATGACGATCGCCAAATGGGTCAGGCGTAGCCGCAATGAAGCGATGCGGGTGACGGCGCTAGCGCTGCCCTTGCCTTTGCTGCCGCTACGAGAAATTTCTGCTATGGCGGCTGGTGCATTGGTTTTGCGGTTGAAAGCAATGCGGTAGAGATGTTTATTCATTTCCTTGACCTGGCGCTCATCGATGACTCTGGAGCTCGAAGTCTAGGAAACTAAGGCATAGGAAAATATAGGTTAAGTCCGAAAATCGCGGTCAAAAAAAAGACCGGGCAAACAAATCAAATTGTTTTTATTTTCTCGAAAAATAATTACTATGCGATTTTAAAAAAATTTCGCACATGCATATCTTGCCTATGCATCCCCTCTCGAGAATGCAAACGAATGCAGGCAGTTTTCAAATGCAGAGATCCAGCTTGTCACGCCTATTTCATCGACTGCGACAGCATCTGCCAAACGATGTAATCGGCGCATCACTTCATCTGCTGTACCGGCGATTTACGCCCCAGTTGCTGTTTAATGCCTCGCCGTTGTCTGCTGACATCGGGATGGGTCAAGGTGATTTCCGGCGATGCCAGCGGCCAGTCCCCTACCATCACGGCGTAATAAGGTGCAGCCCACGCTAGTCAAACCGACGACATCACGCTTGCAGCCTGCGGCTGCTCGACACGCGCCATCAGATAAAACAGCAAGACCCCGCATACCGCTGCAATCGCTGCGGCTGCCAGCATCAGCATGGCAAAGGCATGCGCGAAACCCAGCTGCGCGGCATGTAGGGCCACCTGGCTATTGCCCAGCGCCGACAACACGGCTGCGCTGTCGCCAGCGACCACGTGCCCGACCACCTCGGCCAAGTCCGGCGGCACAGGCACGTGCGCAGCTACCAGTGCAGCACTGAGGAAATTGCCGGTACGCGCCGTCAATACCGCGCCAAGACAAGCGACCGCCAACACGATAGCTGAAAACCGCGTCGTGGTACTCATTCCTGAGGCCATGCCGCTACGTTCATGCGGCACATTCTGCATGATCGCCTTTTGCGTATTGCCATTGAGCAGCCCCGCACCGCTGCCGGTTATCAGCATGCCAAGCAGCACCAGCCAATACTGATTCAGGTAAGCTGCCAGCGCCACCAGTGCATCACCGCCGCACACCAGCCCCATGCCCAACGCCATTACGCCATGCAGGGGAAAACGACCGGACAACGCCATCCCAATGCGCGGAAATACCAACATCATCAGCGCAAATGGCAACATCGCCAGCCCCGCCACCAGCGCTGAGTAGCCAAAAGCATTCTGCAGATATAAGGGCAAGAAGGTCATCATCACCTGCGCCGCCGCGGCATAGCCGAACATGGCCAGCACCGCCCCCGTCAACGGCGCTCGACGAAACAAGCGCAGCTCTATCATCGGCCGCTGCTGCATCAGTTCAAGCGGAATAAACAACACCAGCAAAGCCGCCCCTGCGCTTAGTCGCAGCAGCGTGACCGTGCTGTGCCAACCAGCTGCATTGGCACCGATGAGCGCCCAAATCAGGCAAGCCAGCATACCGCTGAACAGCAAACTCCCCCAGGGATCCAAACGCACCGCGCCAAGATCAGCCGACTCGACGACATGGCGCTGCGCCAATCGCGCCAGACATAGGCACACGGGCAGATTGAGCAAAAAAATCCAACGCCAGCCCAACAATTGGGTAATCACACCACCCAGCAAAGGCGCCACCGCCGCCGATACCCCCATGCATGCGCCCCAGATGGCCCAGGCCTGGGTACGCGCCCGTTCAGTATGGAACACGTTGCCAATCACCGCCAGCGCCGCCGTCAGCAACATTGCCGCGCCAACGCCTTTGACCGCCCGCGCCACCTCCAGCGCCCTCACCGACCAGGCCAGTCCACATGCCAACGAGGCTAGACTGAATATTCCAAGTCCCAACAACATCATGCGCTTGCGACCGTAGCGATCCGCCAGCGTGCCTGCCGGCAGCAGCAGCGCGGCAAAAGCCAGCATATAGGCACTGACGATCCACTCGATATCACTGAAGCCTGCGTGCAAGGAACGCGCCACCGAGGGCAACGATACCGCCACGATATTGGTATCGAGAATGATCAGCGCACATACCCCGGAACAAATCAGCAAAATAGTGCGCTCGCGGCGTTGCAGTAATTTGTCAGCAGCGATTGCGCTGGACCGGCTAGTCATCGTCATACGGTGCTCTACATGGATTCAATGAGCTCATTGTAATTCTGCAGATAATTATTTCTATTACAGTAAAATGATTTTTTAATTTCCCGTGAGTTAATAATGGAACTGCGTCATCTGCGCTATTTCCTCACGCTGGCAGAGACCTTGCATTTCGCCCGCGCTGCAGAACAGCTGGAAATTTCACCGCCAGCGTTAACCAAGCAGATACAAGAAATTGAGCGTTATCTGGGCGTGCAATTATTCCAGCGCACCAAGCGTTCAGTGAGATTGTCTAGTGCCGGCGAAGTCTTTCTTGAGCAAGCCCGGCGCACCCTCCAGCAAGCCGTACGCGCAGAAGAAGCCGCGCGGCGCGCCGGACGCGGTGAAATTGGCAGGATCGACATCGGTTACATCGCCTCGGCTGCCTATACCGGCTTGTTGCAAACCGAGATTGCGCGTTTTCGCCAGAGCCATCCGGGGGTCGAACTCAAGCTGCAGGAAACTCCCATGGAGCAATTGCCGTTACAGGTCAGTAACGGCAGCATCGACCTGGCCTTTCTGCGCCCGCCGGTGGTCTGCCCCAGCGATGTCATGCTGAGCACCTTGCTGGCCGATGAATTTGTCGCGGCATTACCGCATGATTCACCATTGACGCAACATGAGACACTACCGCCGGCCGCATTGGCCAACGCCGACTTCATCTTGCCGGAACAAGTTGACGGGACCATGGAAGTTGGACGGCGCGGCCACTTTGTACCGCGCTGCATCGCCAGCCCCGGCGGACTGGTTGCCGTCATCACCTTGGTGTCGCTGGGTCAGGGGGTGGCAATCGTGCCGGCTTCCGTGATACAGACCATCGCCATGCCGGGTGTGGCATATCGCCGACTGGCTGGGAAAACGATCCCAGGGGCCATTGCGCTGGCCTTCCGCCGGCATGAGAAATCTGCCGTGGTGCGCGCTTTTCTGAAACAACTAAAGCAAACCTCTGGCTAGACCGACAAGAAAAACCTGTTGTCTTGACGGCACGCCAATTGCGCAGCGTTACCCGGGTCATAAAAGCGGAAGCTCCCTCTGCCTTCTTTTTTGCCCGCTTTCTTGGCCACGTACATGGCGTTGTCTGCCTTCAATAGCAACTCATCGACGTTTTCGCCGTCCTCAGGAAAGAGCGCAATACCAATACTCAGACTCGTCCCAAGTACATGACCGTCGATATTCGGATAAGGATCGCCGATCACTCTGACCAATTTTTCGGCAATTTCGGCAATCTGCGTTTGATATTGAATATCCGATAGCAGCACCACGAATTCGTCACCACCGAGCCGCGCTACCAGATCGTATTCGCGCAGACTGGCACGCAGGCGCTGCGCCACCGCCTGCAATAAGAGGTCCCCTGTGGCGTGTCCCAGCGTATCATTGATCGGTTTGAAACCGTCCAGATCCATAAAGAACAGCGCATATAAGCTATCGTCGCGCCGCGCACGGCCCAGCGCCGCTACCGCCAGTTCGTTGAACAACATGCGATTGGGAATGCCGGTCAGGTAGTCGTGCGATGCGAGATGATAAGCGCGTGTTTTTTCTTGCTCAAGTTGATCAATTAAACCAATTTTGTCGCGCTCGGAACGCTCCAGGCATTCGTAGAGCTTCTTGCGATGGTAAGAAATCGCAATCAGTACCAAGGTCAAAGAAACCACGGCAATCGAAAGGATGATGGCGTAGCGGATATATTCCAGATGCGATGGCTCCAGCTCCGTCAACAGCAAGTCTTGGTCACGCGTGACCTTGACACCCAGTGGATAGGCCGGCAGTTTCTGATAGGCGCTACCCGCAGTTGCCAAGTAAGCGGCGTTGAGCGCACCAGTCTGCGTCGATGCTTGTTGTGTCTGGTTATCGATAGAGACACGGTAACCGTCGCCGATGAGTTGGTAATCCTTGAGAATACGGCCCAGGTCGAGTTCAGCCACAAAAATACCGCGCGTACCACTCACCGGACTGCGCAAGATCACCAGCATCGGCACATGCCAGCCGTCGGCGCTGCGCATCCCAAAGCTGACCGAACCGATCTGCGCTTGCTCCATGCCGACAACGGCGGCGCGGAAATCGCGCATCACCATCTGTTCCATTTGGCTTGCGGTGGGTGCGTCATTGGATCGGTACTTCAAGTGCATGCCGGCGTCAAACACCGCCGCGTAGACATAGGCATTATCACTACCGACCAAGCGCGTAAGGTAATCGGCCGCAGCAGGCTGAGTGTCAAGCACCTGGCTGCCGATGGCGGCATATTGCAGCGCCCGCCCGAGCCGGTCGCTGAGATTGGCGGCAACGACGACCGCCATATGGCGACTCTGGGCAGCGGCATTTTTCACCAGCAGTTGCTTTTCATTGTTCACATGCGCAAACGTGATACCCCAGATCACCAACAAGGTCAGCAAGGACAACAACCCAAAGCAAATCGACAATCCGGCACCATCCTGGACCAAGGCTTTGGGCCATTTTCTAGAAAAGGAAAATCGGGACTGCATTTGTCTCCCTGATACCGTTATCTGGACTGTCTGCTATCCATGCACAGTAAGCTGAAAAGACCGCAAACCATGTACCAGCCGATGGCGCCTAGACGCCACCGGGCAATTTTCATATAGGATAAGTACCAGAAAAGTAAGGAGAGTTCCTGGCGGCAAGAAATATCCTTGAGCGCAGCAGCATAGTTGCCAGGAAAACAGCAATCAAAAGAACAAGAAAAATGGTCATGACGACAACATGACAGCCATGCCAGCATGACCACAGTCTGACTCAGGCACCAGTTGCGATCTGAGGGAATTGCCGATGTCCCAACGGCATCACCGTCTGCAGGCTATCGAATTCGGCCAGAATCATCTCAACTTGATCGGAATGGCTGCTCGCGGTTCGCAAGGCAGCCCGGAACGCCCTCAATGTCCCACGGTCAAGTGCACCGCCACGGCCTTTATTGGCGCGCACCGCACCGGCCACGATGTCTGACAGCAAGGCATCGGCGCAACTCTGCGCCTCTTTGAGTTGGGCCAAGCAATCAAGTAGCGCAAGTGTCTTGTTCATCATCACCTCCTGTCAAGGTTGTCCAACGAGAAAATCCACCGGTACTTTGCACATTGTCGGTTTCGCTTGCGTCGCGCTTCGACAGATCAGGCCAGTATAGACACCAATGCATAAAAAGCCATTGTCGAATTTTCAATATTTTCAAATGATTCTCAGAAAAAATGCAGTCACGCCAGCGAATCTGCCAGCCAACATGAACATGGCATCGAAATGGTCACTGGTATTGCACCGGCGCTCTCCGACCTACTCGGAAGTAGCTAATTTTTTGAGCGATGTGCTTGCCACAAGTATTCATACTTTCGTAATCTTGAAGGCTGGTAGAACCACGTCGTCAGAGCAATCATCCGGACAGATAAAATTGAGCGAGATCTCTCCCTGCCCATGATAAACAGCCACCGCCTGCGTATATGGCGCGAGCATCTGAGCAATCTCTTCTTTGGTATGTTCGTAATAGGTTCGCGGCGAGTTTGTCACTGACAATTGTCGGCTCAGCCAGTCTACCGTTGCGCACCAGGCGCCAACGTTTTCATCGCTGGGCTTAGAGCCCTCTAGACACAGGGCTTCACGTGCTTTAGTTCTGAGCAATCCAATTCGGCGCTCATCGCTATCCAAATCCTGTTTGAAGCTGCAATCACGGTGAGCCTCTTTCCTTAGAAATTCGCCTAACACTCTCACGATGCACTGTCTTGCCTCATCGGGCGCCTCTCCGACGGCCTCAGCAAACTGCATCTCGACGACGGGTGAGTTCCACGTATCGAGCTTGCCTTCGGGACGCTGCGGTTGCGCAGCAGGTCCGGGTAGCAGGTGCTTCGGAGGCAGGCCTGTCGTTGGCACCCGGACGCTGGAGCCAACATTGCTGACGGTTTCGCCGATTCTGCTTCTGGTTTGTTCGGAATGCAACCGCGGCGGCGTTTTCGGTATTCGAATGAAGTTGCTCTGATCGGAGATGTGATGGAGTGGCATGAGAAGGAAAGTATGTCGCTCAAAGACACTCATCATTCCCGCACAAAAAATCTGCGCCACTATGAAACAAACATCATTTAGCTTCACTGATAGTTGTCTACTTTTCGCTCTCGGTTTGTGATCGTCATTGCCATCATCATTACAGCGCAAGTCGGCATCGCGCAACAAAGTGCTAACGGCAATGCACAGTCGCAAATGAAGCACAGCGAGCACCTCAGGAAATGAAGTGGCGCATTACAAATAGGATTGATGAATCAGTATCGTGCAGACCAAAACCTATCGACAAGTATCTTCAATAAGACTCGTCATAAAAAAATAAGGACAAAAAAGCCGCGCGTACGCGGCCTTTGTATCGCGGTCGTAAAAAAAGAAGCTCGTATTTTCAAGCAATCAGCTTCGCATACGCGGTTGCATCGAGAAAGTCAGCGGCGACAAACGGTGCGGCCGGACGCAATTTGAAAATCCACTGCGTATAGGGCGCACCATTAATCGCATCAGGCGTGTCGATGAGCAAGCCATTGACGGCAATGACCTCGCCGTCGACCGGCGCATGCACATCTGATGCGGTCTTGTTGGATTCGACTATGCCGGCGTCTGCGCCTTGGCGCAAAGTGCTGCCCAAGGTTGGCGTCTGCACATAGACCAACGGTCCCAATTGGTCCTGACCGAAGTCAGTGATGCCGATGGTGAGCGTGCCGTCGTCTTCCAGCTGGATCCACTCATGGGTTTCGGCATAGGCCAGATGTGCGGGTAACAACATGCTTATCTCCGTCTACGTACGTCAAGCGGCAAGCGGAAAGACCGGCTCGCCAAGGTTGAGCATCAAGCGATTGGCCCAGGCAAAAATGGCCACCGAGTGAATCAGGTCAAGAATTTCCTGTTCATTGAGTCCGACCTCTTTCAACGCAGCAATGTGGCTGGCGTCGATCTCGTTGGGGGTCTTGGTCAGCGCAATCGAAAACTGGGTGATGGCCTTTTCGCGGGCGTCGGTGCCGGCGCTGTAGGGGTCCACAAACACCTGCCGCACAACATCGTTGCGCTTGGCCAACTGTTCAAAACGCTGCGCATGCACCGAGGCGCAATAGACGCAGCCATTGATGCGCGAGACCACCAGCGAGCCCAGTTCGCGCTCGGCGCGTGCCATGCCGCCGGGTGCGTACATGATGGCATTGAAGGCTGCCGAACGCTGCCGCAGGATCTCAGGTTGATGCGCCAGAAACAGGTAATAGTCGGAAGTCTTGGCCTTGGGATTGCTCTCTTCGAGCACCTTGATCTGGTCTTCGCTAGCCTGCTCCAGATCGATGATGTCGAGCCAGGCGTCCCAGTCCAGCGAGGCATTGGTAAAACCGTGCGATTGAATGATGTCGCTCATAGCTGACCTTCAGAATAAATTTGCATTGCCTTGAGCCCTGCTACCACGCGGATTTGATACGAAATGAAGGCGATCAATTGCGACAAGGCAACTACGGCCGGGGTGCTGATACCGGCGGCAGGCAAGGTATGCAAGACGGCCCTATCGCCTTCCACTGGACGCTCGGTAAGTGCTTTGGCAAATGCCAACATGGCACGCAGACGTCCGTTCGGCAACTGTTCCGGTATGCCGTTTTCGGCAACCGCCAATTGTGCAGCATCAACCGGCAGCGCCAACAGACGCTGGCGATAGTGTGCCGCGACGTCTTGCGCACCGGCCAGGCGACAAGCATACAAAGCCACCAGCAGACGTTCGTCAAGGCCAATGTCTGGCAGTTCAGGATCGAACAGCGTGTCGTAGCTGCCTTGAGTAGCCAGCGCAACTTTCTCGCGCTGGTGGCGCAAGCTGTGCAAGCTGCTGTCTACGGACAAGCCTGCCAACTGATCAACGATATCAACGCTATCGTGTGCGGCGTGGGTCATGGTGTTTCCTTTCGGGAGGGATAGGCAGCGACTGCATGCTGTAAAAATACCTGCGCATGCTGCCAGGCGTGGCGGTCGGCCGCGGCATTGGCGTAGGGTTCGCCACCGGCGGTACTGATGCGACCCGATACCGGATGAGCATAGGTGGTCTGGGTGGTCGGCACATAAGGGAACAGCACGCTATGGCCAGCGTCCTGATAGTTGTACCACTCGTACAGATGTGGATGCGCAACCTCTGCCAGTTTGTCGATGACCATCCGACAGTAAATGCTGGATGGCCAGGAGCCATCGTCAGTGGCCGAAAACAGCAACACTGGTCCTTGTATCTGTTCGACCCGAATTCTGGCGCGGGCCACTGCTTCATGGTCTTGCAGGGCGGTGAGCATGGCGCGCGCGTGGCGATGTGGAGGTTGCCCTTCATCGAATGGCGCCCAGTTGGCGTAGCGATTGTCTTGCCATTGATGCACCAGCGGCTCGCCGTTGTATAGCCAGGTCGGCCCTTCCCGCCCCACGGCCGGATCGGCCGCATTCTGGCCGCTGTGGACCAAGGCGCTAGGCACATAGGCCAGCACCGCCGAGACCTTGTCGGGAAAAGTCGCCGCCAGCAACAGTGCCAGTTCGCCGCCGCGCGATTGGCCGGCGACGGCCACAAAGTCGTCACGCGGCTTGATGTTGGCGCGCAGCCAGTCAAGTCCGCCTTCGAAGTACTCCAGCGGCGTATTGGAAATGTAATCCGACAGTCCCGGAGCCTTGAAATAAGCCAGGGCAAACGCCGCATAGCCGCGCGAGGCATATAGCGCGGCACGCGGCTCATTGATGCCGCCGCCGGAGCCATTGAGTATCATCACGGCCGGATGCGGACCGCCGCCGGCGGGCAGAAATAAGGTGCCGACCAGGCCGTCTTCGCGGATCTCGCGGCGGCTCACGCCAGCAGCACACAGGCGCTGCACCAGTGGTGCCGTCGCCAGCTCTGCCGCATTACCTTCGGTCGTCACCGGATGTGCTTGCAGCGTGGTCACCAGCGGCTGTGCAACGTCGTCGTGAAACAAGGCACGCTGGCCCTCTTGATCCGGACATTGCGACCACAACAAGCCCATTGCCGAGATGCCGCTGTAGTCGCCAGTCACAGCCGGCGCCAATGTCAGGTCCACATGTCCGGCGGCATCGGCGACGAAATGCGCACTGCTGCGCCAGGTTACTCCGGCGCGCTCGGTCTGACTGGCAACCAGGATCAGTTCGCCCGGCGCCGCACCGCTGACCAGAATCTGGCGCGGTACGTCGATCAGGTCATCGGCGGGATGGACGGTGATAGTGAGTTTGCTCATCGTGGTGCTTCTCCTGCCTGCTTATTTCTTGTCTAGAGTGACCATCATGGCGGTAGTACGGTCGCTGCTGGCAGGTGTTACCGTCAGTCCCTTCTTGGCCGCCCAGATGTTTTGATAATGGTACAGCGGAATGACACCGGCGTCGTCGGAGACGATCTTGGCGGCGTTGCGCAATATGGCTTCGCGCTTGGCTGAATCGAACTCTTCGGTGGACTCGGTCAGGGCGCGGTCGATGGCCGGATTGCTATAGTGATTCCAGTTGGAGGCCCCCAGACCGGTCTTGGCAGAAACGGTGGCCAGCACATTGACCAGCGCATAGCTGGCTTCACCGGTACCGTTGCCCCATGCCAACACACTGACGGCAAATTCATTCTTGTTGGCCCGCGCAGCATAGGAAGCCCACGGCAGCACTTCGACCTGGGTCTTGACGCCAATGCGGGTCCAGAATTGGGCCACGGCTTGCATGGTTTCCGGTGCTTGCGGATAGCGGTCATTAGGCACGTGAACGGTCAGCTTGAAGCCTTGCGGGAATCCGGCATCGGCCAGCAGTTTCTTGGCCTGAGTGACATCGTTGGGAATATTTTTGATGTCGGGATTGTAGCCATAGGTGCCGGCCGGCATCCATTGATTGGCTTCGGTGGCTGCGCCCTGCAGAATGCGGTCGATCAAAGCCTTGCGGTTGATCGCCAGCGACAAGGCACGCCGCACGCGCACATCCAGCAGTGGATTTTTGTCGAGCTGCTTGCCATTGTTGTCGGTGATGTAGGGGCTGGGGCCTTCACGGAAAGTCGGTTGCAGCAACAGCACGCGCAGACCGTTGTAGGGGAATACCTTGATGTTGGGCGATTGCTTGAGCTTGGCCAGGTCCGATACCGAGACCTTGTCGATCACGTCGACATCGCCGGATAGCAAGGCGGCGGTGCGTGCGGCGGCGTTGTTGATGTAGCGATAGTTGACCTTTTCCCAGATCTGCTTGCTGCCCCAATAGTCGTTATTGCGCTCCATGACGACGCGGTCGCCAGGCGTGTAGGAAACCCATTTATAGGGGCCGCTGCCGACCATGGCGGCACCGCTGTTGTAATTTTCGGTAGTGGCCTTTTCCCCGACGTGCTTGCTGACGATATGCACCGAGGCCAGATTGAGCGGCAGGTCGGGGTTGGGGATATTGGTCTTGATGATCAAGGTCAGCGGGTCCTTGGCAGTGACCGATTCGACCGTGCGCAGATAGCCGTCAAAGGTCGCCACGCTACCCGGCACGTCACGTGCACGCTGATAAGAGAAAATCACATCTTCGGCCGTAAACGGCTTGCCGTCCTGCCACTTGACGTTGGGACGCAATTTGAACTCCCAGGTCTTGGCATCGATGTTTTTCCAGCTCAGGGCCAGCCCTGGTTGCAATTTGTTGTAATTATTCTCTACCAGCAAGTCCCAGAAATGCAAATCCACCGAACGATCGCCGGCGTGGTTATTGAGTTGCGGGTCAAGCGAGGACAAGGGATCTGCGAAGGCAATATTGAGCGTCTGGGCATGCACACTGACGCTACCCATTAGCGCCATGGCGAGCAAACTGGAAAGCAGGCGTTTATTCATCTTCATCTTTCTCGGTTGGTTATTCGATAGTAGCGACATTAGTAGTGAGATTATTGGTCATTCAAATGGCAGGCGCTCAAATGGCCGGGCGCAACTTCTCTGAGCAGCGGTACTTGCTCACGGCAACGCGCCATGGCATGCGGGCAGCGCGGATGAAAATGACAGCCCTCAGGCGGATTGAGCGGGCTGGGAATTTCTCCCTTGATGGCGGCGAAGGCCTTGTTGCGCACTTGCATGCGCGGCACTTCCGCCAGCAGCGCCTGAGTGTAGGGATGATTGGCGCGACCGAACAATTGCTCCACCGGCGCGCTCTCGACCACCCGTCCCAGGTACATGATGACGACCCGGTCCGAGACATGCTCGACCACGCCCAGGTCGTGGCTGATGAACAGATAAGTCAACCCAAGCTGTTCGCGCAGATCGGCGAACAGGTTGAGGATCTGCGCCTGGATCGACACGTCCAGTGCCGCCACCGCCTCATCGCATACCAACATCTGCGGCTGCACCGCGAGCGCCCGAGCGATGCCGATGCGCTGGCGTTGACCGCCGCTGAACTGATGCGGATAGCGGTCGCGCAGGGCTGGATCGAGGCCGGCGCGCAGCAATTGCGCGCTGACGTAGTCATCCAGTCCGCCCTTGTCGCTCATACCGTGAATCAGGGCGGCTTCGCCAACGATCTGATCGACCCGCAAACGCGGATTGAGGCTGGCATAAGGATTTTGAAAAATCATCTGCACCTTGCGCCGGGTCGCCTGCAACTGAGCAGCGTTGAGTTCTGTGCGGTTGATGCCCTCGACCAGCACCTCTCCGGAAGAAGCCGGCAGCAAGCCGCTGACGATACGTCCCAAGGTCGATTTGCCGCAGCCTGATTCACCCACCAGTCCAACCACTTCGCCCGGCATGACATGCAGATCGATGGCCTCTAGCGCCTGTGTGACCGGCTGCGGCTGCAGCCAGCCGCGCGCCAGCAAGGCTTGCTGTAGCCAACCAGTACGGCGTTCGCCAAAGCGCTTACCAACCTGGCGCGCCTCAATGAGGGGAATCACTTTAGTCATGGCGCAACTCCTTGCCCGCCAAGGCAGGATAGAAGCAGCGCAGCGCATGCCCGGGCAGCGGCTCGGTCAGCGGTGGACGTTGTAGGCAAGCTTGCGCGACCCGTTCGCAACGCGCAGCGAAGGCGCAGGTGGGCGGCAGATGCAACAGATTGGCTGTCAGACCGGGAATCTGGCGCAAGCGCCGACCGCGCTGATTATTACTGGGCAGACTGTCGATCAGGCCTTGCGTATAGGGGTGCAGCGGCCGGTCCAGCACCTCCGCCACACTGCCTTGTTCAACGATACGACCGCAATACATGACGGCGATCTGATCGGCCAATCCAGCCACCACCGATAAATCGTGGGTGATCCAGATCAGCGCCGTGCCGTGCTGACGCGCCAGATTTTGCACTTCCGACAGGATCTGCGCCTGTATCGTTACGTCCAACGCCGTGGTGGGCTCGTCGGCAATGATCAGGTCCGGCTTGTGCAGCATGGCAATGGCGATCGCCACGCGCTGGCGCATGCCGCCCGACAGTTGATGTGGATAGGCGCGCAAGCGCTCTTCAGGACTGGCGATGCCCATCATGCCAAGGGTATCGCGCGCCAGCGCCCGGGCCTGACTGCGACTGACCTTGCTATGCGCCAGCACCGCGTCGATCATTTGCGCCTCCACGCGCAGCACGGGATTGAGGGTCATCATCGGATCTTGAAAAATCATCGCGATACGGTTGCCCTGCAATTTGCGCAATGCCTGCTTATCCAATGTGAGCAGATCCACTCCTTGAAACAGCACCTGCCCGCTCACGATACGACCCGGCGCCTCCACCAGACCGAGGATGGAAAATCCGGTGACGGTCTTGCCCGAGCCGGATTCACCGACCAGGCCCAGGATCTGACCGCGCTCGATGCGTAGCGACACATCGTCGACTGCCGGCAGGATGCCGTCGGGCGTAAAAAATTGCGTGTGCAGATGGCGCACTTCCAGCGTCGGCACGTTCATTTCTGCCACCTTGGATTCATGACATCGCGCAGACGGTCGCCGACCAGATTGATGGCGACAATCACCACCAACAGCGCAATGCCGGGATAAAAGCTGATCCAGTATTCGCCCGATAACATGTATTGATAACCGTTGGCAATCAGCAGGCCCAGCGACGGTTCGGTAATCGGCACGCCCAATCCGAGGAAGCTCAGGGTAGCTTCCAGCGTGATGGCGCGGGCAATCTGCAAGGTGCTGATAACAATCAACGGCGGCAGGCAATTGGGCAAGATATGGCGCACCATGATGTGCCAGCCCGACACGCCCAGACCACGCGCGGCTTCAACATATTCCTTTTGCCGCTCGACCAGTGCCTGAGCGCGTGCGGTACGGGCGTAATACGCCCACTCCAGCACCACCAGCGTGGCCATGACATTAAAGATGCCCTTGCCAAGGTAGGCCAGAATCAGCATCGATACCAGAATCGAGGGAAACGACAGGACCAGATCGGCCAGGCGCATGAGCAGACTATCGAGCTTGCCGCCGACGTAGGCCGACAGCAAGCCAATCAGGGTGCCGATCACGCCGGCCAGCAAGGCGGACCCGACGCCAATGCCGATACTGATGCGCAAGCCGTAGAGAATGCCGGAATACAGATCACGTCCCTGCCCGTCCGTGCCCAGCCAATACGTAAAGGTACCCAAACCGTTGGCGCTGCCCGGCGGCAAGCGCGCATCCAACACGTCCAACTGCAGCAGATCATAAGGATTTTGCGGCGTCAGCCAGGGCGCCGCCAACGCAGCCAGCATCAACAGTACGGCAATGCTCAGCCCCAGCATGGCGATACGCGAGGCGACAAAACTGCGCAACACGCGGCGCCAGGGTGACTCGCGGCGCGGCGCCGCGAAGGCGGACAAGGCGGCCACTTTGGCGCGCACTTCTTGTTGCGTCATGCTTGGAATGGGTTCGCTCACGCCTTACCCTCCAGGCGTACGCGCGGATCGAGCACCTTGTAGAGCACGTCAACGACCAGATTGAGGGTAACGAACAGACAGACAATGACCATCATGTAGGCCACAATCACCGGTCGATCGAGGGCGTTGATACTGTCCAGAATGAGCTTGCCGGCGCCGGGCCAGGCAAAGATGCTTTCGGTCACCACCGCAAAAGCAATGGTGGAGCCGAACTCCAAGCCGAGCACGGTGACCAGCGGAATGAGCGTATTGCGCAGCACATACATGACGACCACACGCAGCGGCGTGAGGCCTTTGGCACGGGCGAACTTGACGTAATCCATCGGCAGCACCTCACGCACATTGGCGCGGGTAAGCCGAATCACCAAAGAAATTTTGAACAAGGACAGATTCAGCGCCGGCAAAATCAGGTGGCGCAAGCCATCCACCGTGAGCCACGACCACTGCACCCCAAACAGCCCGGCCGTGGCACCGCGCCCGCCTGAAGGCAGCCAACCCAGCGTGACGCTGAACGCCATGATGAGCATCAGACCGATCCAGAACGTGGGCAGCGAAAAACCGAGAATGCTGCCCGTCATCACCAGCCGCGACAGCGGATGTTGCGGGTAAAGTCCAGCCAGCAAGCCCAGCGGCACGCCAGCCAGTACCGCCATCATCAGCGCGGCAAAGGCCAGCTCCAAGGTGGCCGGCAAGCGCTGAAAAATCAGTTTGATGGCTGGCTCGTTGTAGACGAAGCTGTTGCCCAGATTACCGTGTACGGCGCCGTTGAGGAAGGCCAGATATTGATGCCAAATCGACTGATCCAGACCGAGCTCCTGGATGATGCGCAGCCGATCGACCTGATCGACATCCTGACCGATGAGGGTATCGACCGGATTGCCGATCATGTGCAAGCCGAAGAAGACGATCAGCGTCATCAACAGCAACACCGCCAGCGCCTGCACGACGCTGCGCAAAAGCGCGGCGCTCACTTGACGATCCTGTGCAAGGCCGCTCGCTCGGCGGCACTCGGCTCGGAAGGCGTCCACTCATCACCGACCAGTTCCGGTTCAGCATAGGCCTGGATGTTGCGGTAATGTTGTTCGATGTCTTCATGGTAAAACAAGGCCGCGATACCTTGCGCCAGGCGTTGCGCGCCATCGCTGATGGCGGGAATGTCGCCCGACAGCGTGCCGTGGCTGAGCACGGCGGGATAACAGAAACAATGCACCCGCTCCAGCCCGGGCATGGCATCCGGCTGTTTTTGCTGGAATTCGAAGGCGTTGCCGACATCCGGGCAATCGGCCAATTCCTCGTCTTCCTCGCCGGCCGGTGGTGTGTAACGGTCGCGCCAGGTGCGGATATGCGGCGCCATCGCAGCAAATTCTGGACGCAAGCTCCAGTCGACCTGAAAACCGGTCGAAAAAATCAAAAAATCATAGCCAAATACACCGCGCGGCGTGCTCACCTGCAGACCGTCGGCGCCGACGGCGATGCTATCGATCGGCGCACCAAAAATGAAACGCACATTCGAGAATGCCGATACGCGGCGTACGCTGCCGCTGGGCGGTGGCGTTTGTTGCACATTGACGTAATGACGGATGCGCCATTTCCATGCATCTGGCAAATGCAGATGACCATTGGTCAAGCCAGGGCTGCCAGAACCTTTGCCCTTATTGATACGCGGCAGCTCTTGGCGCCGGATCAGCAGATCGACACTGGCGGCGCCAGCCTCCAGCGCCGTGGCGGCGCTATCCATGGACGACGATCCGGCGCCGATGACGCCGATGCGTTTGCCAGCCAGCGTGGCGTAATCCATGGCATCAGAAGAATGCGCCCAGCAGGCGCGCGGCAAATGCTGTGCAATCTCTGGCAACAGCGCGCCACCTAAACCATCGCGTCCGGTCGCCAGCACCACGCGCCGCGCCAGCACCTGCGTTACCCCGGCCGGGCTGTGCAGCGTCAGTTGCACCACCCCATCGGCACGCGGCAACAGCGCCTGCAGGCAATGTTCATTGCGTACCTCCAGTTGCAGCACGCGCCGATACCAGCGCAGATAATCCATCCATTGCAGGCGCGGGATCTTATCCAGTGCTTCCCACGCCGTCAGGCCGAACTGCGCCTCGAACCAGGCGCGGAACGTGAGCGCCGCAAAACCCAGCGCAGGGCCGGTCAGTTTTTTCGGCGAGCGCAAGGTTTCCATACGCGCCGTGGTGGCCCAGGGGCCTTCAAAACCTTCGCTTGATTGGTCAAACACAACAGCCCGGATACCTAGGTGACGCAGCGCCACTGCGGCCGCCATACCAGCTTGACCGGCACCGATGATAGCCACGTCCAGTACCGTGGCACCGGCAATTTCGGTCACCGGCATCCATTCCTTGGCCGGCAGTTCCAGCCAATCCAGATCCTGTTGCAGCCGCGCCTCTAGCGCATCCAGGCCGATTGCCGAGCCTTCCCGGTTGTTTGCATCACTCACGATGAGCATCCCTTTATGTTCATGTTCTGCCGCCGCTCAGAGTAAATTATCATGGTCGTTTACCGCACGTTTGACGAAGCCGTGCAACATCTCTTGTGCAGTACGTTCAATAGCGCCTATCAATGCTTGCGTGAGCGCATCAACCGGTTTGCCAAAGGGCGTCACCACGCCAAAATAAAAGGGAATATTGACCGCCAGCGGACGTACCACCAAGCCGTCGATGGGCATACCCAGTGCCGTCACCGGCTCCACCAAGGCTACCCCCAACCCGGCATGCGCAGCCATGATGGCGTTCAGGGAGGTATTGGTTTCGATGGCCACGGCAAGCGGCTTATCCTGTTCCAACGCCATGTCGATACGCTGACGCAATCGATAACGATTGGATAAGGTGATCAATGGCTGCGCGCGCAAGGCATCAATATGCAAGGTGTCGGCTGCGGCCAGCGGGTGATCGGTGCGCAACACTGCCACGCAGGGCGCTTGCCCGATCCAATGCAGATCAACCCCACGATGTGCCACCGGCAAACTCGTCAACCCAAGATTGACGGTACGGTGCAACACGGCGTGCACCACCTGCTCAGCCGAAGCACTGCGCAACTGGATCTGCTGCGGCAAACCGTCCTGTTGCACCAGTTTGAGCGCCGCCGGCATGATAGCGGCAGCCAGCGCTGGCGTCGCTATCAGGTGCACCGGCTGCTGCTCGCCGCGGCCGATTTCCTCGGCCCGGGCACGGATGGTACGCAAGCCAACCAGTGAGCGCTCGACTTCCTCATACAGCAGAAAAGCCTTGTCGGTAGGCGTGACACGCGGTCCGTTACGGTCAAACAAGGCGTAGCCGAGTTCGCTCTCCAGATCCTGGATAGCCTTGCTCACCGCCGGCTGTGACCGACCCAAGCTACGTCCGGCAGCAGTCACGCTGCCGATGGTCATGACCGCCGAAAAGGCTTCCAGTTGATTTAAGTCCATGCAAAGATCTTTTATATGATTTTCGGATTATAGACACATCTATATTCCAATTCAGTATAATCAATTCACATATGCTAATACGAAAAATTTTTATTGCTTTAGCGGCCTGCTAGCGGTCTGTTTCAGTTGCCATTAGGGAAACTCGCCGAGCGCATAAAGAAATCAATTTATATTTGTTTTTTATTAGATTTTTTATCGTAATGTAGCACTGTTAACAGTGAGAACGCACCGCCATGAACGCTCCCGCCCCCAGCTCCCCGCCCGCATTGCAATTGCCAATCTACCTCGATTATTCGGCCACCACACCGGTAGATCCTGCGGTGGCAGCCAAGATGTGCACTTATCTGACCGAGAAATTCGGCAATCCGGCCAGCAGTTCGCATACCTTCGGCTGGGAAGCCAAAGCGGCGGTGGAAAAGGCGCGCAAGCAGGTGGCGGCACTCATTGGTGCCAAGGCGGCCGAAATCGTCTGGACCTCTGGTGCCACTGAATCCAACAATCTGGCCCTCAAGGGTGCCGCATTGGTATTGCGCGAACAAGGCCGCGGCAAGCATTTGATCACCGTTGCGACCGAACACAAAGCCGTGCTCGACACCATGCAGACGCTCGAGCGCGCCGGTTTTGAGCTGACCGTATTGCAGCCGCAGGAAGATGGCCTGATTACCACCACACAGTTCGAAGCGGCCTTGCGTGCCGATACCATTCTTGCTTCAGTGATGATGGTCAACAATGAAATTGGGGTGATCCAGCCAATTGCGCAGCTCGGCGAGATCTGCTCCCAGCGCGGCATCGTGCTCCACGTCGACGCGGTACAGGCAGCCGGCAAGCTGCCGATTGACCTGCGCGAGCTGAAAGTGGACCTGATGTCGTTCAGCGCGCACAAGATTTATGGCCCCAAAGGCATCGGCGCACTGTTCGTACGACATAACCCGCAACTCAAGCTGGCCGCGCAAATTGACGGCGGCGGGCATGAAAATGGCATGCGCTCGGGTACGCTGGCAACGCATCAGATCGTCGGCATGGGCGAAGCATTTGCACTGGCGGCAGTGGTCATGGAAGAAGAAGGCGCACGTATTGCCAATTTGCGCGAACGTCTGTGGGAAGGCTTGCGCAGTTTGCCGGGAGTGATCCTCAACGGCAGCGCCGAGCAACGCATTGCGCACAATCTTAACGTGAGTTTTGATCTGGATCTTGGTCCAGGCATTACTGTGGCTGGACAATTACTCGATATTGCCGTCTCGGCTGGATCCGCCTGTAATTCAGCCAACGCCACCCCATCTTATGTGCTGTCGGCACTGGGTCGCTCCGATGCACTGGCGCGCAGCGCCATCCGTTTCTCACTGGGCCGCTATACCAGTGCCGCCGAAATCGACTATACGGTTGCTACGTTGCGCCGTTTGTTGACCACAGCTGGCTAAACCCGCATCACTTGACGCCTGGCTCAGCCTGTGGCGCAGCAGCAGCCTCCTGCGCCTTCTTCATGGCAGCAAAATGCTCCGCATATTCGGCGCGCCGTGCCTGGTCGGTTTCGATCAACATCTGGTAACGGGTTTCCGACACGCGTTGCTGCAATACCGCCGAATAGCGTTCGCGCTGCAACCACTCGATGATGCCCGAAGCGAGCATGACAATGCTGCCATAGACCAGGATCGTGAATAGATCGCTGTCGGCCAAGGTATCAATCTGAAAATAAGGCTTGCGAAATACGATCAAGGCCGTCGGCGTACTCACCAGCAGCAAGCCCAACGAATAGCCATAGCCATAGAAATAACTCATGACGATACAGTTGATCGCAAAAAACAGCATGGTCATATATTCGTTGACCAGCGGGCTGAGCAGATAACGCAACACGAAAGCCACCACGAAGCCGGCCGCGCAGACCAGCAGTGCCATCGGCCCGCTCTTCCTCCAGCGTTTGGCATTCCTTAGTTTAGCGACGCCCATGACGCCTCCCGATGCATTCAATGATGTGCGAGTCATAACAATCTGATCAGCTTTGGCCTTGTCGGCGATCTTTAAGAGGGGAATTATTCAGCAGGTATTTCAACGACAAGTCGTTGCTATGCATGTCGATATGACGGCGGATGAACTGGACGGTTTCGTTGGTGACGATCTCGCGCTCATTATCGACGGTGATGATGTGATAGCAGTCACCCAGCCAGACAATCTTGCGCACTTCCGAACCGATTTCCTGAATCACCACTTCGGCATTGCGCGGCGCCGCCGTCTCGTCATCAATGGAATGCAACACCAACGTGCTGGCGCGCACCTGCGGCAATGACTTGCGCACATAGCGCATGAGATTTTGCGCGGCCCACAAGTGACGCGCCGGGATGGCTGCGGCACCCACAGCTGCCACGCCATCTTTTTTCAGCGAGGCTGCCACGCGCCGGCGCATTTCAAAATTCTTGATGCCGTAGGGATCGCTTTCTTTGTAGCTCCAATTGCGATAGCCCAGGAAATAAGGCAGATTCATAATCCCGTTGTACCAGGGAATCGACCAACCGTCGTAACGCAGAATCGGTGACAACAGCACCACGCAAAGAATGTCACGGTTCATCGACGCCACCGCCAGCGCCAGCGTGGCACCCATGCTCAAACCGCACAGTGAGACCGTCTTGTGGTCTTCCTTGAGCTTGGTGATCTTGCTTTCTACCTGCGCGCACCAGTCCATCCAGTTGGGAGTTACCGTCGGATCGGACAAGGCCGCAGAGTAATGTGGAATTTGCATCTCTACCACGGTGCAATCGGCTTTTTTGAGCGATTTGGGAATCGACCCCATTTCCAGATTGGAACCACACAGACCGTGCAATAAGATCACCGCATGATCTTTGTGACGTTCAAGTTGGCGTTCCAACAGATGTTCTGCGCGCGCTGACTGATCCATACTGCTCGATATATTGAATGTAACCTAAAGTATCCATTGTATCTCTGTATAGACTTTGATTCCTGCACTTGCAAAATCTATTACAAAACCATGCCACATGTTAAGCAGGCCTAGCCACGCAGATCGATGATCAATAAGTGCTAAAGCGCGACCATGAGACCGCTCAAAAAGCGGCTAGATTTCGCTCCAGTATCGCTTTAAGCTGGCCCTGCTGACGCATGATCGCCAATTGGTCATCCAAGGCTTGCAGGTATTTTAGACAAGGACTGCGTTTGCTCATGGCGACCATGCTATTGGTTTCCGTAACAAACGGTTTGAGTGCGACGAAGCGGTCGCGTTGCCCGCTTTGCTTCAAATAGGCTAAACCGCTGTAATAACCCGTGATCAGATAGTCGATGCGCCCCAGATCGACTTTGGCGAAATTCATGTAAGTCTTCTTCTCGACTTCGATCACAAGATTCTTCGCCATGAACTCATCAAAGCCGCCGCCAAATTGGTTGGACTGCGAGACTCCGCCTTTTTTGCCAAGCAGATCGCTCCATTTGGTATAGCTGAAGACCTTGTCACTGGCGACAAAAACTGCCACCGGATTGGTAAACACAGGCTCCTTGGTAAACGCCAGATAGGCACGCCGTTGCGGCGTTTCCTTGAGCGAAGCAACCATATCGAGTTCACCCGTTTTGGCGGCCTCGAGTACGCTTTGCAAAGGCCCAAGATACCTGACTTCATAAGGGACATGGATAGCAGTCAACGCAGCGGTGACAATATCAATGCTGACACCGGTTAGTTTGGTGCCGTCGTACCAATGCATAGGTCCATAATCGGAATCATCCGAAAGAACCAGCTTGGTACACTCACGCGGCTGGCCAGACGCCACAGCACACACCAAAGACAACACGGTACCAAGTGCCAGCACGCTATACGGAGTTCTATTGCAGTTGAGCCTGCGCATGAGGATCTCCTAGATTAGCTTGTTATGAGAATACATTGTACTGTGTATTTTTTCCCAATCGACACACCAAATTTCATCCACCGCGCTGACGGGCCTTATAGAAAATTATCGCGCCGGCAAGACGATATGAGCGATCAAGCCACCCTGCGGATGATTGCGCAGCGATAATTCACCGCCATGCGCCTGCACGATATTGCGCGCAATACCCAATCCCAGGCCCATGCCACCGCTATTACTGCTGCGCCCATGCTCCAGTCGAACGTAGGGTTGAAACAGACTGCCCATCGCTTCCTCTGGCACACCAGGTCCATGATCGCGAATGTCGATTTCGACCAGATCGCCAGCTGCAGCCTGTACATGCCGGATGGCAATCTCCACCTTCTGCCCGTAGTACAAGGCATTGTCGAACAAGTTGCCGATGGCGCGTTTAAGTGCCAGCGGCTTGGCCATGACATTGATGCCGCTTGGTGTAAAAGCGATCTCGTGACCGGCCATGGCGGCATCGCGAATCATCCTTGAGACCAGTGCATCGAGCCGCACTTCGGTGCGGTTTTCATGAATATCACTGTCTTTGACCGATTGCAAGGCGCCCTTGACCATCATGTCGAGCTCGTCAAGATCCTCGTGAAATTCCGCGCGTATCTCGTCATCGTCAAGCAATTCAGTACGCAACTTGAGGCGCGTGATGGGGGTACGCAGGTCATGTGAAATCGAAACGAACAGACGCTCGCGATCTTCCAAATAACGTTTAATGCGTTCGCGCATGGCACTAAAAGCGCGTGCAGTCTTGACGAACTCGCGGCTGCCCGACTCGGGTAATTCCGGCACCGTCTCCCCTTTGCCGAAGGCCTCAGCCGCATCTGACAGTGCCGCCAGCGGACGCGTAGTCCAGCGCACCACGAGAATCGTCAGCAACAAAATGGCCGCCAGCGACAATCCTTGCAACATTGCGCGGTCCAGCCAAAGGGCGTTGCCACTGTCGAGAAAGTAAGGATTGGGCATCAGCGCGGCCAGGTACAGCCACTTACCGGCTTCGATCTGGGTCTGGATCACGAGCACCGGCGCCGGATTAGGCTTGATCAGTAAAATATGCTGTACCCAACTCTCGGGCAAGTCGCCGATCTTGAGGCCGTCGTCCGACACCGGTAGGTTGTCCGGCCAGGCAAAGGCCACGTGAAATTGCGGCAGAAATGGCAAATCCTCCTTGAGCGTGTCAGTGGCGACATCCACGGCCAGATCGGCCAGCGCATTGTCGCCGATGGCGGGAATACTCAACATGGTATTGTTGGAAGCGATAAAAAATCGCGTGCCGCCCATTTCCCGCAGTTGTTGAATCATGATAGGCCGGTAATTCGATGGCAGGCTCATGAAATAACGCACCGCACCCGATGCGCTGTGCGCCAGATGTTTTGCTGCGATGCGCGTTTCTGCCTGCGACTTGGATCGCAACTGGGCGGCCCAGATCAAGCCGCCGGCCAGTTGTGTGACCAGTACACCGAAAATCATCACGACAGAGAGGCGTCCCAGCAGGGAATTGGGCAACAACCTATTGAACACGGCACTTAGCGTGATCTCACGCCGCAAGCTTGTCGCAGGCAGTTTCTGCTCATCGTCGACAGGTAATCTATTGCGCATCATGACTGACCGATTCGTTTTCGTCTGAATTTTCGTATTCTGCGCCAATCTGCATTATCCATAAGCACCCGCAGCTCGCGCGATGGTCATGCGCTTGCAAACCTTGGCGCCAGAGTCGGGCGCTAACCTCAGGCCGGCGTAGCGGTGACATCCGCCGAAAATACATAACCGGCACCACGCACCGTCTTGATCAGATGCGGCTGTTTGCCGTCATCGTTGAGGCGCAGGCGCAACTTGCTGATCTGCACATCAAGTGACCGATCCAGCGGTCCGGAGTCGCGTCCGCGGGTTTCTTCCGAGAGCACATTGCGGTCGAGCACGTCGCCCGGATGCTCGACGAAATATTTCAACAATTGATAATCCATGCCGGTCAGCGCAACCACCTCGCCGGCGCTGTCGAGCAAGGTCCGTTCGACGGTGTCGAGCGTGAAACCGACGAAGCGATAAAAACGTGGCACGCTCGCATGGTCGATACCAATACGCCGGTGAATCGCCTTGATGCGTGCCAGCAGTTCGCGCGGGCTATAGGGCTTGGCGATATAGTCATCAGCACCCAGCTCCAAGCCGACCACGCGATCGGTCTCGTCGGAACTGGCAGTGAGCATGATGATGGGCACATTGGATTTGCGCCTTACCGTTTTGCACAACGCAAAGCCATCCGTGTCGGGCAGCATGACGTCGAGAATCACTAGCGAGAGCTCCTCGGCATAACGCTGAAACTCAGCCAGAAAAGCTTCACCGTTATGCGCCAGATGCACTTCGTACTGGTTTTTTTCGAGGTAAGTCTTCAAAAGCGTACGGGTCTTTTGGTCGTCATCGACAATCAATATCTTGCGCGTCATTGTTCTATGTCCCGTTTCCGTTCTGATTGTGCCATGCGCTATTTAATCTGATTTGCCGTTGTGCGACAAAGCCCTGGCAATCGATGCCAAGCGTCGTTGCGCGTCGATGACGGTCATTTGATCATCAACGAAAAAACGCCGCACTTCGGCGATGATAGCGTCCTTGGTCGTGTCGTCGGCAGCCATCCGATGCACCAGACTGGGCGCCTGGTAGGCCGCCCCCTTGCTGAATACGCGCCAGGAATTGATCGAACAACGGTCCATTCGGCTCAAATCCGGCATGCGCCATACAGATATGGAGCCCTTCAATTTATTGTAGTCAGCCTGCACCACTGGTGACATGGCAATCTGCGCCAACACTTCCTGCGCCGGCTGGTGTGAATAATCACCGGCAAACATGGCCAGCGTGTCGATGCTGTACAAGTGATAATCCGCCGTTCCAGGCACCGCAGTACAGCCGAACTGCTGCCCCTCGTTCAGACCCCAGGCATTGAACTCGCCTTTAGCCCAGTCGCCCATGATGAACATGGCCGCTTCGCCGTCGGCCAAGCTGTGCGCAACCTCGGTCCAGGGGCGCTCAAGCACCGGCTGGGCCATGGCTTGCTTGAGGCCGCGCAAGCGCTGCAGAATGTGCAGCAGCCTGTCATCAGCAAAAGCGCGCGGGCTGAGGTCAACAAATAACTGACGGTAATAGGCTGGCCCACTTTCGGCCAACGTCAGTGTCTCGAACAGCGTCGCTACCTGCCAGGCCTCACTGCTCTGCGCCAGCGGCGTAATGCCGGCCTGCCGCAGGCGTGCAGATATCTGCTCGAATTCTTCCCAGGTTTTGGGTGCCGTCAGTCCCAGCCGATTGAAAATGGCGAGGTTGTAATAAAGATTGTTGATGCGGTGGATGCCCAGTGGCGCTGCCACGACATGACCGTGATTATTAAGCAATGACCAGGCAGTCGGAAATAATTGTTTTTGCCAGTTGCCCTGCTGCGCCACGCTGTCTAGTTCCAACAACAGACCAAGATCGGCCCACTCACCAAAAATCACGCCATTCAATTGCGTCACCTCTGGCGCCCGCCCGGCCAGTACCATGCTCTTGAGAACCTTGCCGGCACCAATGCCGGCACCGCCGGGAATGGCAGCATCGCGCCACTGAACATTCTGTTCAGCCAGTTTGCTCACCAACACATCGACCGCTCGCCGCTCGCCAGCGGAGGTCCACCAATGCACCACCTGCAGCGCCTCGGCTGTCGCAACGCCAGGCAACAGCGATGTCAACGCCGCCAGCAGCAATGCTGCGGCAAACCTGTGACAGCGCAAGCCAATATCTCCGACGTGCATACGTTTCATTTTTATCATTATGTTGAGCGTCTCTCAGCGCCAGAGACTATAGCCGACAGAGCGTCATTAAGCAATTTGGCGTCGCCATCGCAGCGCTTGTCGCGTCCGATTTCTGAGCCTCGCACAATGCCACGCTAAACAGAGCGAGGGGTATAAGAACATTAATTGGATTGATGTTTCGTAAAGAAATGTAATCTTATCTTGCCTTATCTATAGCACATCAAAAAAGCCCCGCAGCCGTACCGCCGCACCACCATTGGCAACATCTCGGCCAACGGCAACGCTGTGTAAGCTTATGTAATCGGCGACGCCCCAAAAATTTTATTTTATTATTTGCAATCAACAACTTAGCAATAACGGCAAGTCACTTCTTGTAAGACTCGCATCACACACTTCATGGTGCTACTGTCGCACCGCTGTCTCTGCATGTACGGACATGTTCGCAAGCGCAGAGCGGCTCTCATCAATGACACACAACCTGGAGACCTTTGATGCAATTCGATAAGAAAAGCCGCAGCAAGCGTGTATTCGCCCTCAGCACCCTGTTCTGCAGCATGGCCATGGCGTTGGCCGGCGGCCACGTCCAAGCTGGCACGCTGAGCATTGAGAGCTGGCGAGTGGACGATCTGGCACTGTGGGAAAACGTATTGATCCCCGCCTTCGAAAAGAAAAATCCTGGCATCACCGTCAAATTCACGCCGACCGCGCCGACCGAATATGATTCCAGTCTGACCGCGCGTCTGGCCGGTGGCACCGCCGGTGACCTGGTAGCTTGCCGTCCCTTCGATGTCTCGCTGTCGCTCTACAACAAGGGCAATCTGGAAAAACTGGACGGCAAGCCAGGCATGGAAAATTTCCCTGCTTCAGCTAAGGTGGCTTGGCAGACCGATGATGGCAAGGATACCTTCTGTATGCCAATGGCATCGGTAATCCATGGCTTCCTGTACAACCAGAAAATTTTCAAAGAACTGAACCTGCAACCGCCAAAGACAGAAGCCGAATTCCTCAAATTGCTGGAGACCGTCAAGGCTGGTGGTAAATACACACCGCTGGTGCTCGGCACCGCCGACCAATGGGAAGCGCATCAAGTACTGTTTACCGGTGTCGGCCCCAATTACTGGAAAGGCGAAACCGGCCGCAAGGCGCTGATCGCCGGCAAGGCCAAGTTTACCGATCCGCAATTCCTGGCAGCCTGGGAATATGAGGCCAAACTGGGCAAGTATCTAGCCAAGGGAGCTTCGGCACAAACCTATGGCGACAGCCAGAACATGTTTGCACTGGGCCAAGGTGCCGTGTATGCCGCTGGTTCCTGGGATATCGCCTACTTCAATGCCAATGGCAGCAGCAAGCTGGAATTGGGTGTGTTCCCGCCGCCGGTGCCTAAGGCTGGCGATGCCTGCTATATCTCTGACCATAACGACATCGGCATGGGCGTGAACAAAAAATCCAAGAACAAGGAAGATGCCTACAAATTCCTGGCCTGGCTGGGTTCGCAAGAGTTCGCCGACGTCTATACCAACAAGGTTACTGGCTTCTTCTCGTTGTCAAACCATCTGATTTCGGTCAAGGATCCGATTGCCAAGCAAATGATCGACTGGCGCAAGTCGTGCTCGTCGACCATCCGTGTCAATTCGCAAATTCTCAATCGCGGCACGCCGAGCATGGAAAACGAAATGTGGAACGTCAACGTCCAGGTTCTGAACGGCAAGATGACGCCGCTGGAAGCTGCGACCAAGATCCAGACCGGTTTCGCCAAGTGGTACAAGCCACAGCAATAAGCTGGCAGCCTGTCAGTCATTTTTAGCATTGCGCGCCTGCAGCAGCGCTGACCACATCGGTCAGCGCTGCCTGTAGCGCCATCACACTGATCTGGAGTTGCAGTGAAAACAGCGCGTTTCTGGCAGATTGCCGTTTTTCTGGGGCCTGCCGTCCTTATTTATTCCTTGTTCAGCGCACTACCCTTGCTGGACACCCTGCGACTGGGCTTTTACAGCATCAGCGACGCCGGCGTGCACAGCTTTGTGGGTCTGGACAACTATCGCACCATCTTATTTGACTCGGACTGGTCCCAGGCTTTCTGGAACGCCATGTTGAACAATCTGAAGTTCTTCTGCATGCATATGGCGCTGCAAAATCCGATCGGCCTGTTGCTGGCGACACTGTTCAGCCTCAAGGGCCTGCGCGGCGCACGCACCTACCGTACCTTGATTTTTCTACCGACCTTGCTGTCGGTGGTGATCATCGGTTTTATCTGGCAACTGATCATTTCACCGCTCTGGGGCGTGGGCGAAAAGCTCATGGGCCTGGTCGGCCTGGGTGATTATTTCGCGCCCTGGCTGGGGCAGGAATCGACTGCTTTAGTGACGCTATCGCTGATCTCGGTGTGGCAATACGTCGGCATTCCGATGATGTTGATCTACGCCGCGCTATTGGCCGTGCCTGAAGAAATCTTGGAAGCCGCCCATGCTGAAGGCGCCAGCGCCTTGCGCATCTTTTGGCAAATCAAGTTGCCATTGATCTGGCCGACCCTGGGTTTAGTCACGATTCTGACCTTTGTCGCCAACTTCAATGCCTTCGACCTGATTTATTCGGTCAAGGGTGCACTGGCCGGTCCCAATTATTCCAGCGATTTGCTAGGCACCTTCTTCTATCGCACCTTCTTCGGCTACCAGGCCCAGATCGGCAGCCCGACCATGGGCGCCGCCGTGGCCACGCTGATGTTCTTGGTGATCCTGGCTGGCGTGGGCGCCTATTTCTATCTGGTGCAGCGCAAGCTGACCCGTTATGCGCTGTAAGGAGCCATCCATGTCCTCTCCCTCTATCACCTCCCTGCCGCTGCGACCCAGCCTGGTGCAACGCAGTTTCGGTCCGGCCGGGCATATCTGGGTACATCTGGTGTTGTGCCTGTATGCGGTCATTGCCTTGTTTCCGATTGCGCTGATTCTGATCAACTCGGTCAAGACGCGCGCGGCCATTTTTGACAATCCACTGGCCTTTCCCAGCGCCGCCAGCTTTTCTCTGATCGGCTTTCACAAGGTCTTGTCGAACACCAATTTCTTGCTGTACTTCGGCAATAGTCTGGTGGTCACATTGGCCTCGCTGGTGCTTATCGTGCTGTTCGGCGCCATGGCTGGCTGGGCACTATCGGAATACCGGTTCCGGGGCAACCGTGTGATGACGCTGTTCATGGCCATCGGCATCATGATCCCGATCCGTCTGGGCACGGTGTCCATCCTACAACTGGTGGTAGCGCTGGACCTGATCAATAGCCGCAGCGCCCTAATTCTGGTCTACACCGCTCAGGGGCTGCCGCTGGCGGTGATGATTCTGTCCGAATTCATCCGCCAGATTCCGACCGAACTCAAGGATGCCGCGCGCTGCGACGGCGTCGGTGAGTTTCGCATTTTCTTTCAAGTGATCCTGCCGCTCATCCGTCCGGCGATTGCCACGGTGGCTGTATTTACCATGATCCCGGCCTGGAACGACCTGTGGTTTCCATTGATCTTGGCGCCAGGCGAGCAGACCAGAACAGTGACGCTGGGCGTGCAGCAATTCATCGGGCAATACGCCACCGACTGGAATTCGGTGCTGGCCGCCTTGTCGCTGGCGGTGATCCCGATCCTGATTATGTACATGGTGTTTTCACGCCAGCTCATCCGCGGCCTGACCGCCGGCGCCGTGAAATAAACCGGCCTGCTCCCCACCCTATTTAGCGAGACATTACATGGCAAACGTCAGTATTCAAAACTTGAAGAAAACCTACGACGGCAAGCAGGACATCCTCAGCGATCTCAATCTGGACATCCGTGACGGTGAATTCTGTGTGCTGGTCGGCCCTTCCGGCTGTGGCAAATCAACTCTGCTGCGCATGCTGTGCGGCCTGGAAGAGATCAGCGGTGGTCAACTGTCGATTGGCGGCGAAGTGGTCAATCACCTGCCGCCGGCCAAGCGCGGCATTGCCATGGTGTTCCAAAGCTATGCGCTCTATCCGCACATGAATGTCTACAAGAACATGGCCTTCGGTCTCAAGGTCGCCGGCAGCAACAAGGCCGACATCGACGAACGCATCCGCCATGCCGCCGGCATTCTCAAAATCGACCATCTGCTCACACGCTTGCCGCGTGAATTGTCGGGCGGGCAACGCCAGCGCGTGGCAATCGGCCGCGCCATTGTGCGCAAACCGCGCCTGTTTTTGTTCGATGAACCGCTGTCCAATCTAGATGCGGCGCTGCGCGTGCAGACCCGGCTCGAGATTGCCAAGCTGCACAAGCAACTGGCCGCCACCATTGTCTACGTCACCCATGATCAAGTCGAAGCCATGACCTTGGGCGATAAAATCGTGGTCATGCATGACGGCAGGATCCAGCAGGCAGGTACCCCGCTGGAGCTGTATCAACATCCACAAAACCTGTTCGTGGCCGGCTTCATCGGTTCGCCCAAGATGAACCTGCTGCCCGGCACGGTTGCCACCGTCGCCGCTGACCACATGATCGTTTCCATCGGCGGCGGTCAGCAGATCCGGGTCGATGTAGCACCCGCCCATGTCAAGCCCGGCGAACAGGTAACCTTGGGCTTGCGCGCCGAGCATATCCACGAGAACAGTAGCGCATCAGAACAACTCAATGGCACCGTCAATCTGGTTGAGCACCTGGGCGAAGCCAACTACATTTACCTTAGCCTGTCCGGCGGACAGGATGTGGTGGTGCGCGGGGACGGCAATCGCAATGTCGACATCGGCGAGCAGTTGGCACTGTCGGCCGACGGCCATGCCTTCCACGTATTCGATGCTGATGGTCGCGCCTTGCGCCGCCTCAAACCAGGCAACTTGCTGTCCTCACGCCAGCATTAAACAGGTAGACCATGCAAAGCTCTTGTGACTATCTGATCGGCGTTGATGGCGGTGGCACCAAGACGCTGGTGCGCATCCTGCACAACGATGGTCGTCTGCTGATTGAGCACAGCGGCGCCGGCTCAGCCCTGCGCAACGGTGCAGCGCTGGCCTGGAGCGCCGTTCTGGACACCATCGCCGGCGCCTTTGCCACGGTTGAATTAGCGCAACCGCCGTTATCTCGGCTGGCGGTCGGCATGGGCGTGGCCGGTTATAACGTGGCCCAATGGGCCGCCGACTTCCAGGCACAAGCGCCCGCCTTTCACACCCTGCGCCTGGCCAGCGACGCCACCACCACCTTGCTGGGCGCCCATCAAGGCCGCCCTGGCGCCATCATTGCGATCGGCACCGGCACCATCGGCGTGGCGCACTACCCCGACGGCAGCGAACGCGTAGTGGATGGTTGGGGCTTTCCCTCGGGCGACGACGCCAGTGGCGCCTGGATGGGTCTGCGCGCCATCCATCATGTGCAGCATGCGCTTGATGGTCGCGCCGTGCAGGGTGCACTGACGAGCGCGACTGTCCTGTTTTGTGCCAGCGAGGCGAGTGCGCCTGTATCCAGGCAACGTACGACACGTGACATCGTGCTCGACTGGCTCTCACAAGCCGACCAGGCCGCCTTCGCACGACTGGCCCGGCTGGTGGTGGCACACGCCAAGGACGACCCCGCCGCGCACGCGATCCTGCAGGCAGCCGCGGCCGAGATTGAACTCATGGCGCTGGCACTAGACCCCGAAAAGCAATTACCACTGGCCTTGTGCGGCGGCCTGGCGGCAGCCCTGCAGAGCTATTTCTCAGCACCTTTGCAGCAACGCATCGTACCGGCCAAGGCGGATTCGGCCGATGGCGCATTGCGCTTGCTGCAAACGCCTTTACACGTACCTTCCACGGAGCAAGCACCATGACTTCTTTCTCCCAAGTTCGCGGCAACGTGCTCACGCCACAAGGCTGGATCGATGGCACCATTCATTTTGGCGACCTGATCTGTGCCATCGAAGGCGAGTCACTAGAGCATGAACCTTCTGGCCCTGGCGACAGCGGCGACTATATCCTGCCTGGCTTCATCGATCTGCACGTGCACGGCGGTGGCGGCAAAGACGTCATGGAAGGCGGTGATGCCATCGATACCATCGCGCGCCTGCATGCACGGCACGGCACCACCAGCATGCTGGCCACCACCATGACGGCGCCGCTGCCGGAACTGGAAGTGGCGCTCACAGCCATCGGCATCGCCTGTCGTCAACGCGGCGCCGGATGCGCACGGGTACTCGGCGCGCATCTGGAGGGCCCCTACATTAATCCCGGAAAGCTGGGTGCGCAGCCCGACTTCGCGATTGAAGCCACGCTCGATCAGGTCGACTGGCTGGCCAGCTTTGCCCCGCTCAAGCTGATTACCATTGCGCCAGAGGTTGACGGTCATCTGCAACTGGTACGCACGCTCACCACCGGCGGCATGTTGGTGCAGATCGGCCACACGCTGGGTAGCTACGAAGATGGCGTGGCGGCGCTGAAAAACGGCGCGGCAGGCTTCACCCATCTGTTCAATGCCATGAGCGGCTTCCATCATCGCGAACCTGGCATGGCAGGCGCCGCCCTAGCCCATGCCGAATATGCCGAGTTGATTCCGGATCTGCTACACGTGCATCCGGGCGCCATACGCGCAGCCTTGCGTGCCATTCCACGTCTATATTGCGTGACCGACTCCACCGCCGCCGCCGGCATGCCCGACGGTGACTACATGCTAGGCCGTCAGGTGGTGCACAAATGTTGCGGCGGCGTGCGCCTGGCCGACGGCACCCTGGCCGGCAGCACCCTGACCATGGACCAGGCCCTGCGCAATCTGATCTCCATGGGCCTGGATATTGCCGAAGCCTCGTTGCGCACCTCAACTTATCCAGCCGACTACCTCGGCGTAAAAGAGCGCGGCCGTCTCAAGACGGGTTGTTTTGCCGACATTCTGGTATTCGACCGCCAATTCGCGCTCAAAGAAATTTATATAGAAGGAGAAAAAATTGACCTCACAAATGCTTAAGGAAGCGCTCTCTGCTGCGACTCATGTAGCCCAGCAGCTGTGCCGCGACCAAACTCGTTACGGCGAGCTTGGGCGTTATCTGCGCACCACGCCGCCGGCGCGCATCGTCACGGTGGCGCGCGGCAGCTCCGATCATGCCGCCAATTATTGTGCCTACTTGATGATGGCGCGACTGGGCCATATCGTAGCCTCATTGCCGATGTCGTTGGTGACGCTGAACAAGGCGCCGCTGCTGGCCCGTGACGCCCTGGCGATTGCCATTTCACAATCCGGCCAAAGCCCGGACGTGGTGGAGCCGATTCAATATTTCCGCGATGGCAGTGCCACCACGGTGGCACTGGTCAACGATGCCCAGTCGCCGCTGGCGGCCGCAGCCGAATGGACCATGCCCTTGCATGCTGGTGTTGAGTCCAGCGTGGCTGCCACCAAAAGCTTCATCGCCAGCCTGGTCGCGGGCGCCTTGCTCACCGGTCACTGGCAGGACGACAAAGTCTTCCTGCATGCGCTGGAAAGCTTGCCAGAATCCTTGCAACGCGCGGCCGAGACCGATTGGTCCGCCGCCATCGAGGTCCTGGCTCCGGCCAGCAATATCATGGTAGCCGGACGCGGCATCGGTTTTCCACTGGCATTGGAAGCGGCACTGAAACTCAAGGAAACCTCCTCGCTGCAAGCCGAAGCTTTCAGTGGTGCAGAAATCAAGCATGGACCGATGGCGCTCATCCATGAAGGTTACCCGTTGTTGTTGTTTGCCACACGCGGCCCGACCCAGGCAGGCATGCTGCAACTGGCTGCCGAGATGCGCCAGCGCGGTGCCCGAGTGCTGCTAGCCGCACCGGCCGACATTGCCGAGCGCGACCTGACTTTGCCGGTTGCCGTGACGCCGGACCTTGATCCCATTGTCGCGATTCAAGCTTTTTATGTGATGGCGGCACAGTTGTCCGCCGCCCGCGGGCTCGATCCTGATCAACCGCGCCATCTGAGCAAGGTGACCAAGACCAACTAACGCAAACCGGGCAAGCGCGCAATACAGATCCCTCTGCTGTATTTTTTGCCGCCGATACCTGCAACGGTACTGGCGGCATATTTTTGTCGTCCGCAACCTCAAAGATCGCCTGCACAATTAAAAATGGTTACGTGCTTTTCTTTCCAATAAGTATTGATGTGCAAGCGCCGAATGGCGGCTGAGATGCACTCACTCTGAGTGTTAATATCCGCATACAGATAATTATCGCCGACGCGACGCAATGCTGTGTCCAGACTCTTGCCAGCTGCCGGATGCAGTATCCAGTCATAGCGATTGCCATCATCGGCGCTGCCGTTCGTGCTCAAAGCTTTACGTCTCACCGACGGCGTATAACCATGCTTTTTCTCAAACTCATCTTCGATGACGATGAGAAATTTTTCATTGTCGATCATGAATTCACTGTTGAATAAATCATCCAAGATAGCGTTGTCGCTGTCTCCTTCACAGGGACAAAAATACCAGCTCGCCCTTTCCTTTTCTTCGGGCAGATAAGTCTTTCCGACAAAAATCGCGCCGCTGTGAATATCCTCCATTTCACCGAGCTCGCTAATGGTGGCGATGTCGTCTTCTCTGCCATGTGGGGCGATCAACGTCGTCCCGGCGCGGATCGTTTGACTCAGGTCGCTCAGAGTGAGCAGCTTGCCGCCTGCGCCATCATTGCCTTGACGGTAGCGCAGATACTCGCCTTTTCTGGCAAGCGTGACCAGTTTTCCGTTGTAAAAGACGGGCGCCAGAATCGTAGCAAAATTGATTGCATTTTCCAGTTTTCGCTTGTTTCCTCCTTGTTGGTAGACAAGGCCACTGCCGCGCAATGATTCCGGAATATCTTTGGAAAGATAAATCGATCCCGGCGCGATGATGACCCGCGGATGGCTCTTGCTGAGTGGAATAAAATAGTCAATCAACGCCTGATAGATCGCATCCGGAGAAGCAAAGACATTATTCTCAAATGCCGATGTTCCCAAAAAATCAGCGTGACCAAGAATCAGCATTTTCCCCGAGTTGTCATCGTTTTTTTCTTTTTCGATGACATCCTTGAGCAGTTGCGCCCCGGCCTCGATCCGCTGCGTTGCAATGTCGTCGATTTCTTTGCGAGTACCGGCCTGAGCCAGATTTTCCGGGCGCTCACGGCACACCGAAAAAACTTGCTGCACCGAGCCGCCGGTGAGGCTGTTGCTATATTTTTCGACGGCCAATTGGGCCGCTTCGCCTTCCAGTATCCGCACGTCTTGACCATCGATCGTGGTTTCCAGAACATGCTCTGCGTCGGCTACGAATAAAACAAAGCGCTTCTTCTCGATCGCCTCAGAGGGAACGCTCTCGATCCGGGTTTTTTCCGGAGAAAAAGCGAGCGCAGCCTTTTTTTCCATATCGACCATCTTGACACCACTCATCAAGGTCGTCTTCGAGAGCGTATTGAGCATGCCGATCAACTGAGCCAGTCGCATGTCGGCATCGATACTTTTTTCCATCTTGCTCAGCGTAGCAGGCGGCATCGGATGAAATTGATGATTTTTGTATTGAACTGCGATCCGCCCCCCATCCGGCCCACGCAGATAGGTGATCCGGCCTTTCTCTATTTCAACCAACTTTCTTCTCACCTTGATGTAGCCGCGTCCATCTGCCGCCCATCGGATGCCCTGCCGATCTCCCAACGCCAACAGGCTTTCATCAATCTTATCTGCAAACATGTCGGACTTGATGCGGCGGTTAAGCTCTCGTGAGACATGCGGCGAGGTCCAACTCTCGAACTGCCACCGCGCGCCATCCCATTTTATCGGATGGCCTTGCCTCATCGGATGACGGATGTCGTAGGCCATGTAATGTGGGCCACGCTTTTCCGTTATACCCATTCTGATCGGCACCAGCTCACCATTTATTTCCGCAGTCAGATACAACGGCGCAGTGGTTTCGACATCATCCTGTACGTTTCTTACTTCAAAGATCCGTCCTGCATTGTCTGCATCGGCATAGCGGTTGGTCATCACTGTATACCGGTGTTGCTTGTCAGGCACGATTCTGAGACGCTTAATCAGCTCGATTTGCGTGGGCGTGAAAATAGGATGAAAATTCTGTGTGCGCAGATGCCAGTTCTTGGAAAATGGATCCTGAAAAACCGGAATCTGCTCTTGCTTTCCGCCAGCTCTGGTGACGACAATGTTGGCTTGCCGGTTCTCATTGATGCGAATCGGGTACTTGCCATCATGTAGCACAATAAATGCTTCGCCTTCATGCATTTCTATATTCAGCGGCGGAGAATCGGGGTCATCGGCGTAGTGCCAGACTTTGCCCTGCTCATCAAAAACGACTCGTTTCGGTACTTGCTGCGCGGACGAGGTTTCGGGCATAGGATGAGCGAGAAAGTCGCCCTCGCTAGTGGGTTTCAGAAAAACCTTTTCACGCGCTTTTTCGGCGCTTGATGCAGTCAATAGCAACTCACGCTGCACTGCCGTTTCCTTGTTGCGTGCAAAATAGGCGGCATGGCTGTCATAACGGATGACGTTCTCCAACTCCACCGGAATTTTGGCAATTTTTCTACGCGTCCACGGTTGTCTGAGTCCATCAACCTCAAGGCCAGTGGCAAGCAATGTAAAACTAAGATGGCGCTGCCTCGCAGCACACACCTGATCACCGTTTTTTTCGAAATAGCTTTTTCTATACAGTGCGGCAAGAATGCCACCTATCACCGGTTTAATGCCCATGCTCACGATATCCGAGAACAAATTCAATCCTATCGAGGTGTGGCGCAACACTTCGGAATGGCCATCTTTGGAAGTGGTTTCGTACAGTATGCGAAACGGATTTTCTGACCGCTGCGCTTTAAGGATTAGCAGTTTTCCTTCACTAAGCCCTTCTGAATTGATGATTTCCGTTTCTATCGCACAATTCTGTTTAATATGCTGAATAACAGATTTTTCCCAATCCGCGCGGGAGATCCGTTTTGATCTGGCGAACAGTAACTGACTGGTGGCCGGCGCCACGCATAGCGCCGTACCGGCGGCTTCATAGCGCCAGACGAACTCAAGGTGATCGGCGTGAACCTGATTTATTTCGCCACTTTCCAGCAGCAGATCTTTGAGCAATTTCAAAATGGCGCCTTTGTCGGCCTCATTTTCTAGAGTAAACATCTGGTGCTCTGCGTCCCAGCTTGCACTACTGGTTTGCGGTGGCGACGCCGCCGCCAAGGGCAGACCCCAGCCGATCGTCTGCGCTGCAACCGGCAACTGTTGATCTGCATGCGCCAGCAGTGCTGCTGGCGCATGTATGTCTATCGTAGTGAGCGGCACTGGCATCAGCCGTGGCTGGCAGGTACCCACGCGGCAAATTGCGCCAGGCATGACTGACGCGCCTACATCAGTGCAATCCTGATTTTTATTGGTCGTTGCCACGCGTGATGAATTGCTACTCACCAGTTGCACTGACGGCACAATGCACGCCATGAAATAAAGCGCGCTAGCGGCATTGCATTTCGTTGGCATTTTTCCGCTTTGCGACCCAGAGATACGCTTGAGGCTGGCGTGGGTTACGCAGTCAGGTACATAAACGGCGTGCCGGTTTTCATATCGGCCTAGCGTGGCCGCCTGTGCTGCCGTGTCTACAGGCATGCGGGTCTCCCTAGATCAATCATTATTTCAGGATCATGCATTGCGCTTGCTGATTGTTTGTAGCGCTGCCATACCGATGGCAAGGTCATCGAGAATCAACCGCTAATCGGCCAGATAATCGTAGACAGTCAAATCGTCTTCCTGCGAATATGCGCGGATTTGCCGCTGCACGACAGTTTCGTATTGTTTGTTTTGAAGGCTTTTCGTTGCTTGCACATTGGATATGACATTGGCTCTGTCTTGAATTAGCTTGCCAGAAAAACAATGATCATGTTTGACCGCATAGTTATCAATGACGCATTGCTGACTCGTAGCCCCTGTCGGTATAACGCGCCTAGAATAAATTTCGATAAAAATAATAAAATATTCGAACATTTATCGAGATTAGAATTTAAGCTCATCACTTAGACCACAAAAAATCAATCATTTTCAGAGACTCAGGGCGATAACTTACTCTGGCGCAACGTGCTCTTTAGTTGTAGCAGCACTCGGCAAGCGCGTTTGCTGGCACGGGTCTGAAGAAAAAGAAAGGCACTGGGAAATGGACTGGCCTTCCGGGCATGCGGCCGCAGCAAAATGCATCCTGGCGGACTCATTTCATTGCTCAAATGACAATGAAGGCACAAAATAAATGCATCATGAAAGCTATTAGAAAGGTATGAATGGCACGGTTGAGATAGACTGCCGCCCACAGCGCATAAAAACAAAAAATTAGCGCTTGATGCACTACCGAGAAAACACATAAGTCCTGAAATTCGGCTGAAATTCAGGCATAACTGAGACATATTATGACTTCTCCTGCTCCAGCCTCTTCCTCGAAGTTCGCCACCGTACTGCGCGTGACCAGCGGCAACTTCATCGAAATGTTCGATTTTTTCCTGTTCGGCTTTTACGCCAGCAACATTTCCAAGGCATTTTTTCCTTCAGGCAATGAATTTGCATCGCTGATGCTGACTTTCATGACCTTCGGTGCCGGCTTCTTGATGCGTCCGCTGGGCGCGATCATCCTGGGTGCCTATATCGACCGCGTCGGCCGTCGCCAGGGTCTGATCGTGACGCTGGCGATGATGGCGCTGGGCACCATGTTGATCGCCTTCGTCCCCGGTTATGCCACGATCGGCCTACTGGCCCCGGCGCTGGTGCTGGTCGGGCGTCTGCTGCAAGGCTTTTCGGCTGGCGTGGAACTGGGCGGCGTATCGGTTTATCTGTCCGAAATGGCCACTCCTGGCAATAAAGGCTTCTATGTCAGCTGGCAGTCTGCCAGTCAGCAAGTGGCCATCATCCTGGCTGCCGCACTCGGTTACGGCATCAAGCTCATGCTCACCACCGCGCAAATTGATGACTGGGGCTGGCGCGTGCCCTTCTTCATTGGTTGCATGATTGTGCCGGTGCTGTTTGTGATCCGTCGTTCGTTGCAGGAAACCGAAGAATTCAAGGCCCGCAAACGCAAGCCTAACCTGAATGAAATCTACCTTTCCATGATTGAAAACTGGAAGCTGGTAGTGGCAGGCATGATGCTGGTGTCGATGACAACCGTGTCGTTTTATCTGATCACGGTGTACACCCCGACCTTCGGCAAGAACGTGCTCAAACTGAGCACCGAGAGCGCGCTGATCGTTACTTTCTGTGTCGGCATCTCCAACTTCATCTGGCTGCCGCTCATGGGTGCACTGTCGGACCGTATCGGCCGTCGTCCCTTGCTGATCGTGTTTACCGTCTTGACCATCGTGACCTCTTATCCTGCCCTGACTTGGCTGGTCAACGATGCCAGCTTCACCAAGATGCTGGTGGTCGAACTGTGGCTGTCCTTCCTTTACGCCAGCTACAACGGTGCAATGGTGGTGGCGCTGACCGAGGTGATGCCGGTTGATGTGCGCACCGCAGGTTTTTCGTTGGCCTACAGTCTGGCCACAGCAATCTTTGGCGGCTTCACTCCGGCAATTGCCACTGGCCTGATTGAAATCACGCACGACAAGGCGGCTCCCGGACTGTGGATGAGTTTTGCCGCCGTATGCGGTCTGATCGCCACCTTGATTCTGTATCGCAAGAAAACTGAACTGGTGACGCAAGCTGCCTGATTTTTTCTTGCCGAAAAACAAACGGGAAGCGGCTCACGCCCTTCCCGTTTTTTTATCTCCTCGACTTCCTCTATATCCCGTCTGGCGTCACCGCACCTAAAACCATCGTTGCTGCCAGACTAGGAATATTCCTACCGCTGCCAGCCTTCACATGAAGCTCGCCATGTGCTGCTCAGCGCTGCAACATCCATTCATGCGCCGGATCGTTTTTGAAATGCCATTCGCGCCGCGGACCCGCCATCACATTGAGGTAGTAACTTTCGTAGCCATGCGGCACCACCACTGGATGGTAACCTCGTGGAACCATGACGACATCGTGGTTTTCCACCGCCATGGACTGATCCAATGATCGATCATCGACGTAGACACGCTGGAAGGCAAAACCCTGCGCCGGGTTGAGCCGGTGATAATAGGTCTCTTCCAAAAAACTCTCTTGCGGCAGGTTATCGGTGTCATGCTTATGCGGCGGATAGCTTGAAGAATGTCCTCCTGGCGTTCTCACTTCCACCACCAACAGATGATCGGCAGCTGCATTCTGCGGCAGGATGTCGCTGACATAGCGGGTGTTGCTGCCCTGTCCGCGCACCGACCGAGCCACCGCTGCCGGTTCGATCAGACGTGGCGGCAGCGTGCCATTGCCAGGAGCGCTGCACAAGGCAATTTCGGCATCGCTATCGGCGCTCACCACCAGCTCGCAATGATGCGGCGCATAAACTGAATAGGCGGCCGTATCTTCGAACACACTGTTTCTTTCGCCTATACCCGGCCAGAACGCATCGCCTGCGCGCACGCTGACGCTGCCGCGCAGAACAACGAGGCAAATCTCTCGCGCCTCGCTGTTGAAGACCATGCGTTGGCCGCGTATCAGTCTATGGGCGCTAAAGCCGACATAATTCCAGCCGGCCGACTGCGGCGTGACCTGCACAATGTCACGGCCCTCTTTCTCTCCTTTGACCAGCAATGTCATGCCGCCTCCTGCAAGGCGCCGCTCTCGATGGCCTGCACCAGGCTAGTCAGATGGTGAAAACCCATCTCGGCATATTGATAACTCGGCGCAACCGCCGGATCCTGCTCGGCTTCGACCACTAACCAGCCGTCATAATCGTGACGGTGCAGCACCTGTAACAAGGCGCCGAAATCGATTGCGCCGTCGCCGGGTACCGTAAATGCGCCATTGATGACCGCTTGCAAAAAACTCCAGTCGCGATTGCGTGCAAGCTTGACCACCGCCGGACGGACATCCTTGCAATGCACGTGGGAGACGCGAGCGATATGTTTTTGCAGCACCGCCAGCGGATCGCCACCGGCAAAAGCGATATGCCCGCTGTCGAACAGTAAACCAACTTCGGGGCCGGTCAATGCCATCAGCCTATCCACATCGGCCGCGGTTTCCACGTAGGCCCCCATGTGATGGTGGTAAGACAGCCGCACCCCGTGCGACAAGGTGAAGCGGGCAAAGGCGGTAAGTTTGGCGGCATACACCTGCCAGGCAGCATCGTTGAGGAAATGTGGACGCTGAAATAAGGGCGTCGGACTGCCTTGAATGGTATCGGCCACTTCGCCGTACACCATCACCGTGGCACCATTGGCAACCAGTAGCTGCAGATGCGATGCGACAGCAGTGATTTCCTCCTCCACCGAACGCGCTGCCAGACGGCCTGAATACCAGCCCGAAACGCATTGCAAATCATACTTTCCCAGTACCGCCGCCAAAGCCTGTGGCTCTTTGGGAAACTTGTTGCCCAGTTCAAAACCACGATAGCCAATCTGGGCGCCTTCCGACAACGCTTGTTCCAACGGCGTTTCGCCACCCAGCGATGGCAGGTCGTCGTTCATCCACGAAATCGGGTTGATGCCGATCTTTACCTTAAACGGTTTGCTCACGATAGCCTCTTTTCACTTTTATACGGATTGCAATTGGCGCTGCTGTTCGTAAGCCGCGCGGGCTTGCTGCACCGCCGGACGCGGTGACACTTGCGGCACCGCCACCTCCCACCAGCAGCCGCCATCGGCGGTGGTACGCGTGGCATCGGTATCGATGCAGATCAGGTAGGTGCGTGTGGCGGCGCGCGCGCGTTGCAGCGCCGCCTCAAGCTCGGCAATGGTCTTGACGTGTTCGGCTTCGGCCCCGAGCGCCCTGGCATGCGCAGCAAAATCAATCTGTGGCGCGCCCTGCTCAGCCTGCAGGCAATCAGCCAACATGTTGTTAAAGGGCACGCCACCGCAGGCCTGCTGCAGCCGATTGATGCAGCCATAGCCGCGATTATCAAGCAGCACAATGATGAGCTTGCTACCAAGCATGACTGAGGTGGCGATCTCGGAATTCATCATCAGATAGCTGCCGTCACCGACCATCACCACGACTTCGCGTTCGGGATAAGCCAGTTTGACGCCAAGGCCTCCGGCAATTTCATAGCCCATGCAAGAGTAGCCGTATTCGACGTGATAAGCACCGGGCCGACCGGCCCGCCACAATTTGTGCAGCTCCGCCGGCAGCGTTCCGGCGGCGCAAACGACGATGTCGTTGGCGGGTGAATCCACGGCCGAACGCTGTACCGCGCCGATCACTTCGCCATCGTATGGCAGCTTGGCACCGCTATCGACGCTGGCGGTGATCTGCGCGACTCTGGCGCGCCAGCGATCGGCCTGTTCCTGCGCTTGCCATTGCCAGCCGCTGTCTGCGCGCCAGTCGCCCAGCGCTTGTGACAAGGCGACCAGGCCCAGGGCGGCATCCGATAACAGTGTGGTGGCGCGCCATTTCATGACGTCAACAGGATTGACATTAATACTCAGCAAGCTGGCCTGAGCGAACAGCGTATGCGATCCGGTGGTGAAGTCTTGCAAGCGGCTGCCGACAACAATCACGACGTCGGCCTGCGCGGCCATGGCATTTGCCGCCGGTGAACCGGTGACGCCGATAGCGCCAAGCTGCAACGAATGCGACCAGGACAGTGCGCCCTTGCCGGCCTGGGTTTCTGCCACCGGTATGCCATGCTGTTCGGCAAAGCTGCGCAACGCCTGGGTAGCATCGCCATACAGCACGCCGCCGCCGGCCACAATGAGTGGCTTGCGGGCTTGGCGCAGCAAAGTCAATGCCTCTTGCAGTTCCTGCTGTGCCGGCCCTTGTGCGCGCAGCACCAAGGTCTTGGGCGCAAAGAAATCGAGCGGATAGTCGAAAGCCATGGTCTGCACGTCTTGCGGCAAGGCCAAGGTAACCGGCCCGCATTGCGCTGGATCGGTCAAGACCTGGATCGCACGCGGCAAGGCGGTAAGCAATTGCTCCGGGTAACAGATGCGATCAAAAAACCGTGACAAGGGCTTGAAGGCATCATTAGCCGAAATACCCCCATCCTGGAAATCTTCCAACTGCTGCAATACCGGATCGGGACGACGCGACACGAACACGTCTGCCGGCAGCAATAGCAGCGGCAGCCGATTGACATGGGCCAGTGCGGCAGCGGTCAGCAAGTTGGTGGCGCCGGGACCGATCGAGCTGGTCACTGCCATCATGCGCCGCCGCATATGCGCCTTGGCAAAGGCAATGGCGGCATGGGCCATGGCTTGCTCGTTGTGCGCCCGGTAGGTCGGCAAGGTTTCCCTGTGCTGATACAGGGCCTCGCCCATGCCGGCTACGTTGCCGTGACCAAAAATGGCAAAGACACCGCCGAACAAAGCAACTTCGCCATCTGCGGTGTGAATGCGCAAGGCGTCCAGATAGCGCACCAGCGCCTGGGCCATGGTCAGTCGCACGGTAGGCCGTTGCGCGTTGCTCATGCGGCCTCCATGGCATTGCCGGTTTCGTCGCAGTTGTCGTGTGCGGCCCGACTGTCGCGCCAAACGCCGATGAGGATTTCAAAGGTGGCGCGTACCTGTCGGATCAGCTCGGCATCGTCGAGCTGCCCCTGCAGCCAGCGTTTGCAAGGCTCGTGAAAAATCGTGCGCCCGACCATGAAGCCGCGGCAGCTCTTGCTATGGCGCGCAGCGCGAAAGCCTTGCGCCAGTTCAGTCACCGGTGCCGCCAGCCCAAGCAGCACCACGCCACGGCAATAAGGATCGCGCTCGGCAATGAGTTGATCGATACCTTCCCATTGCTGCGCCGACATCGATTCCAGCTTCCACCATTCGGGATAGATGCCCAGGTTGTAGAGCCGTTTAAGCGCGCGTAGTACCGTGTCTTGGCGTTGCGGCAACGACTTGGGCGGGATGATTTCCAGCAGTAATTCGTGACCACTGCGCTGCACCGCGTCATATAGCGCGCGAATCTGCGCCTCCTGTTCAAGACGTTTTTCTATCGCGTCATCGGGATGAAACTGCACCAGACATTTGACCACTTGTTCCTGCGGCCAGCTTTGCAGGTGCGAGCCGATGGAGCGGCCATAATCAAATTCGAGCGGATTGGACAAGGGCAATTCGACCGCCCGGCCGACCCACCAACCGCGACCGGTGGCGGCATTGAGCGCATCCTGGCCGTAACGATCGTCGATCAGCACGCCGATCTTGCCTGCCAGTGCGGCGCTGTGCTCGGTCTCGGCCACCGCCTCTACCAGCAAGCACTTGAGCTGTGATAATCGGTTTGCATCGGCGCCCGCTTCATAGGCCAGTTCGAAAAACTGATTACGATGATCGAAGGCAAACACATTGACCTCATCCCATTGTTTACGCCGGACACTCACCCGATGCAGGCGTTGCAGATGGGCGTCGCGGTCCGGGCGCTGCATGACGGCGGCATGGCGCAAAAAATAGTCTAGTTCAACCGGGCTCGGCATGGCCGGTGCGCAGCCATGACGCGACACCACCAACGCACCACAGGCATTGGCGTAAAGGCTGCAGCTCTGGTCATCTTCCCCATTCAGCCAGCCCTTCAAAAAGCCGGACAAGAAGGCGTCACCGGCTCCCAGTACATTGAGCACCTCAACCTGCACTCCCTGAAAATTGAACCCGTCATCCAAACTGGCAGGAATGGCGCCGTGCATCACCGTGCAGCCCAGCGGTCCGCGCTTGAGCACCAGCGTCGCCGCACTGATCGCACGCACCGCTTGCAAGGCCATCAGAATCTCGCTAGTACCGCCGGCGATCATGAACTCTTCCTCGGTGCCGACGATCAGATCGAAGTGCGGCAAAATTCCCCGCAAATGCTGGGTTACGCCATCATCGGCAATGAAGCGGGTCTCACCATCGCCCTTGCCCGTCAATCCCCACAAAACCGGACGGTAATCAATATCAAGCACGGTGCGCACCTGATGGCGGCGCGCATATTCCAGCGCCAGACTGCTGCTGCGATGCACCTGTGCCGTTGAAAAATGCGTACCGGTAATCAGCAAGGCCTTGCTGGAGGCAATAAAAGCTTCATCGATATCCTCGGGCGCCAACGCCATGTCGGCACAATTGTCCCGATAAAAAATCAAAGGGAACGTATCTTTGTCTTTCAAGCCCAGCATCACCAGCGCGGTCAGTCGCTGCTTATCGATAGTAATGTGGCTCACATCGCAGCCTTCGGCTGCCAGCGCAGCGGTCAAAAACTGGCCATTCTGTTCGTCTCCGACCCGAGCCAGCATGGCCGACTTCAAGCCCAAGCGGGCACAGCCGAAAGCAATATTGGCCGATGAACCGCCCAGATACTTGGCAAAGCTACTGACTTCAGACAGCCCTGCGCCTATCTGCTGTGCATACAAGTCGACTGCGAGTCGGCCGATGCAAATGACATCAAGCTTACGCTGTGCGGCGAAGTAGTTGTTAGCGTGTTGCATACCTTGATCCTTTTAAACTTGTACACCTTCCAACTGATTCATCAGCGTCTGCATTTCGGCGCCACCGGCCATCATGTCGAGTACCGTTTCCTTGGAGATCTCCGCTTTGGCAAACGTCCCCAGTGACTTGCCGCGATTGAGTAAAGTGAAGGAGTCGCCGATGGGATAAGCATGGTGCACATTGTGCGTAATGAAGATGACCGAAATACCACGCTCGCGCGCCTTGTGGATCAACTTGAGCACATTGAACGATTGCTTCACGCCCAGCGCCGCAGTCGGCTCGTCGAGGATGAGCACGCGCGCACCAAAGTGAATCGCGCGGGCAATCGCCAGACATTGCTTTTCGCCTCCCGACATGGTCCCGATGGGATGGTGCGGATCGCGCACCATGATGCCCATCTCGGCCAGTTTATTTTTGGCGGTCTCGGCGGCATACTCCATGTCCATGACGGGAATGCCAAAAAATTTCTTGGTCGGTTCGCGTCCCATGAAGAAATTGCGCGCCACCGACAGCAGAGGCACCAGTGCCAGATCCTGATAGACAGTCGCAACGCCGACATCAAGCGCCTCTTTCGGCGACTGGAACAGCACTGGTTTGCCGTCGACCAGATATTGCCCTGCCGACGGCTGATGCACGCCCGCCAGTAATTTGATCAAGGTCGACTTACCGGCGCCGTTGTCCCCTAGCAGACAGTGGACTTCACCTTTGTTCAGACGCAGCGTCACATCTTTCAAGGCAATCACCGGGCCAAAGTATTTGCTGACGTTTTCCAGCGCCAGGATTGTGTCATTCATCGCGGCTCCCATGGCTACTTGGCCTCCGTCACGCGACGGCGCACATAATTATTGAACAGCACGGCAACCAGCAACATCACCCCGAGGAAGACCCGGAACCAGTCCGAATTGAGATTGGTATAAGTAATGCCGATCTGCACCATGCCGAAGATCAGGGCCCCGAAGCAGGCGCCTACCACCGAGCCGTAGCCGCCGGTCAAGAGTGCGCCACCGATGACGGCAGCAATAATCGCTTCAAACTCCTTTTGCAAACCACGATCGGCGGCGGCCGAGCCAAAATCGGCGACTTGCAGTACCGCGAACAGGCAGGCACAAAAGGCCGTGAACACGAACAAGGTAATTTTGACCCGCCGCACCGGCACGCCGACATTCTTGGCCGCAACCGCATCGCCACCGACGGCAAAAATCCAATTGCCAAAACGCGTGCGCGACAGCACAAAACCGGCGACCAGGGCAACCACGCCCCACCAGATGATGACCTTGGGAATCCCGGGTACCAACGCATGACCATTTTCGGCAGCCGCAATCCAGCCATGATGCGCCAACCACTGGAACAGCCCGACACCAACATTGCCGGTAAACAGCCCGCTGCCCAGCCAATCTTCGCTGGCACGATCACCGACGCCACTGACGATGGTGCGATCGGCAAACAGAATCGATAGCGCCAACGTCAAGCCACGCAAGATGAACATGAAGGCCAATGTGACGATGAACGATGGCAGTCTGGTCTTGACCACCAGATAACCATTGAGCCAACCCAGCGCCATCGAAGCAGCAAAAGCAAACGACACTGACAGCCAGAACGGCCAGCCGAAATATACGGTGGGAATTGCCACCATCATGCCGGCAAAGCCGATCATGGAACCGATTGACAGATCGAACTCGCCGCCTATCATCAGCACACAGGCGCCAACCGCGATCAGGCCTAGATAGGCGGCCACCTGCATCCAGTTGATGATGCCATCCAGATTGAACATGCCGGAGTCGCCGGCGGCAATGCCGAAGACGATAAAGACTAAAATCGCACCGGCCAGGGAGGCGAACTCCGGCCTTCCCAATAACCGTCTGATCACACCTTCCTTGCGCACCCGCTCGTCATCGACCTGCGCCGCCGGCGTGCGTGCATCGGCGCCCGCCTTGCCGACGACTATGCCAGTTGTACTCATTGCTGCACTCCTGTGGATATTTGCCAGGGCCGCCCGCAGTGCGGGCGGCAATGCCGAATGAAATCAGCGCGGCTTAGCGATACTGACCGGCGTATTTCAGGACCTTGTCGAGATTGTCCTTGGTGATGTAACCGGGACCGGAACTGATATGCCGCGGGCCGTAGATTGGCGCCAGGCCATATTCAGCCAGCCGGGCCTGGAACTTGGGATTGGCCTTGAGTTTTTCTTGTATCACGGCCACATCGGTGGTCTTGTATTGCTTCATGAGCGCCAGCGCGGCCACCGGAATATAGCCTTGCAGGTAGGGTTGTTGATCGATGGCAAATTGCACCGAGCCGTCCTTGATGCCCTTGACGATGTCTTCCGACAAATCAAAGGTGGCAAACCAGATCTTTGATTTGAGTCCCATCTTTTGCAGCGCGCGCAGGCTTGGCACTGCCGAATCTGGACCCAGCGCCAGCACCGCCTGGGTGCTCGGATTATTACGCAGGTAGGCGCTCACTTTGCTTTCGACCGCAGTCGGGTCAATCCCGGTATCGAGTGTGGATGTCTTGTAGTCGGCGCCGATCGCTTCGGCGAAACCGCGGCAGCGCTCAAAGGAAGACGGATTGGTAGCGTAATGATTGACGCACAGGAAGGACTTGATGCCGGCAGCCTTGGCTTTTGCTCCGGCGCCGTAACCGGCATCGTATTCTGGCTGGCCGACGTGCATGACGGCGCCTAATTCCTCGCTTTGCTGCTGAGTGCCGGAATTGATGGTGATAAGTGGGATTTTTTTGGCGACCACCGTTTCCACCGCTTTTTTAAGCACGCTGAAGTCGGCAATGCTGACAATGACACCGTCGTAATTGCGTGCTGCGGCTTGTTCAATCAGACGCGACATGTCGGCCAAATCGCCGTTGGGCGGATTGCGATAATCGACACTGACGTTGAAATCTTCACCAGCCTGCTTGATGGCGTTCTTGATGGTATTCCACCAAGAGTCGGAATCCGGTGCGTGACTGATCAAGACGAATTTTTCGTTGGCCGCGACACTGGCCGGGGTGGTGAATGTCATTACAAGTGCTACCGCCGCCAGCGCCGCGAACAGCGCCTTGCATCTGAGTCTTTGCATGATTGTCTCCGTTATTTTTGTGCCGTGGCCCGTGAGGCTGGTTACCTCGACTGTCAGGCCTGATCGGTACTCAACAATAAAACAAGCGAAGTCAATGCGCAATCTTTTTATTTCAAATTTATTTAAATTAGAATATTTATTTCAATAAGATGCTTTTATAATGACTCCACGGCCTGCTAAATTCGATGCAAACATCGACCCTACAGCGCCATGACCGATCAAGCTGTCAACAAAATAGAAAGAACCTTCTGGTGGATACTCCAACTGTCGATGAACTCATGCTGCAGATTGCAGCGCAATATGCCTCGCTGTCGCGGCAACTCAAAATCATCGCCACCTATGTCGAGCAACATAAAACCAGCCTGATGCTGGAGCGCATCAGCGACATTGCGGAGCAATGCCAGGTACAGCCGTCGGCCATCGTACGTTTTGCCAAGCATTTCGGCTTCACCGGTTTTAGTGAAATGCAAGCGGTGTTTCGCGATGCATTTACCGCCCAGGCGATCCCGTCTAAGAATTACCAGCAACGCATTCGCAATCTGATCGACAGCAAACCGACGCCGGTGACCAGTGGTGCCCTGGCGCGCGAATTCATCCATGCCAGTCGGGCCGGTCTTGATGAATTGCTGGGGGGGCTCGATGACAGCCAGTTTGAGGCGGCGGTGAAGCTATTGCTGAAGGCGGAAAATATTTACGTCATCGGCGTGCGCCGCTCTTTTCCGATTGCCAGTCACATTACCTACGCGCTGCAACATACGAACAAACGCGTGCATCTGCTCTCCGGCGCCGGAGGCATGTTTCGCGAGGAAGTGCGCAGCATCGACAAGAATGATGTGCTCATCGCCATCAGTTTCACTCCTTACGGCAGAGAAACCCAGGCCTGCGTCCGACTGGCCCATCATCGCCAGGCCAAGACCTTGATCATCACCGATAGCCAGCTCAGCCCATTGGTCCGGCATGCCTCGGTGTTGCTGACGGTCAAGGAGAGCAGTGCCTTTGCTTTCCGTTCGCTGACCAATGCAATGTGCCTGTGCCAGGCCTTGTTTATTGCATTGGCTTACCGCATGGAGCTCGATGTTGGCGCCACCGAAGCCATCGATGGCTACGACGACGCTAACGACTAAGCGCCTCTGAAAAATCGCCGCCGGCGACGCTGCACCGTGTCGTCGACGTATGGTTGAGCATTCCTGATCAGGCCCACCCGCTTATAACAATATTGGCTGTTTGCTCAACAACGATTCGCGCAAGGCAATGCCGATGCGGGTGGCCTGGGTTGAATCATCGAGCGTCAGCATCAAGGGCTGTTGATAGCGCACCGCATCGGCGAAATGCCGCACTTCAGCCAGGAATGCCGCTTCGAAACGCTCAAAAAAACTCAACGTGCATTCGTTGCGTACGCCATGCGCATCGGCGATCACCACCCGGTTTTTGCGCGGGTTGCCGCCCACCGTCAGGCGCCCTGCGGTACCGGTGATTTCAGTCACGGTGTCATGTCCGTGCGCCATCGTACGCGAGGCGTAAAAAGTGGCCAGCCGACCATTATCAAATTCACAGATCGCCACACCATTATCAACGTCCTGAAATTGTTGCAGGTCATGATGAATCGCCGTCACGCCGCTGGAGAAAACCCGCACCGGCCGGGGATTACCGAGCAGCCAGCGCGCCAAGTCGATGTCATGCACCGAACAATCGAGAAAAATACCACCGCTGGTCGGCGAAAACTTGACGAAAAATCCATCCGGGTCGTTTTCGTCGCAGGTTTGCGAATACACCATGAAAGGCGCACCAATCAAGCCCTCTTGGATTTTTCTATAAGCGTCCTGATAACTGGCATCAAAGCGCCGCACAAAACCGATCATCACTTTCAAGCCAGGATGACGTTCGGCCTCTGCGCTCACGCGTAGGCAATCAGCCAGCTCCAGCGATAGCGGCTTTTCGCAAAATACGTGTTTGCCGGCCTGCAACGCATCGATGATCTGTTGCGCGTGCAAGGAAGTCGGCGTCACCAGAAATACCACGTCCAACCCGGGATGCGCCAACAAGGCGCCGTAGTCGCTATATAGATGCGTCGCACCCAGCCGCTTGCGTGCCCATTCCAGCTCGGCCTCGACTGGACTGCATACCGCCTCCAGAGTCACGCCCGGAACGCTGGCGGCGAGATTCTCAGCATGACGACGGCCCAGTCGTCCAAGTCCCACCACGCCAACCCTCAGATTGACGGCGCCGTTCATACGGCCAGCTCGACGGTGCGTTTTTCACGCCACGAAGTGGCGGCAGCTTCTGCTAATTGCAATGCCTTGACACCATCGGAGATGGTCGTGCGCACCGGTGTGCGCTTGGTCACAGCGGCGAAGAAGTGAGCAATTTCGCGCGCATAGGCCGCACGATATCGTTCCAGAAAAAAATGCTCTGGCTTGTCGCCACTGACATTGAGCGCGGTCGAGACGATCACTTCTGTAGGCTTGTGATTGCCGGCCTGCAGCATACCTTTGCTGCCCAATACTTCGAAGCGCTGGTCGTAACCGTAAGCAGCACGACGGCTGGCATTGATTTGACACAGCCGGCCGCGCCGGGTGGCGATGGTCACCACGGCACAGTCGATATCCCCGGCCTCGGCGATATCCGGATCAGTCAGACAACTGCCGGTAGCGGAAATACTGACGGCCTCGTCGTCCAGGATCCAACGGAAGATATCAAAATCATGGATCAGCATATCCTTGAAAATACCGCCCGAACTCTTGATGTAAGACACCGGCGGCGCGCCCGGATCACGACTTGTCACCAGCAGCATTTCGGGCACACCGATTTCGCCGGCAGCCAGACGTAGGCTCAATGCCTCGAACGTCGGATCGAACCGGCGCTGAAATCCGATCATGCAAGTTACGCCTGCCTTGTCCACCGCCGCAGCGCAAAGTTGGGCGCGTGCCAGCGACAGATCAACCGGCTTTTCACAAAAAATTTCCTTGCCTGCGGCCGCTGCGCGGGTGATCAGATCAGCATGCGTGTCGGTGCTGGAGGCGATGAGCACAGCACCAATCGAGGTATCGGCCAAGGCCTGCTCTATATTGACAACCTGAGCTCCATGCTGAGCTGCCAATTGCTGCGCCGCCTGGGTATCGACATCGCTCACGTATTTCAGCTTCACGCCGGGCTGCAAGACGACATTGCCAGCATGGATCTTGCCGATGCGACCGGCACCAAAAATTGCTACCTCAATCATCTCTGTCTCCGTTGTACGTTTTTATAGGGGGATAGTACGACTACGCTGTGCCTGCGCTGTACCTGCATATCGAAAGGCAGACTCATAATAGAAACTATATTCCCTTTTAATTTATTATGGAATAATTATTTCGATTTATTGTGAGTCGCATCCCAGCGTCGATGCACTCTGCTTGCAGCGAGCGCCCAGCAGGCTGATCACCAGGGCTCTTTGACGCTTACTTCAGGATGAGCGAGATAAGTTGTGCAACCGCGAAGACGATCAATACCGTCGCGCTAAGCAGATTGATGCGGCGCCGCCAGCGCAGATTGAAGCGCTCTCCCAGACGACCGATGACGCTACTGAGAAACAGCCACCACAGCGCTGAGCCCGTCAGCACACCGAGCACCATCACGGCCGGTGCTCTGACCGTCACATGGCTTGCCATCGCGCCAAAGATGGCCACGAATGAAAGAATCGTCGCCGGGTTCGATAAGGTCAGTGCAAAGGTGCTGGCGAAATACTGCCAATGGTTACGCGCCGTCACGGCACTGGCAGCACGAACCGGGGCTGAGGCGCGTATCAGTCCATACGCCATCCACAGCAGAAAAGCCGCGCCGAACAACACGAGTGGCAAACGCACCGAGACCAGGGCCTGAATCAGCCAACTCACGCCGAAGGCGCCAATGGCGCCATAGACCGCGTCAGCAGCGGCAGCACCCAGCCCGGTTGCCAGACCGGCGCGCGGTCCCAGGTCGAGACTGCGCTGTATGGTCAATAAGCCAATCGGGCCGACCGGAGCGGCGATCGACAAGCCGATTAGCAGGGACGAGAGGAAAACCTTAAGTAATTCCATACCAGCAAAGTCAGATTTTTATGATGCAAAGGAAAAGAACGCGACTCAGGCCCGGTGCCAACACGTCGGCTCTTTGTTGCCGTTATTTCCACTCCAGAATAGCGCTACCGCGGTCAAGCCAATGCACCTGGACAGAAGCGGGATTCACGTTGTGGCCGGCACAGGCGCTGGCGGCCACAGCAAATGGCGTATCGTAATAACGACCGTCATTGGAAGAACGCATGCGGGTTTGCGGTGCATTTTTGGCAATCCAGTCACCGCTATTGGTACGCATCAAAATCATGCAGGCACCGCCGCTATTTTCCGCTACCGCACAGCGGCAACTATTGCCACTGGTGGTCATCAGTGGCTTATCCGCCTCCTGTTGTGGCGGTACCGCATAGGGCAGCACGGTGGCGCCGGTAGTGGTGCTGGTGCTGGTTCCTGCGCCCGTGGTGGTAGCGGTCTTGGCAGTAGCAGCCGTACCAGTGGTCGCTGTCGCCGCCTGAACGCTGAAGGCACCCAATAAAAGTGCTGTTGCCAATCCGGAATGGAAAATCGTTTTCATTACATGCCTCCTCAGGTTGATGATGTGGCTTTCAAACGCCACAGTGACGTCACCTCTTTGACCCGCGCCGCATGCAGAGGGTCTTCGGCGTCGCCTGCACGTGCATGGCGCGGCTTGATGTCATGCCGCTCTATCACCGACAACCCGGCCTTGTCGAACATGGCCTGCAAGTCGGCGCGCGAACGCAGCCCAAGATGTTCGGCAAAGTCTGACAAGATCAGCCAGCCCTGGCCGTCAGGTGTGAGGTGCCCACTCAAGCCATCGAGAAAACCTCGCAACATGCGGCTCTCAGGATCATACACCGCAGCTTCGATGGCCGAGACTGGCTTGGCCGGCACCCACGGCGGGTTACACACTACCAGCGCAGCGCGTCCGGGAGGAAACAGGTCAGTCTGACTCAACTCAACCTGCGCTGCCAGGCCCAGGCGCTCCAGATTCTCAGCGGCGCAGGCCAGCGCACGCGGATTTTGATCCGTAGCGATAATGCGACGCACGCCGCGCTTGGCCAGCACGGCTGCCAGCACACCGGTACCCGTACCGATATCAAAAGCCAATGCAGTTGCCGCCGCCGGCAGCGGCGCTTGTGCCACCAGATCGACATACTCCCCGCGCACCGGCGAAAACACGCCGTAATACGGATGAATATTGCCTCCCAGTGCTGGCACTGGCACGCCCTTCTTGCGCCACTCATGGGCGCCGATCAAGCCAAGCACTTCGCGTAGGGACACTACACTGGCTGCAGCTTCGGCATTTTTCTCAAAGCCATAGACTTCATTGCAGGCCAATTGCACGTCGGGAGCGCGCCGCAAGGCAATGCGATAGTCCGCCTCCAGCGGCAACACCAGCATGCCGAGAATACGTGCACGTTGTGCCTGCGCTTGACGATGCTGATGAAATGCCTGAGTCATGGCATTGACGCCACTGGCCTTGGTCGCTGCGGCAGGCGCTTTGGAATCCGATTTGCGGTCCGATTTTCGATCAATACGCCGCGCCAGCGCCTGCAACAACTGGCGTGCATTCTGGTAGTCGCCGCGCCAGAGCAAGGCAGTACCTTCGCAGGCCAGTTTGTAAGCGGCGTCGGCACTGATCCGGTCGTCCGCAAGCATGACCCGTTTAGGAGGAGCATTGCCGGCTTCGGAGCGCCAACGGGCAGCATGATTTTCCCCTGATTCGCTCCAGCTGATGATGGGGGTGTCGCTCATGGCGCAACTTTCTTTAATATTGAAATAATTAGCATGCGGCAGTGTAACAGTTACGCCTGCTCGCTATGGATTGTAACGAGCGACATACTGTGCTGAAAAAGGCGCAGTACCATGCATCACGACGACATTGAACCGATGGCTGCCACTTTTTAAAATTGCGCCAAAACAAAAAAAATACTACAGAGTATGATTCTGAAATCGGACTCAGTTTTTCGCAGCGGAAAATTACTTTGAGACAATAATGCAAGGCATTTTTGGGTAGAATTAATATTGGATTTATTTAAAAAATGTTTAATGTGTTATTATTGTTTTATTCGATATTTTTATCAAATTTATTTATTTTGTTTTTACCCAAGCGCCTCTCTCTCAGGGGCAAGTGAAATTCAGTCGCGACAACATCCGTGTAGACTGGCGCGGCAAGCGCCGCTACACAGGACGGAAATGCGACCAAACGATGCTGGGCTCACACTCGCAAAGAACCACTTCAGGAGTACCTCATGTATGCAAAAATTCTCGTCCCGGTTGACGGCAGCAAAACAGCCAATCAAGCACTGGACGAAGCCATTTCTTTAGCCAAAACGCTCGGCAGCAAAATTGAAGTGATTCATGTGGTCGATAATAGCTATTTGCTCTATGAGACCGGCTACGAACAGCCGGCCGGTTTGCAAGAGGCCTTTATCACTGCCGGTATGAACATTCTGCATGATGCCAAGATACGTATGGAGGCCGCTGGTCTGATTGGCCACACACGCATCATCGAAAGCCCGGTCACCCCAGGCGATATCTCGGCAACCATTGTCCACGCGGCATTGGAGGCCAAGGCTGAAATGGTGGCCATCGGCTCGCACGGGCAAAAAGGATTCCGCGAGACGATGCTTGGCAGCGTCGCCGAGAAAGTGATGCATCAATGCCCGTTACCGGTATGGATCATTCGCGGCAGTGCCGCCAAAGCCTGACCAGCGGCGGCTTATTTCTCTGGCTATTTCTCCGGCAATGGTATCCATTCCACTTCGCCCGGGATCGCGGCGAACTGGTTGCGATCCTGTTCTCTCCAAGCCTGCTTGGCGCTCTCGATCAACTCCCTGCTACTGGCGACAAAATTCCACCAAACAAACCGTGGTCCGTCGATCGCTTCGCCGCCCAGTAGCATAAACAGCGTATCGCTGTGCGCCGTCAGCAGCACCTGCGCGCCAGGCTCCAGCACAGCCAGCACGCCGGGTTCCAGCGCCTCGCCGTCGACTGCGGCACTGCCGCTGACGACATACACTGCGCGTTCACTGTAATCGGCCGGTAAGGACAGCGTCGCACCGGCCTGGACACGTCCGGCAAGATACAAGGTCGGGCTGGAGCTCTTAACCGGAGACTCCTCGCCAAAGGCCCTACCAACCAGCAAATGCAGACTGGCGCCGTCCAGCGCTATCGTCGGCATGACGCTTTCCGGATAGTGATGAAAACTGGCTGCGCCCTGCTCTTGCGACTGCGGCAAAGCCACCCACATCTGCAAGCCATGCACGGGCACTTTGGCATCCCGAATATCTTCAGGAATCCGCTCGGAATGGACGATACCGCCGCCGGCCGCCATCCAGTTGACGGCCCCTGGAGTAATACGCTGCACCACGCCAAGACTGTCACGATGCATCATGGCGCCGGAAAACAAATAGGTCACCGTCGCCAAGCCGATATGCGGATGCGGGCGCACGTCGCCTTCGGTGGTATTGCTGTCGAATTCCACTGGCCCCATGTGATCAAAAAATACAAACGGTCCGACGGTGCGCACCGCCGCTGCCGGCAGCAGGCGTCGCACCGGAAACCCGACGTCGCGTGTGAGGCCGTGAATCAGGTGGCGAATATTGCTCATGAGATTCCTTCGTAAAAGTTAAAAACGACCGGCACGGAAATCATCGATTGCCTGCTCGACCTGCTCGCGCGTATTCATCACAAACGGACCCCATTGAGCAATCGGTTCATTGAGCGGCGCGCCGGCGATCACCAGAAAGCGGCTATCGCCCACGGCTTGCAATTGCACTCCGGCGGCATCAGCCGGATTACTCAGAATGGCCATGCGCCCAGCATCGGCAGTACGCGCAGCCTGCTCGACCGATCCGACCTGCAATTGCCCTTCATACACATACAGGAAGGCATTATGCGAAGCTGGAATGGGCAGCGCCAACGTCTGTCCGGCCTGCATCTGCACATCCAGATACAAGGGCACAGTAGTCGGGCGCTGCACTGCGCCTTTGACGCCAAAAGCCTCACCCGCCAACACTCTGATCTGGACACCGTCTTGCGGCATCACCTCGGGAATCCCCGCCGAAGCAATATCGCTATAGGATGGCGCGATCATCTTGTCGCTCCCAGCCAGATTGACCCACAACTGGAAACCGCTCATCAGGCCATCTTCCTGTTCCGGCAATTCAGAATGCACCAACCCGCGGCCTGCGGTCATCCATTGCATGCCGCCCGGCTCCAGCAAACCCTCATTGCCGGCATTGTCACGGTGACGCATGCGCCCCTGCAGCATGTAAGTCACGGTTTCAAAGCCGCGATGCGGATGATTAGGAAAACCGGCCAGATAATCTTCGGGCTGATCCGAGTGAAACGCGTCGAGCATCAGAAAAGGGTCAAGCCGGCGTTGCAGGTCGTGGGTCAGTACCCGGGTCAAGCTGACACCGGCGCCGTCCTGGGTCGGCACGCCGTTGACCACGCGTTCCAGTTGGCGGGTAAATGCGCTGCTCATGGTGTTTCTCCTATGGCGGATGTGCCAGCGCAGTAGGCTGGCACATCCCGTTAAATCCTAAGCGGATGAAGTTTATGACATTACGCTGGCAAGCGTCGAATTACTCGTCGACAGCTTTGACCGACCATACCAGCAGCAAACCGCCGATGATGGAGATATTCTTCAGAAAGTGCGTCAACTGGTTTTGCATGGAGGCAGCATCGACGGCCCAAAAATTATGCGCCGACAAGGTCGCACCGACCGTGAAGACGGCCATCAGCAGCGCTGCCGGACGGGCAAAGCGGCTGCCTGTGAGCAACAACAGACCGGCGCCGACTTCTACCAGAATGGAGACGATCACCGCCAGCGTCGGTACCGGCAAACCGAGGCTGCCCATGTAGGCCACCGTGCCGGAAAAGCCGACGATCTTGAAAATACCTGAAATGACAAACAACGATGCCAGCAAAATACGACCGACAGTAAATGTGGTTTTGGAAATGAACATGGTAGTGCTCCTTGAAAAGGTTGTTGGATCAGCTTGTTGGATGAGGCCGAATGAATCTGAAACTGTCTGAATCAGAACGCAGAGTCAGAATAGTGCGAATGCCATCGACAAGAAATTGATTATTTTTCTATAATCAATATCTAAATATTAGATATAGTTACCAAGATGAACATAGAACGCTTTTCGCTCGACCAGTTGCGCGTCTTCGTCCAGGTCGCTGACAGTGGCAGCTTTCTGAGCGCCTCGCGCGTCTTGGGGCGGGCGCAGTCGGCAGTCAGCTATGCCATCGGCACGCTGGAAAGCCAGCTCAACGTCGCCCTGTTTGACCGCAGCGGCTACCGCCCGCAACTCACTGATGCCGGTGATGCCTTGCTGCGTGATGCACGTCAGGTCCTGGATCAGGTCGATTCGCTGCAAGTGCGGGCCAATGCGTTTTCGCAAGGGCAAGAACTGGAAGTGGCGCTAGCGGTAGATGTGTTTTTCCCCACCGATTGCCTGGTGACCCTGCTGCGCCGGTTTCGCGATGCCTTTCCGGCGGTCACCATGCGGCTGGAAATCGAAGCACTGGGTGCGGTGGCCGAACGCGTCATCGACGGCCGTGCCATGCTAGGTATTCTCGGCACCTTGCCGACCACGCCACCCAATCTGCTGCGGGTGACCCTGCCCAGTGTGATGGTGGTTGGCGTGGTTTCGCCGCAGCATCCATTGGCGGCAGTCAAAGGCAGAATTGCAGAAAAGCTGCTGGCGCAGCAGACCCAGCTAGTGTTGAGCGATCGCAGCGAATTGACGGCACGCCAGGATTTTTCGGTCCATTCGCGGCTAGTCTGGCGCATGAGCGATCTCGGCACCAAGCACGCACTATTGCGCGCCGGCATGGGCTGGGGCTATATGCCGCAACATGTGGTCAGAGACGACCTTAACAGCGGCAAGCTGGTACAGATCAGCACGGCTCAGCATACACCGGGTGGGATGGCGCTGCCGGTACAGTGCGTCTACCGGCCTGACTATCGGCCCGGACCAGCTTTGTCGTGGTGGCTCGATGCGCTGGCCGGGTTGACGACGCTCGATGGGATTGAAGTACAGGAGTAAGTGTTAATGTGCAGAAAACCGGCTGCGATACTGCACCGGGCTGATACCTAACTGGCGCTGAAACACGCGGCGCAAATTCTGTTCTTCCCCATGTCCGGTCTCGTCGGCGATGCGCTTGAGCGGCAGCGCCGTTTCCTCCAGCGCCCGGCAGGCCGCTTCCAGCCGCATCGCCTCAACCGTTTTGGCCGGCGTGCGACCTTGTTCGGCGACATAGGTGCGCGCAAAGGTGCGCGCACTCATGTTGACGCGGCTGGCCAGGTTTTCGACCCGCAGATCCTGCTTGAGGTTGGCGGCAATCCAGGCATGCAGTTCAGCGAAGCGCGCATTTTCCGACGATTGCGATACCAGCGGCACACTGAACTGTGACTGGCCGCCGGGACGCTTGATGAACATCACCATTTGGCGCGCCACCGCTATGGCGAGCTTGTGGCCATAGTCTTGTTCGATCAGCGCCAGTGCCAGATCGATACCGGCCGTCACACCCGCCGACGTCCAAATGTTGCCAGCTTGGATGAAAATCGGTTCCGGATCGACTTCAACGGCAGGATATTGCTGTTGCAAACGCAAGGCCCAGTCCCAATGGGTCGTCACGCGACGACCATTGAGCAAGCCGGCGCCAGCCAGCAGGAACGCGCCGGTGCAGACCGAACACACCCGCCGTGCCCGACCGGCGTGACACACAATCGCGGCCACCAGTTGCGGGTCCGCCTCAAACACCTCACCGATACTGCCGCCTGGCGCAATCAAGGTATCGACCGGAAAGTCTGCCAGCGCCGTCAGCGGTGTAGTCATCACGGCCAATCCGGCAGCGGTCAAGAGCGCGCCGCCAGCGGCCGAAAATACCGCGATCTCATAGAGCGGCGGCGATGACTCCAGTCCAACCGTCGCAGCAACCCGGCAAGCCGTAGCAAAGGCCTGCAAGGGCCCCGTCAGGTCGAGCAGATTCATGCCTGGGTAGGCCAGTAAGGCGATGTGCAAGGGTTTCGGTCGGCCGGGCTGCATAGCGGTCAAAATTTCTCCATCATCAGGCGCGCACCGGCACAGCGGGCGCCATACTTCTCATCCAGTACAAGCTCAGCAAGGTCGCCACGAGCAACAAGGGCAACATCGCCACATTCAATGCAGACCAGCCGTAGCGGTCCAGCAAAGGCCCCGCGACCAGGGTTGCCACTGCCGTGGCAGCATAACGTAAAAACTCCGATAAGCCTTGAGTACGGGCGCGCTCAGCCGGCCGGTAGGATTGTGCCAGCAAGCTGGTACCGGCGACAAACATGAAATTCCACCCCACTCCCAGACATAGCAGCGCCACATAAAATCCGGGTAGACTGCTCGATGCCATGGAGATCACCACGCAGGCCAGATTCAGCGCCGCACCGCTTAGTGCGATCGCACCCAGCCCATAGCGCTTGATCAGCCGGGCGGCAAAAAACGATGGCGCATACATGCCAACCAGATGCCATTGAATGATATTGGCGCCGTCGTTGATGCTGTAGTGGCAACCGACTGCCGCCAGTGGCGCTGCCGTCATCAAAAACATCATGACCATCGAGCCCACCACATTATTGGCCAGCGCTGCCAGGAACACCGGCTGCCGTACAATCTCGCCAGTGCTACGTGGCACAGCCGCGAGTGCGGCCGCCTCTGCCGCGTTGTTAGCGTGCGTATCAGGCGCATGGTCTCGGTAGCACAACAGCAACACCAGCACCGACGCCAGCCCGAGCAAGGCCACCATCAAGTAAGCGCCGGCGAATAAGGCCGAGGGAAACAAATCCTTGCTCCAAGCGGCCAACGCTGGCCCCAGTACTGCCGCAATGACACCTCCGGTGAGTACCGTGGAAACCGCACGGCTCTTGAAGGCCGGCGCTACGGCGTCGGCTGCTGCCAAGCGGTAATATTGGGCAAACGCCTGAAACACGCCCACGCCGGTGGTGCCGAGGCAAAAAAACCAGAACTGTCCATGAAATACCGACCACACCGATATCGCGCCACCGGCCGTGCCAGCCAGCGCACCTAGCACGAAACCGAAGCGCCGACCGCGGCGCTGAATCAGAAAAGCGGCAAACCAGGTCACCACTGCGCCGGCCACCGTGATCAGCGCAAACGGTAAGGTTGCCAGCGCCTTGTTGGGTGCCAGTTGATAGCCGGTCAGCGCCGTCAGCGTCAGATCAATGGCGATGGCACAGGTAAACAAGCCCTGGCACAGCGCTAGTACGCGGGCATTGCGGTCTGCTAGGGGCGGCTCAGTTTCGGCTAAGCCAAGTTGACTAGCGTCTGGCGGTGTTCGGTGTGGCAAGCGCACGGCATTTCCTTCGGTTGGTCAGGTAACAGAGACAAATTGCATGCTGACCATTGTCGGATGTCGAGCAAAATGTCGTCAATGACACAAAACCTTCATTTCCTGCCAAACCGCCTTGACTCTTTCTCAAGTAAACTACGTGAGTGATAAAACAAAAAATAACGAGCAATTCCCTGAAAAAAATGCAATATTGAGAATCGACAATTATATGAAACCAGTGCATTATTTTTTCGGGAGAAACCACCGCTCATGGCAAGTCTAGCCCAACCTTCACCGGCACTCACGGTACAAGCACTACAAGCCGGTTGTGCGGCTTGCAGCATGCATCAGTTGTGTCTGCCCATGGGGCTGGACGATGCCGACATGCAGCGCCTGGACCAGATCATCGGCCGCCGCCGACGCGTCAAGCGCGATCAAAGTCTGTACCACGTAGCGGGACCTTTCAGTACGCTGTATGCGATTCGCCTGGGACATTTCAAGACCTTCCAGATCAATAGCAACGGTAGCCAGCAGATTACCGGCTTTCAGATGGCTGGAGAATTGCTTGGTATGGATGCCATTGGCAGCGGGCAGCATCAATGTGAAGCAGTGGCGCTGGAAGACAGTGAGGTTTGCGATATTCCATTCGGCCTGCTGGAAGAGCTGTTTCAAGACATGCCGCAATTGCTGCGCCAGTTTCACCGCATCATGAGCAAGGAAATCTCGCGCGAGCAAGGCGTGATGCTGGCCCTCAACAGCATGAGCGCGCAACAAAAACTGGCGGCGTTTCTGGTCAACCTTTCCTCGCGCTACGCCACACGCGGCTATTCGGACACACGCTTCCAGTTACGCATGACTCGTGAAGAAATCGGCAACTATCTCGGCCTGGCGGTGGAAAGCGTGAGCCGCCTGCTGACCACGTTCAAGAAGAATGCCCTCATCGACGTCAATCATCGCGACCTGGAATTGCTCGACATCGCCACCTTGCGCTCGATTGCGCTGGGCACCGTGCCGTGCGCCTGAATCTGCGGCAACAAGGCTTCAGAACAAGGTTTGCTGGGTGGTGATCAGCCTGGTGAAGTCATCCTGCAGAAACGGCAGGATGGCATCGGCCACCGGCTGCAGCTGACGCGTCACATAATGTTCGTAATCGATCGCTGAACGCCGCGTTTCCAATGGTTCCGGTCCAGCCGTGGTCATCACATAACTGATCCAGCCGCCGTTCTGATATTGCAGCGGCCGCCCCTGCTCCCGATTGAATTCATCGGCCATGCGCGCCGCGCGCACATGCGGCGGCACGTTGCGTTCATAGGCTTCCAGCGCACGCCGCAGGCGCTTGCGATAAACCAGTTGATCGTCGAGCCCGCCATTGACAGTACGCGTCACATAGTCACGCACGTAGTCCTGATATGGCTCGCGTTGAAAAATACGGCGGTACAACTCTTGCTGAAACTGTTGCGCCAACGGCGTCCAGTCGGTGCGCACGCTTTCCAACCCCTTGTAGACCATCTGCTGGCTGCCGTCGGCATGCACCACCAGACCGGCGTAGCGTTTCTTGCTGCCAACCTCGGCGCCGCGCACATTGGGCATCAGAAAGCGCTGGTAATGGGTTTCGTACTCCAGTTCAAGGGCATTGTCGAGGCCATAGGTTTGCCGCAGATGAGTAGCCCACCAGTCGTTGACATGCTGTACCAGCGCGCGGCCGATCTGCGCGGCGGCCCGCTCTTCGTGGGCATGCTTGAGCCAGACAAAGGTGGAGTCGGTATCACCATAGATGACCTGATAGCCCAGAGCCTCGATCAACTCACGCGTGCGATGCATGATCTCGTGGCCGCGCATGGTGATCGAGGACGCCAGGCGGGCGTCAAAGAAACGACAACCGGTGGATCCGAGCACGCCATAGAGCGCATTCATGATGATCTTCAGCGCTTGCGACAGCGGTTTGTTGTGCTCGCGCTTGGCGACTTCGCGCCCCTGCCAGATCTGCGCCACGATAGCCGGCAAACTGTGCTTGCGACGCGCAAAGCGAGCACCGCGAAAACCGGGGATGGAATCGGCATCATCGGGATGTGCCAGCCCCTCGACCAGACCGACCGGATCAATCAAAAAGGTGCGCATGATGGAGGGATACAGACTCTTGTAATCGAGTACCAGCACCGAGTCGTACAAACCCGCTTGCGAGTCCATCACAAAGCCGCCCGGGCTGGCGTCGTTTGGCGTGTCGCCCAGATTGGGCGCGACGTAGCCGAGTCGATGCATGTGCGGCATGTACAAATGACTGAACGCGGCCACCGAACCACCGTTGCGATCGGCCGGCAAGCCAGTGACCGTGGCCCTTTCCAGCAAAAAGCTGAGCAATTCAGTTTTAGCGAAAATGCGCGTGACCAGCTCACAATCTTTCAGGTTGTAGGCGGCCAGCGCCGGCTTGTCTTCGGCGAAGCGCCGATCGATCTCGGCCATGCGCTGATAAGGATTGTCAATCGACTTGCCCTCGCCGAGCAAAGTTTGCGCCACCGATTCCAGGCTGAACGAAGGAAAACTCCAGGTCGCCGAACGCAGCGCCTCGATACCGTCAATGATCAGACGACCGGCCGCCGCCGCGAAATAATGCTCTTCCTGAAAACCGTGCTCGCGCCATTCCATCGCGCTGCCGTCACGGCCAAGCAGCAAAGGGATCTCCAGACGCTGTGCATGCTGTTGCAAGACGCGCAAATCGAATTGCACCAGGTTCCAGCCGATGATGGCGTCCGGATCGTGTTGCGCCATCCAGCGATTGAGTTGATGTAACAGCTCGCCTCGGCTATCGCAATATTGCAGCGCGAAATCGAGCGTGCCGGCATTACCGTTAGGCGGCCCCAGCATATAGACCTGGCGCTGGCCGCAGCCTTCCAACGCGATCGAATACAAATCGCCATGAGCAGTGGTTTCAATGTCGAGTGAAACCAGCCGCAAGGGCGGCCGGTAGTGCGGCGCCGGTTTGATCTGCGTTTGCAGCAACAGATTTCCAGGCTGGCCGCTTGCCGCAGAGATGCCGCTGAAGCTGATCGGCGCGGTAATGAAGCGCTCCATCAGGAAGCGTTCCGGTGGCCGGATATCGGCTTCATAAACCGTCACCCCCTGTTCCTTGAGGATTTTTTCCAGCTTCAGCAACTGCCGGTGTTGCCGGCAGTACAGCCCCAGCACAGGCCGTTGCTGAAAATCGGTCAATTGCAGCAGCCGTAGCTCGCACTGACGTTCGTGGCGCAAAACGGCCTGCGCCTGTTCGGCTTGCTCGGCAGGGATGAAGGCCACGGATTGTTGCAAAGGAAGGCGGATCAGTTGCGCACCGGCATCGGTGGCCAGCCAGAATTCGACCTCGGTACCGGCGGCGGTATCACGCCAATGCCGCGTGAGGATAAAGCCCTGTTGTTCTTGTTGATTCACTTTACTGCCTTCTGCCTACCTACAATACGAAATTTTCCGAGTCAGTATAGGGGATTCGAGGCCGCAAGGCGTTTAGTTAAGTCACGTACCAGGGCCACATAGCTAGATCGACCAAGGGATATGTCGGCGGCGATGAAATCGAAAGCAAGCTCTGCGTTCCTTGGCATTCGATTTTACGATTTCGGCATTCCATCTCTATGGGTGCGCAACTCTTGGTACAAAAGAACAGGCGAAGGAGCGGAAATGCCGTGCCGAGTGCTGTAAGTTTATGTAAGTTTGAAGCAAGTCTTGCGTAAGGTTCACGTCGCACACTCCAATCGTGCCCAAATAGCGTCTGTATGTTCCGGATCGCTCATTTGACCACCTATTAAATAAAACAAGGAGACAAGCATGGCGACAGCATCCACTGGGCGCAGCATTACCCCAGAAGAACGCAAAGTGATTTTTGCGTCTTCGCTCGGTACCGTATTTGAATGGTATGACTTCTATCTGTATGGTTCGCTGGCGGCGATCATCGCCAAACAGTTTTTTGCCGGCACCGACCCCAATACCGGTTTCATCTTCGCGCTGCTGGCATTTGCCGCCGGCTTTATCGTGCGGCCGTTCGGCGCGCTGGTGTTTGGTCGTCTGGGCGACATGATTGGTCGTAAATATACCTTTCTGATGACCATCCTGATCATGGGTGCATCAACCTTCATCGTTGGTATTCTGCCGAACTACAATGCCATCGGTATCAGCGCACCGGTCATCCTGATCAGCCTGCGCATTCTGCAAGGCTTGGCATTGGGCGGCGAATACGGCGGTGCCGCGACCTATGTTGCCGAGCACGCGCCGGATGACAGACGTGGTGCATTTACGGCCTGGATTCAAACCACTGCGACGCTGGGTCTGTTTCTGTCGCTGCTGGTGATTCTGGGTGTGCGTACCTCGGTGGGCGAAGCTGCATTTGCCGATTGGGGCTGGCGCATTCCGTTCCTGGTCTCGATCATCCTGCTCGGCGTGTCCGTTTGGATTCGTCTGTCGATGAATGAATCGCCAGCATTTCTGAAAATGAAATCCGAGGGTAAGGTTTCCAAGGCACCGCTGTCGGAAGCCTTCGGTCAATGGAAAAACCTGAAGATGGTGATTCTGGCGCTGGTTGGCCTGACTGCCGGCCAGGCTGTGGTCTGGTATACCGGCCAATTCTATGCCCTGTTCTTCCTGACCCAGTCGCTCAAGGTCGATGGCGCACTGGCCAATATATTGATCGCTCTGGCGCTGCTGCTGGCGACACCGTTCTTTGTCATCTTCGGTTCGCTGTCGGACAAGATCGGCCGCAAACCCATCATCTTGGGCGGCTGCCTGATCGCGGCGCTGACGTATTTCCCGATCTTCCAGGGCCTCACCCACTATGCAAACCCTGCTTTGGAAGCGGCATTGCAAAAGGCGCCGGTGATCGTCACGGCCGATCCTGCGACTTGCCAGTTCCAGTTCAATCCGACCGGTACCAAGAAGTTCACCTCCTCGTGCGATATCGCCAAAGCCAAACTGTCAGCGGCTTCCGTCAATTACGAAAATGTGGCCGGCGCCCCTGGCTCGGATGCGACCATCAAGATCGGCGACAAGATCATCACTTCGTATAATGCCGCCGGTCTGTCCAAGGAGGATGCCGCTGCCAAGGATAAAGCCTTCTCCAAGGAACTGGCAGACGACATCAAAATGGCCGGCTACCCGACCAAGGCTGATTCTGATCAAATGAACAAGCCGATGGTGCTGCTGCTGCTGTTCATCCTGGTGCTGTATGTGACCATGGTGTACGGGCCGATTGCCGCTGCGCTGGTGGAAATGTTCCCGACCCGCATTCGCTATACCTCCATGTCAATGCCTTACCACATTGGCAATGGCTGGTTTGGCGGTCTGCTGCCGACCACGGCCTTCGCACTGGTAGCCTTCAAGGGTGACATCTACTATGGCCTCTGGTATCCGATCATCATCGCTCTGGCCACCTTCGTGATCGGTGCCCTGCTGGTCCGCGAAACCAAGGACAACGACATCTACGCTGGCGATTGATTCTTCGGTTTCAACGTGGCGTTCTCAAGCCGGTCAGGGTGATTTTCCTGACCGGCTTTTTTCTTGTTGAGACTTTTCCAGTATCAACGTCAGCATGCCTTGCGCCGCGATCGACAAACTACGCTCCTTGGGCTTGACGATCAATAGCGGACGCACCAGTTGCGGCGCATTCAAGGCAATCGCCGTCAGATTCGGATGACGAAACTGAAACAGGGTCAGCTCCGGCACCAGACTCACGCCCAGGCCGCTCTCGATCAAGCCCGCCAGCGTCGCCAGATGCTCCACTTCAAGTCCGGTGTTGATCATCTCTAGCGGCTGCAGCACCGCATCCAGATGCTGGCGCACACTGGTGGAACGTGCCAGATGAATCAGGGCGCAACCGGACAGCTGCGAGAAGGTAATACGACGTTTTTTGGCCAGCGGGTGATCACGCCGGCATACCAGATAGAAAGGATCCTGGCACAGCGGCTGCGTGGCGAACTCCGCCAGGTTCGGCCCCGGTGCGGTAAGGGCGATATCAGCCTTGCCTTGCCGCAGCAAATGCAGGCATTGGTCTGAAATCGCATCGAACAGCTCAACCGTGACGCCGGGATGCTGCCGACGATAAGCGGCAATCACCGGCGGTAACCAGCCCGCTGCCAACGACGGCAAGGCAGCAATCGATACCCGCCCCTTGCGACGCGCCACATAGTCGCTCATGTCGGCGAATGCCGCCTCGATATCACTCATCAGTTGGCGCGCTACCTGAACAAACAATTCACCTTCCGGCGTCAGGGTCACGTTGCGCGTATCGCGCTCGAACAGACGCGCACCGGCGGCCGCTTCAAGCTTTTGTATCATGACGCTGAAGGCCGATTGCGACACGTGACAACGTTGTGCGGCATGTCCGAAATGGCGGCACTCATGCAGCGCCAAAAAAGCCTGCAACAATTTGGTGGAAATATTGGCTTGCATGCAAGTCCTCGAATTTATCGTAAAAATCGATCAATCAATCGAAAAATTGCACTTTACAACAAAATTAACAAGCACCTACACTGGCTGCGTGACCTGATAAGCAGGCACAAGCAAGTACAAGCAAGTACAAACAAGTACAAGCATCAGGATCAAAAAGAATCCACGCCATTGCCGCCAACGGCATGACGCCGACAACAATACCGGAGACCACATGCTAGCCCTGCTCGGCTTTATTACGATCGTCCTGCTGTTTACCGCCATCCTGACCAAGAAAATGTCGCCGCTGGTGGCCTTGATTGCGATTCCGATCGCTGCCGCGCTGATTGGCGGTTTCGGCATGACGACCTCGAAGTTTATTATTTCCGGCGTCACCGCCATCGCACCCGTAGCCGGGATGTTCGTGTTTGCCATTTTGTTCTTTGGCATTGTCACCGACGCCGGCATGCTGGACCCCATCATCAGTCGCATTTTGCGCACCGTTGGCAACCGCCCCAGCCGTATCGTGCCGGGCACCGCTTTACTGGCGCTATTGATTCATCTGGACGGTTCGGGCGCAGTCACCTTTCTGATCACCATTCCGGCCATGCTGCCGCTATACAATCGCCTTGGCATCGATAAGCGCATCCTGGCTTGCGTGGCCTCACTGGCGGCGGGCGTCAACTTTCTGCCCTGGACCGGTCCGATGATTCGTGCTTCGGCGGCATTGCATATTCCGGTCAGCGAGATATTCACGCCGCTCATTCCGATCCAGCTGGTGGGCTTGGCCTTTGTCTTTGGCACGGCTTACCTGCTGGGACGCAAGGAAGAAAAACGTCTCGGCCTCAGCAATGGCGCCAGTGCTGGCTTCGTGCACGAACATACGCTCACGGCGGAAGAAAAGAGCATCCGCCGGCCGCGCAATTTCTGGGTCAACATCATCCTGACCGTGTTTGTGCTGGGCGTGATGATCAGTGGCAAGATCGATCCGGTGGTGATGTTCATGATCGGCGTGGTGCTGGCGCTGATGATCAACTATCCTGACGTCGCCATGCAGCGCGCACGCATTGATGCGCATGCCAAGGCAGCCTTGCTGATGGCCAGCATTCTGTTCGCCGCCGGGGTGTTTACCGGCATCATGACCAAGTCTGGCATGCTCACTGCCATGGCAAAAACTGCCGTTGGTTTCGTGCCGCCGCAAATGGCGCAACACATCCCGGTCGCACTCGGCCTTTTGTCGATGCCGTTGAGCCTGCTATTCGATCCGGACTCCTTTTATTTTGGCGTGCTGCCAGTCGTCGCCGAAGTCAGTCGTATATTGGGCGTGCCGACGATTCAAGTGGCGCAGGCGGCACTGCTGGGTCAGATGACCACCGGTTTTCCGGTTAGTCCGCTGACACCGGCGACCTTCCTGGTCTGCGGCCTGGCCGGGATAGAACTGGCCGACCATCAAAAGTACACCATCCCGTTTCTATTCGGTGCCTCGGTGATCATGACGATTGCCTGTGTGTTGCTCGGATTGTTTCCTCTGCTGTAGAAAGCCAACATGAAAACCATCCGCATCGGCGCCGGTGCAGGTTACTCCGGCGACCGCATTGAGCCAGCCGTCGAACTGGCGGAACAAGGCCAGCTCGACTATCTCATCTTTGAATGTCTGGCCGAACGCACCATCGCATTGGGCCAACAAGCCCGCCGCGCCGATCCCCAGCAGGGCTATGATCCGCTGCTGGCCGAACGCATGCACGCAGTGCTCAAAGCCTGCGTGACCAATGGCGTGAAAATCATTACCAACATGGGTGCCGCCAATCCTCTGGCCGGCGCTGCCAAAATTGCCGAAGTCGCGCGAACGCTGGGCCTGTACGGTCTGAAAATTGCCGCCATCACCGGCGACGATGTGCTCGACATCGTGCAGCGCGAAAATTACCGCATCGAAGACAACGGCCAACCGCTCAGCACGCTTGGCGCCACGCTGATTTCGGCTAACGCCTATCTAGGTGCGCCAGCCATCGTTGAAGCCCTGGCCGGCGGTGCCGATATCGTCATCACTGGCCGCGTGGCCGATCCCGCCTTGGTATTGGCGCCGCTGATGCATGCCTTCGGCTGGCCGGCGGACGACTGGCAACGCCTGGGCCAGGGCACGCTGGTCGGCCATCTGCTGGAGTGCGCCGGACAAATCACCGGCGGCTATTTTGCCGATCCCGGCGTCAAGGATGTCGCCGCTCTGGCGCGGCTGGGATTTCCCATCGGCGAAGTCAGCGCCGACGGCAGCGCCGTCATCACCAAGGTCGTCGGCTCCGGTGGCCAAGTCACGGCCGCCACCTGCAAGGAACAATTGCTCTATGAAATCCACGACCCCAGTGCCTACCTGACACCGGATGTGATTGCCGATTTCTCCCAAGTCGAAATCCGTGAAGTCGGTCCAGACCGAGTTGCGATCAGCGGCGGCAACGGCCGCGCCCGGCCTGCCACGCTCAAGACCACGCTCGGTTATCTCGACAGCTACATCGGCGAGGGACAAATTTCCTATGCCGGCCCGGGCGCCCAGGCACGCGCTCAGTTGGCCTTAGATATCGTCAAAGAACGGCTGGCCATCACGGGCGTGCAAGCCAGTGAGATACGCTATGACCTGATCGGTGTCAATGCCATTCACGGTGCGCCGTTATCGCAACATCCGGCCCAGCCCTATGAAGTGCGCGCTCGCGTCTGTGGGCGCACGGCCAGTTTGCGCGAAGCCATCCGCATCGGCAACGAGGTCGAAACGCTGTACACCTGCGGCCCGGCCGGCGGCGGCGGCGTCAGCAAGACCGCGCGCGAGGTGGTGGCCGTCATGTCCACCCTGGTGCCGCGTGAACTGATTCATCCCCATATCCATTTCCAGGAGAGCTGACATGCTGCTACGCGACATCGCCCATGCCCGCGCCGGTGATAAAGGCGATATTTCCAACATCTCAGTAATCGCCTTCGATCACAGCGATTACCTGCTGTTGGAAAAATTTCTGACCCCGGAGCGCGTGAAGGAACACTTCGGCAGCATCGTGCAAGGCCAAGTGCTGCGCTACACCCTACCTCATCTGGGCGCATTGAATTTTGTCATGTATGGCGCTCTGGCCGGCGGCGTCACCCGTTCGTTGGCGCTCGATGCGCACGGCAAATGTCTGAGCAGCGCCATGCTGAGCATGGCCTTGCCGCAGCGACAACAACAACGACTTATAACACCTTCTTAAAGTAATTCATTAAGAACCTTGATTGCCCTTGAGCAATGGATAATTTGGCTGTCCAAAATGGCCAGGATTTGGTATCGTCGCGCGAATCCATCGATTTTCACTTCCTCTTCACCTCCTTTTTCTGACTCCACATGAAGACTTCCCCTATCCGTTTGGGTACCCCGCTTTCTCCTTCGGCCACCAAGGTCATGCTGCTCGGTTCCGGCGAGCTTGGCAAAGAAGTCATCATTGCCTTGCAGCGCCTGGGCGTCGAAGTCATCGCCGTGGACCGTTATGCGGATGCTCCTGGTCATCAGGTAGCGCACCGCGCCCACGTCATCGACATGACCGACGGTAGCGCGCTGGCAGCACTCATTGCACTGGAGCAACCAGATCTGGTCGTGCCTGAAATCGAAGCCATCGCCACTGAAACCCTGGTTGAGCTAGAGCGTGCCGGCAAAGCGCGTGTCATTCCGACCGCACGTGCGGCATGGCTGACCATGAATCGCGAAGGCATCCGGCGCCTCGCTGGCGAGACGCTGGGTCTGGCCACTTCGCCCTACCGCTTCGCCGACAACCTGGAACAATTGCTGGCCGCGACCTCGCAAATCGGCTTTCCCTGCGTCATCAAACCAGTCATGTCGTCCTCCGGCAAGGGCCAGTCGAAAATCGACAGCGCTGCCGAAGTGGCCGCAGCATGGGATTACGCAGCCGCCGGTGGGCGGGTCGATGCCGGCCGTGTGATCGTGGAAGGCTTCATCGATTTCGACTATGAAATCACACTTTTGACCGTGCGCTCGCTGGCGGAAAATGGCGACACCATCACCAGTTTCTGCGAACCGATCGGCCACGTCCAGGTCAAGGGCGACTACATCGAATCGTGGCAGCCGCATGCCATGCATCCGGTGGCGCTGGAAAAAGCCCGCGACATCGCCCGCAAGGTTACCGACAACCTCGGCGGCTTAGGCTTGTTCGGCGTCGAACTGTTCGTCAAGGGCGAGATGGTCTGGTTCTCGGAAGTCAGCCCGCGTCCGCACGATACCGGCATGGTCACCATGGTCACCCAGGTACAGAGCGAGTTTGAATTGCATGCCAAGGCAATACTCGGTTTGCCCGTCAACGTTACCCTGCGCACGCCAGGCGCCTCCGCCGTCATCTATGGTCAGCATGATGCCAAGGCCATTGCCTTTGAAGGCGTATCCGATGCGCTGCGTATTCCGGGCACCGATATTCGCCTGTTCGGCAAACCGGAATCCTTCGAACGTCGCCGCATGGGGGTGGCGCTGGCCGCCGCAGACAACGTTGAAGACGCCCGCATTCGCGCCAAGCAGGCTGCGGCCAAGGTCAAGCCGGTCAAGACCAGCTGAAAACTCGGCCGCGGCACCGCATCCATGCGCCAGGCAGGCTTGGGAAGAGACGGCTATAATCCGACTCTTCCTTCCCTCATTTACCTGAGCTCTCATGAAATTCGATGTCGCCATCATCGGTAGCGGACTTGCCGGTTTATCGGTTGCTCTGCATCTTGCTGAAAAAAAAACCGTCGTTGTGGTCTCCAAAGGTGAACTGCTCGATGGTGCCAGCAACTGGGCACAAGGCGGCATTGCTGCCGTCCTCGACTCCGGCGACAGCCACGATCAGCACATCACAGACACCTTGATTGCCGGCGCCGGACTGTGCGATGCCGACGCCACCCGCTTCATTGTCGAACATGGCCGCGCTGCCATTGAATGGCTCATCGAGCAAGGCGTGCCGTTTACGCGTGACGCCAGTGCTGAACTGGGCTACCACCTCACGCGTGAAGGCGGCCATAGCCAACGACGCATCATTCACGCCGCCGATGCCACCGGCCATGCAGTACAGGTAACGCTGGAACAGCGCGTGCGCAACCATCCCAACATTACCTTGCTGGAACAGCATTGCGCCATCGATGTCATCAATGCCCAGAAAATTGATCCTGCGGCGGCTTCCCGCTGCGTCGGTATTTATGTGCAGGACATCAAGCAAAACCAGGTTGTCACCATCACCACCAACCATACCGTGTTGGCCACCGGCGGCGCCGGCAAGGTTTATTTGTACACCTCCAATCCCGACTCTGCCACAGGCGACGGCATTGCCATGGCAGCGCGCGCAGGTTGCCGCGTGGCCAACATGGAATTCATCCAGTTCCACCCGACCTGCCTGTATCACCCGTATGCCAAATCTTTCCTGATCAGCGAAGCGCTGCGCGGCGAAGGTGCCTTGCTTAAGTTGCCAGTTAGCGCCGGTGCGGCAGCTGGCACCCGCTTCATGCCAACACACGACGAACGCGCCGAGCTGGCGCCGCGTGACATCGTCGCCCGTGCAATCGACTTTGAAATGAAAAAGCGCGGTCTGGATCATGTCGATCTGGATATCAGCCATCAATCGCCGGAATTCATTGCAGAACATTTTCCGACCATCCAGGCCCGCTGCCTGGAATTCGGCATCGATATCACCAAACAACCGATTCCGGTCGTACCGGCAGCCCATTACACCTGTGGCGGCGTGCTCACCGATATGGCGGGCCGCACCGATGTGCCCGGCCTGTATGCGGTTGGCGAAACCGCCTGTACCGGTTTGCATGGCGCCAACCGATTGGCCAGCAATTCACTGCTGGAATGCCTGGTGCTGGGACGCGCTGCGGCCGAGCAGATTGAAAAGGAATTGGCCAAACCGATCGAGCCGGAGAGCGTCCTCTTACCGGCCTGGGACGACAGCCGCGTCACCGATGCGGATGAAGAAGTGGTGATTTCACACAACTGGGACGAGTTGCGCCGCTTTATGTGGAACTACGTCAGCATCGTGCGTACCGACAAACGCCTGCAACGGGCGCAGCACCGCATCGCCTTGCTGAAAGAGGAAATCGACGAGTATTACGCCAACTTCCGCATCACGCGCGATTTGCTGGAGTTGCGTAATCTGGTCGATGTCGCCAGTCTGATCGTCAACAGCGCCCTGGCACGCAAGGAAAGCCGCGGCCTGCATTACAGCCTCGACTATCCAGACACCTTGCCGACGGCCGCGCCGACAGTGCTGACGCTGCAAAAATAAACCCGCAGGCCTCTACAGCACTGCGGGTTGTGGCGAAAGCAGGGGCGCGTCTAGTTGATCACGCGCATGGAAAAATCAACTGCGCTGATATCCTTGGTCAAACTGCCGATGGAGATGCGATCAACGCCAGTCTCGGCAATCTGCCTTACGGTTTGCATGTTGATGCCGCCGGAAGCCTCCAACACAGCACGTCCGGCAGTCAGGCTGACCGCCTCACGCATCAATTCCAATGAAAAATTGTCGAGTAAAATCGAAGTCGCTCCGGCTGCCAGCGCCTCGTCGAGTTCTACCAAGTTTTCCACTTCGACCTGAATCGACACGCCGGCATTGAGTTTGATGGCGGCACCAACCGCTGCCGAAACGCCACCGGCTGCAGCAATATGATTTTCCTTGATCAGAATGCCATCATACAAAGCCAGTCGCTGGTTCATGCCACCACCGACTCGCACCGCATATTTCTGCGCCAGTCGCAAACCGGGCAAAGTCTTGCGCGTATCCAGAATGCGCGCGCGCGTGCCGGCGATGACGTCGACATAGCGCCGCGTGGCGCTGGCGACACCTGACAGCAATTGCAGGAAATTCAACGCGCCGCGCTCAGCGGTCAGCAAAGCCCGGGCCGGCCCCTCAATCACACAGACTTCGCTGTCTGCCTGCATCAGTGCACCTTCGGCATAGCGCCAATCTACCCGCAGACGCGGATCGAGCCGCGCCATGATTGCTTCGAACCAGGGCGCACCGCATAACACAGCCGTTTCACGTACCACTACGCGGGCCTTGACGAATTCGTTTTCCGGCACCAGCAAACCGGTGTAGTCGCCATTGCCGACGTCCTCGGCAATGGCCAGATTGACGTTGGCATCGAAGGCCGCCGCTAGGGCGCTATCGAACGGTGCGAAAGGATTTTGTAAATTACTGGTATTGCTGACGGTGAGACTCATGCTGGTCCGATTCCTGCAAACAGTTTTTGTTCGTTTTCCAAGCTGCCGCGTGGGCGCACATTGGCTTTTTTCTGCGTGGCGAAATCCAGCATGCGGTCGATGCACACCACCGCCTGCTTGCCGATGGCAGGATCGACGTGAATTTCATTGCTGCCGGTTTCCAGCACATGCAACAGATTTTGCAAGCCATTCATGGCCATCCACGGGCAATGTGCACAACTCTTGCAGGTCGCACTACCGCCAGCCGTGGGCGCATCGATGAAGCGCTTGCCGGGTGCCGCCAGGCGCATTTTGTGCAGAATGCCGTTGTCGGTGGCGACAATGAATTCCTGCGCATCCAGCGCGGTCACGGCAGCGATCAATTGCGAGGTCGAGCCGATCACATCGGCTTGCGCCACCACCGCAGCGGGCGACTCCGGATGGACCAGAATTTTGGCATTGGGGAATTCCTTGCGCATCAATTCCAGCTCAATGCCTTTGAATTCATCGTGCACCAGGCAGGAACCTTGCCACAACAGCATGTCGGCGCCAGTCTGCTGCTGGATATAACTGCCCAGATGCTTGTCGGGTGCCCACAGGATCTTTTTGCCTTGCTCGTGCAAATGCTTGACGATGTCGAGACCGATTGATGAAGTTACCATCCAGTCAGCACGCGCCTTGACGGCAGCGCTGGTATTGGCATACACCACCACAGTACGGTCCGGGTGTGCATCGCAAAAAGCATTGAATTCGTCGCTCGGGCAACCCAGATCGAGTGAACACGTGGCATCCAGATCCGGCATCAGAATACGTTTTTCAGGACTGAGAATCTTGGCGGTTTCGCCCATGAAACGCACCCCCGCCACCACCAGCGTCTGCGCTGCGTGATCGCGGCCGAAACGCGCCATCTCGAGCGAATCTGAGACGCAACCACCACTTTCTTCTGCCAGATCCTGCAGATCGGCATCGACGTAGTAATGCGCTACCAAGACGGCCTGCTTTTCCTTGAGCAGTTGTCGAATACGCGCCTTTAATACCTGACGCTCATCAGCCGACGGCGTCGCCGGCACCTTGGCCCAGGCATTGGCGGTACAACTGCTGCCCGTTTCCATTGTTGGTCGTTCAAATTCAACAACCTTCATCGCGCTTGCTTGCATGGCAATCAGATGCTTTCAAAAATTTATTGGATGCCCTGGCTGGCAAGATAATCTTCATAGTTGCCGCGGAAGTCGATGATCTCATTTTCCTTTACTTCCAGAATCCGTGTCGCCAACGACGACACGAACTCACGATCATGCGACACAAAAATCAGCGTGCCAGCGTATTTATCCAGGGCAATATTGAGTGACTCGATCGACTCCATGTCCATGTGGTTGGTCGGCTCGTCCATGAGCAACACATTGTGACGACCCAGCATCAGCTTGCCGTACATCATGCGACCTTTTTCACCACCCGAGAGCACATTCACCGATTTCTTGACATCGTCACCGGAAAACAGCAAACGGCCGAGGATGGAACGTACGGCTTGATCGTCATCGCCTTCCTGAGTCCATTGGCCCATCCAGTCGGTGAGCGTCTCGCCTTTGGCAAATTCTTCCGTCGGATCTTGCGGCATGTAACCGACATTGGCGTTTTCTGCCCATTTGACCAGGCCGCTATCCGGATGCAGACGCGCGACATCGCCGCCGATGCTGCGCAACAAGGTCGTTTTACCGGCGCCATTGGCACCAATGATGGCGATGCGTTCACCGGCTTCGACCATGATGCTGAAATTCTTGTAGATTGGCCGATCATAGCTCTTGCTGATACCCTGTGTTTCCACCGCCAGACGATGCAACTTCTTTTCCCCATCGAAACGCACGAAGGGGTTGGCACGACTAGACGGCTTGACGTCTTCCACCTTGATTTTTTCAATCTGTTTGGCACGCGAGGTCGCTTGACGGGCCTTGGACTTGTTGGCCGAGAAGCGGCGCACAAAGTCTTGCAGTTCGGCGACCTTTTCCTTGGCCTTGGCATTGACCGACAATTGCTGCGCCCGCGCCTGCGAGGATGCCAGCATATAGTCGTCGTAGGTGCCCGGATAGACCTTCAGCGTGCCGTAGTCCATGTCGGCCATGTGGGTACAGACCTGATTGAGGAAGTGGCGATCATGGGAAATGATGATCATGGTCGAATTGCGCTCATTGAGCACGTCTTCCAGCCAGCGGATGGTGTTGATGTCCAAGTTATTGGTCGGCTCGTCGAGCAACAAGATGTCAGGATTGGAAAACAGCGCCTGTGCCAGCAGCACGCGTAGCTTCCAACCCGGAGCAACATTGCTCATCGGCCCCTGATGCTGCTCGATAGGCACGCCAACACCCAGCAACAGCTCACCGGCACGGGCTTCAGCGGTATAACCATCGTATTCGGCAAACTTGGCTTCGAGGTCAGCAGCCTTCATGTAATCGTCATCGGTGGCCTCCGGATTGGCATAAATCGCATCCCGTTCTGCCATCGCCGCCCACATCTCGGTATGGCCCATGAGCACCACGTCGAGTACCCGCATTTCTTCGAAGGCGAACTGATCCTGACGTAGCTTACCCAGACGTTCATTCGTATCCAAACTGACATTGCCGCCCGAAGGGTCAAGATCACCGCCGAGGATTTTCATGAAGGTGGACTTGCCACAGCCGTTGGCGCCGATCAAGCCGTAGCGATTGCCATCGCCGAACTTGACGGAAATGTTTTCAAACAGCGGCTTAGGGCCGAACTGCATGGTAATGTTGGCGGTCGATAACACTGGTAAAGCCTTTACGTAGAAATTTGCCGAAATACGGTTGTAAACCGATGATTTTACCATTGCAGGCGGACTAAGGCGTGACTGCACCGGTGTCGTTGCGGCAAAACCGACACCGATGAATGACTTGTCACCACCTCAACCCGCGCCATCCCGTCATAAAAGGAGCCATTCCATGCACATCACCACCAGTTGTTCTACCGCCAACATCTCACGCCAGACGCGGCGCCCCCTGTTGAGCATTGTGCTACTGAGCGTCATCCTGCTCAGCGCCGTCGGAACCTGTCGGGCCGCCTACAACCTCTGGACCAGCGAATACACCTTTCCCCAACAAGCCTTGCAAACTGCGATTGCCACGCAATTTCCTCGTCAGATGCGTTATCTACAAATGTTTGAAGTAACCCTGAGCAATCCCCACCTGAGCCTGAATCCAGGTAGCAATCGCTTGCTCACCACCGTCGATATTCAGATCAACAACCCATTATTATTGCAAAAACCAGTCACCGGCAGCTTGTCCATGAGCAGTGCGCTTAAATACGATGCCGCCACGCGCGCGGTGCGTCTGGATGCTCCTGCAGTAGAAAAAATCGACATTAGCGGCGTGCCGGCACAATTTGCACCTCAACTCAATGCCGTCGGCAACGCCGCAGCAGAACAAGTATTGAAGAATTATCCGATTTATACCTTCAAGCCGGAACAGCTTGAAATGGATGGCAAGCACTTCGAACCAGGCGCCATCACCGTACTCGACGATGGCATCAAGGTTGACATCAAACCCATGTAACAACCCGCGCCGCGTGGCGCGGCCGATCGGATTACCGCCCTGATGTCGGCGGCAACCGCATGCATCAGGCTGAATACTTTATTGCTTTTTTGAAAGTATCTCGGCACCCGTTCTGCTATTGCTTCCATTTCTGATATCGAAGCGAAGCAATAATGGGACTATTCAGCACAATCAACATTACTAGTAACAGCGCTATCCCGTTGCAATTTAGCGGCGCCCACATGAATGACGATGACAACGCCATAGGCTGCGATGTCCGCAATGTATGCAATACCCAGGAGCCATGGCGAGAACAAGGAAGGCAGCTGTATCAGCTTGCTTTTGACGCGACTGACGATAGCCATCGCGCCTCCCCTTCATTACGAAAAGCCCTCTGCGATATTTTTTTGGAGGTCATCAGCACAGTCCGCTTGCCAAATTTGAGCAGGGTGGCAACACTAAGTGACCAAAATGTAGTCGTTCCCTACGATAGGCAGAACGAGATTGGATCAACATCCTGGCATGATTTCCTGCCGCGGGATCCGATCAGATTTCCTGCAGCAGCAGCAGTGCCGATACCTGCAGGCGGCAATCAAGTTGAGCCGCGTGAGCTTGCCGCAACGAATCGTCTGGTAGAAATTTTTTTAAAGGAAAAGAAATATCTCAGCGAGGCCAATTCCCACATCTCTATCGACGATCTGCTCAAAGCGGCAGTCAATCTTCTCGAAAAAGACCTGGCATCTAAAATCTCCAGACGCGACCTGGCCAGATGCATACAGAACAGTCTGAACTTATACGGCGGCAGCGAGGGTGAGTTTATGCCTGCGTCCGTTCAGAATGCCATCATCAGAAATTGGATGGTACAAAATGTTTTTGGCGCCAGCATTGAACATACGATTATAAAAATAGCCGCAGATCATACCCCCCTCTTCTCTCTCACAGGCAAACACATTCTGGATTCCTTGAGCAAGGTGTATGCCGCGTCGACGGATCCCACTGTCGGCGATTGGATATGGACGCATGTAATTTTGGAAGAAGTACCAATACTGCGCTTCAAATCGCATGATGTTGAACACCTGAAGCCGCATGATTTCGAATGGGGGCAAATTCATGCTGGCCTGCACCTGGCAGCAAGTGCTCAACAGGATATGAAAAACATTGCTCTTGAGGACGCGTTGGTTTTAGGGCAATCGCTGCTTGCACAAATCAAGAAAGGCATCGGCGTCGACGACTACAGTCGGTTTTTCAAATTACCCAGCCTGATCCGTTATGTGCAAACGCGTCCCGATGTGATGCAAAACAGGAACGGCAGTGACATCGGCGATCTGGCGGCCTCTGCGCTGGCAGACTACCTCACTGCGCACAACAGTTTTCTGGAACAAAATCATCCGGCATCCAGATTTCAACGATTATTCAATCACTACAAAACGCGTTCTCAGTTGGCGCAAGAAATGATCAATGACAGATGTCCAGAAATGAAAGTGGCGACCTATCTCAATCTCCGATTTGGAGACGGGAGTTATTGCAGCAAAGACACACAACGCCCTTTTCTGCCAAATATCAATACGATCTATCAGGAACAAATTAACGATATCGCAAGCGCCCATGAGGTTCTTGATCATTTATTGATGACGGTTGCCTGGGACGAGCTTCCCAAAGAAGAGCGGCAGTTTATTCATGCCGCCGAGATAAAACAGGTAAGCGCGCAATTCTCGGCACGAGACAAAGTACATGGCATAGCAGGTGCATCGCAACCGGAGATGCGTAAGAGTCTCACCTTGGTCGTTGGGGGCGTAGAGTTTTTTTCAGCACGCAATGCGCTTGGCAAGGAACAGATTTATGCATTAAAAAATGACCCTGCACGAGGCGGATACCATGTCATACGGGTAGATAGAAATCGCTCTGACTATGAACATTTTTTAACAGCGGATCAGATGCAGCGGGTTGATGCGGATTTCAAACTATTAATCAACCCACTCGAAGGCACCTTAAAAATAGAACGGCAAGAACTGGAAACTCTGATTGAAAAAATCGCCATGAAACATCAGCAGGCATTCAAGCAACAGTTGTACGACTACGGCTATAGCCGAACCGATTTAGAACATGCATCTGATTTCCTGTTGTCGTTGATCCCTTTTTACAGCTGCATTCACGATGCAAAGGCGGGACATGCTGCACAGGCGGCATTGACTTGCGGCATCGATGTCATGTTACTCATTCCACTGTTGGGGCAACTATCCTCATCATCCATAAAAATCGGACAGGCAGTCGCCAAGGGCGGCTTGATTGCCGCACGTAACGTGGCCGCTGAGATGGCCGCCGGAAACACCCTCAAAACGACCATTGCCCAGAGCGGACGGGCTTTCTCTGAGCACGTGCTAGCACCTGCGGCACAAGCAATCAGCAAGAAAGAGATAACAGCTGCAGGCATTGCCGCGCTACGTGTGGCCGACCCAGGCATAGCGTTGTCTTGGACCATTGGCAGAGCGGGAGTGGGCAGCTTCGTACGACACTGTTCTCCCATGCTGGGCAATCTTCCAAGACTGAACAAAATCCTGCCGCACCTGAAGAAGTCAATCTCAACACTGCCTCAAAGCCTTGCGCCTGATGCCTATACATTCGGACGCATTCCTGGCTTGAACAAAGAGATCTCTGTCATCAAGACCGGGCTTGTCACTGCAACGGGAGTCGATATTTATGTCTGGGTAGATATTAAAACCGGTATGCGCGCAGGACATAAGTACGTACGATCCGACGACGGCGTACTCAGCCCAGTTGCCATCACACCACTGCAACGCGTGGAAAATATACTCGACCAGGGATTGGGAGGAAAAGGAGCGCCCAAGACGGCGGCCACGTGGGCAAAAAATAACAATGAACTCGCCGCTTCGTCAAGCGCTGGCACAGCCCGGCAAGCACACATCGACGCTATTAGCCAAACTCATGCGGCAAATCAAGTCATGTCGAAGCAAGAGATAATGAATGCGCGTATGTCTATTGCAAACGAAGTTTCAGAATATGTCCGGAAAACTTATTACAAAGCGCCCAATTTTAAATCCAGCAATAAACTGAGAACTCAAATTGACGAATCGCTAGAAAATGCGCGGCTGACGAAGGCTAACGAGGAGTTAGCCAGGTTGTATAAACAATATGACACCATGCCCGCGCAAAAACTGGAAAACATTAAACTCTCCAAGGCGCATAACTGTGGAGAATTATCCTATCTTGCGGCAAATTTTCTCTCTGTACAACAAATGCGCGCGGTTCAGATCGTGGACGTCCATTCTTTCATCCAAGGAGGAGCGCATGCATTTGCCGCTATTTTGCCAGACCATTTCCCGACAACCCAACTCGGGTTTAAGATGGGGCGCAATATGGATAAATGGAGTAGTGATATCTTGATTGTCGATCCATGGGCGAACATTGTGTGCCCTGCGCCTGAATACAACAAATTATTTAAAATAAAAATGGATGAATGGTACGCGAAAGGAAAAGAAATATTTATCAGCGACAATGAAGGAAAAACTTACCTCATTCCAGCGAATAACCCAGGCTGGTTAGTCGCCATAAAAAGCGGGGATAAAAAAATAAGCTTCATACCACCTGATTTGCGCGCTCACGCCGAAAGAACACACCGCTTTAAAGGAAATCTGGCGCAACAAAAATCCAAACACCTTCCTGACACAGGTTGAAATCCTGGGCAGCAAAAATTGCAGGAAATAATGTTGAAATGGAAGAATGCAGTGCGCCTTCCTTTATGGAGGGAATCCTCTTTACATCGGTGCCCCATCGGGATACCAGCAATTGCCAAGTCAACAACGCATGATCATTGGCTGCAATGCGGGCTCACTTGCCTGTCGAGCTTGTCATATCCTGCTGCCATCAAGCTCTTGTCAAGGGTCGCGAGCGCGCATTTGCAGCGTTGGATAAGCATCCAGCAATAAGGTAAATCCATGCTCATCGGACTGCAATGCCGCCCTCGCCCCCACCGGCAAGGTCAGTCGATCAGCAATATGGCCGAACGGCAAGCCGGTCAGCAACGGGGCCGAAAGATGTTCACGCGCATAAGCGAGCATCTGCTCGAAGTCGTAGCCGTTGTCATAGTCCGACAGCCGGTAACTGGAAAAATCACCCAGCAGCACTGCCTGCTGGCGCGCCAGGACACCGGCATGCTCCAATTGCAGCAGCATACGTTCGACTCGGTAAGGATGCTCATTGACGTCTTCAACGAACATGATGCCGCCATCAATATCAGGAAAATAAGGCGTGCCCAGCAAATGCACCAACATGGCCAGATTGCCACCCCATAGGGTACCTTTCGCCTGCAGATGCGGATTGCCCTCGGCAGCGACGACGATGGTCTGCTGCGCTTGCCTCATGCTGCGCCAAAAACTGGTCATGGTCATTGCGCTCGGCGTCTGACAACCGAAGTCACTGCATAGCATCGGACCAGCAAAACTGACAGCCCCGGTTTGTGCCAGCAGGGCCAGATGCAAGGCCGTTATGTCGCTATAACCGACGAACAACTTGCCGCTAGCCGCCAACGCCCGGTAATTGAGCGCCGGCAAAATACGTGACATACCATAGGCGCCACGCAAGGCCATGACAATATCAACTTCTGGATCGGCTGCGGCTTCTTGAATATGCGCCGCTCGCCCGACATCGGTGGCGCCGAATCGCTGATGGCGGGCGGCATGGTCATAATAGCTTTTGACGCGACATCCCTGTGCTTCGAGCACGGCAATGCCACGGCCGACGGCCGCTTCATCCGGGGCATAGCCGCCCGGCGCGACGATCGCCACGCAAGTACCGGCCGGGATCTCAATCTCTGGAGCAAGCATGGTTTCAGTCATTGCATTCGTCGTCCATGGAATGTGGATGCGCATTTTCCTGGCGTTGCAGTCGTTGCTGTTTCAGACGTACGCGGCGTTCGGCAAAAAAATCCTTGAGCAACTGTCCGCAAGCCTCGGCCATAACGCCACCAACCAATTCGGTATGGTGATTCAATTGCGGCTGTGCGAACAAATTGAGCACTGAGCCGCAAGCACCGGTCTTGGGGTCAGTTGCACCATATATGACGCGCGCCAGACGTGCATGCATCATCGCGCCGGCGCACATGACACAAGGCTCCAAGGTAACGTACAGCTCACAGCCGGGCAGCCGGTAGTTCCCCAGAATAGCAGCAGCAGCACGCAGCGCGGCAATTTCCGCATGGGCGGTCGGATCGTGTCCGGCAATCGGCCGATTAAAGCCCACAGCAATGACTTCACCATCCTTGACCACCACCGCCCCTACCGGCACCTCTCCCAACGCCCAGGCATGCTGCGCCTGCGCCAGCGCCAGCTGCATATAATGCGCTTGCGGCAATGGGATGGCGTCGTCGCTAGGCATCATCGGCATGGTGCATTGGCTTGATTCAATCGGCGCTAATTTCGGCCCAGCAATTGGGCGTCTCGTGCAACACCAGCTTTTGCAGATGCAGGCCGGTACCGTAGGCATCCTTGTAGGCCGCGTTAAGAATATCAAAGGCGGTGCGTGCCAGGTTTTCCACGGTAGGGATACGATCAATCACCACCGTTTTGTGGTCGGGCAGGCTGGCCAGGAAGTCGCGCACCGGCTTGTCTTTTTCATACACCAGGAAAGCATGGTCCCACACATCGACCAGATGTTGCTTGGCCAAAGTCTTGATGTCCGAAAAATCCATGATCATGCCGTTGTCGGAACTGCCTTCAACCTCGATGACCTTGCCCACCAAGGTGATCTCCAAGGTATAGCGATGGCCGTGCAAATTACGGCACTGGCTCTTGTGATCAGGGATGCGGTGGCCGGCATCGAATTCGAGTTTGCGGGTGATAGTGAGCATGAATACGCGTTTGCTTTAAAAATGAAATCGGATAGTCAGAACAGGCAGGCGCCGAACTTGACCTGTTGTTAAGGTATCTGCAGCAGCTTGTGTGTCTGAATGCTCAGCTTCCACTTCGGATTGTTCTTGACCTGTTCAATCGCCAGCCGCGTGTTGCGCGCGGCCTCGGGCCCATCCATAGGCTGCAACAGAAAATGCTCAAAGTCGAGCTTTTCATAGTCGGCCAGCACCTGTGCCTGTTGCGGAATGACGACCTTGAGCTCGTTGCCCTTAAACACCTTCAGCTCCGAACCCATCTTGGGACTCACGCAGATCCAGTCGACGCCGGGCGGCACGACGATGGTGCCATTGGTCTCGATGGCGATCTCGAAGCCCACGGCATGCATGCTGGCGATCAAAGCCTGATCCAATTGCAGCAAAGGTTCGCCGCCGGTAAACACCACATATTTGCTGGGCGCATACGAAGCCGGCCATAGGCGGTTAATCGCTTGCGCCAAGTCATCGCTGGTCTTGAACTTGCCGCCGCCCTCGCCATTGGTACCGACAAAATCGGTATCGCAAAATTGGCAAATCGCCGAACTACGGTCTTCTTCGCGGCCGCTCCACAGATTGCAGCCGGAAAAACGGCAAAACACAGCCGGACGACCGGCATGCGTGCCCTCGCCTTGCAAGGTATAGAAAATTTCTTTAATGCTGTAGGTCACAATGATTAGAAGCGCTGGCGGCGTGGCTGCCGCGTGGGTCGGATGCTGTACGCAGACGGCAAGTTCTGCGCCATCTGCCAGGTTGCCATTATAGCTTGTCTGTAGCCAGGATCGCAGGCATCAATGCGTGTGAGGCAGAATTATCAAAACCTGCATAAAACCGCTCCCTGGGCATGTTTCGCACGACGGATTTAATCTATTGACGTTTAAAAGGCTTGCCAAATCTTTTACATAAAGCTTGCGCTGTCTTTCATGCTGGAATTCCGAAACCTTCACTTCAATGGCAAACGCAATATCCGCAATCAAGCACTTGGCATTATTGCCATAAGGCTTGCCGTTTGGGTTTTCCAGTGTAACGGGATGCTGTTGTTGAAAACCGACTATGTCGAAAATGGGTTTATTGCGCACCCGACGGCTGACCAAACCGGGGTGATATCCCGCCATTTCCATGTGAGCGACCGCTGTCAGAGCACCGATTTCTGCCGATGTCGGCCGTGCTGCCGTGATTTTCTTTGTGGCACGAAATTGAATGGGAGCGTCAATTTTTTGCTTAAGCTCACTTGAAATGGCATGACAAAGATCCTGTTCCCTGATGAGGAAAGCAGAATTATCAATAATTTTCCGAATCGTCCATTGATATCGTATTGACGACAGTACCTTCGCCCTTGGCAAGGGGCGTCAAAAATTGGCGCGGGTTTCAAGGCGATGATTGCTTTTCGCTACCCGCTATCCATTTATGGAGTTTTCAAGAACGATGAAGCATATATCCTACGGATTTGATCGACCGATGCAGCATCATGCCATTTTTCAACGATAGCCCGGTAGTAAGGCTTGCTGCGCTCCCGACTCAGTACGGTATTGATCTGTTCAATGACGTTACGCCCCCATTCGTTTTTCGGGCACATGACACGGTTGAATTGCATTTCCCCGTCCTCCTTGATCGGAAGTGCAATCAGTTCGTTGGCATGTCCCATGACGCGAGCCTGATACAGCGCCAACAGCGGAAGCTGGATCAGATAATCCAGCCTTCCTGCCAGTAACATGTTCATGGCATCGGTTTGCTCTGCATAGTCATTTTTTGGCGGCCATGTTTTCAATAACTTGTCGACAACCGGGCTGTAGGAACGGTCACGCATCACCGAGGTCGTGAGATTGTGATTGGTGAGTAGCGTTTCCAGCGATTGTGCCCCACGCAAACCTATTTTGTTATCTTTGCGAACAATCACATTCAAAGGCATGAATACCGAAGTGGGCAACGATAAATAGGCATAGTTTTCCCGCTCAGCGGTTTTGATGGGGCCGTTATAACACCAATGGTGGCCTTCTTTTATTTCGTTGACGATGCGCGGGAACGGTGCCTGAACCTCCTGGTGGTCGTAGGTAGTCAGTTTTTCTTGCAATAACTTGCGGGTCAGATCCCAAATGCCTGTTCCTGCAAATTCACCTTCCAATATCTGATAAGGAGGCGCATTGTATTTGCCCCAGGTAATTGAGTCCTGGGCAAATGCTTGTTGCCCACTGCCCCACAGACCCAGGCCTACGGTCATGGCGTAGAAGAGCGATTTCATTGTCATAACTGGCCCTCGCTAGACGATGCGCCAGATATTTGTGGTGCCGATTCTGAGTGATTGCGGCCATTCAGCTTTGCGCGATAAAGCGCCGCATCGGCCGCTTGTAGAAGATTGATCATCTCGTCTTCAGATTTTGGTATGCAACTTGCTGTTCCGACACTAACGGTCAGCCGTCCAAAAGCCGACTTTGCATTGGGAATGTTCAGAGCAAAAACCGATTCACAGATCCTTTGCGCCAATTCCATCCCCTGCTGGACATCGATGTTAGATGCAATGCAAACAAATTCTTCACCACCATACCTGGCCACCATGTCACCGGCGCGCCCGGCTGATTGACGCAAGGCCTGTGCCACCTTATGCAACACCTCATCACCGGCAATATGGCCGTAGTGGTCGTTGTAATTCTTAAACCAGTCGACATCTACCAGTATCACAGCCAGAGGCGTTGCGTAGCGCGCGTTGCGCCGCCATTCCACGGCAAAAGTCTGGTCGAAATGGCGTCGATTGGCAATGCCCGTGAGGGCATCGGTCAAACTCACCAATTCCAATTGCTCATTCGCCTGTTGCAAATCTTTCGTACGTTCGGCTATGCGCTGCTCCAGGGACGCGTTAAGCACGCTTAGAGACTCCTTTTCCTGTGCTAGCTGCAAATAAAGCGAATCGTTCAGTGACTTGGCATGCTGCAAACCAGACAACATGGTGTTGATAGCATCAGCAAGAAAATGAAGTTCGTGTCGGCGCTTGCCGGGTAGCGCAAATTTCTGATCGCCCAGGTGGTCGAGGTCACGTTGCAGCACAAATGCGCTGAGCCTGGAAATGGGCTTACCCAGCCAGCGCTGAAAGACGTAAAGAAAGATGAACCACAGCACCGCAGTTTTGATGATCGAATTCACTAGGATCAAGAAAAACCCGTATTCAACCTGCCTGAGCACCACACGGTGGTTGGAATACACAGTCCACGTTCCTATAGGGTGCTCAGTGCCATGCTCGTCAACGTAGATGATGGGGAATTGATGACTGATGGAGTGATCAAACAGCCCCGCAGCTACGGGAGTTCGCATGCTGTCAGCCCCCATTTGGACCACGTTGCCATCATTGTCGATGATGGCACCGGCTGCATGCGTCATCTGCCCATGAGAATCCTGGATCTTGACACCGGTGACAATGGGCAAGTGACTGATGCCGTTAAGAATGCTGCGTTGTACTTCATCCTGATAGCGCCATGTCGCGCTGGTAATGCCTGGCCCGAAAGTTTGCTCCATGGCCTGCAACTCAGTTTCTACGCGCTTTTTTGTGTGCTGGTATTCCGCATACAACTGGAAGAAAGTGACTACGAGGGTGACGACAAAGTAGCTTCCAAAAATAATTTTCAGCAGGCGTAACGCCAATGAATCCATCATTAATGCTTCCTTGCGCCGCTATCCAGAAGTGCCTCACATGGTCCGCTCATTGGAACTTAAATCTGGCTCTCTGTCTTTTTGAGAGGCATGGGTGGCCTAGGTGACTACGAATTTGAGTGGCAGCTGCATTGTGTAGCTTTTTTTTGCAACCTTAACGTCAACGCCCTGTTAAATCAACGATTTAGCAGGGCGCACGAAACAAGTAGGTAAATTGCAAAACTTTTCAAATCAACAACTTACGCTATACAATTTTCCCAGGCGCCGGATCACTCCCACTCAATCGTCGCAGGCGGCTTGCCCGAAATGTCATACACCACGCGGTTGATGCCACGCACTTCATTAATGATGCGGTTCGAGACCCGGCCCAGCAATTCATGCGGCAGATGCGCCCAATGCGCGGTCATGAAGTCTTGCGTCTGCACCGCGCGCAAGGCCACCACATATTCATAAGTGCGACCGTCACCCATGACGCCCACCGACTTCACGGGCAGGAAGACGGCAAACGCCTGACTGGTCTTTTCGTACCAGCTCTGACCATCGGCTTCCTTGGTGTTGCGCAGCTCTTCGATGAAAATCGCATCGGCGCGACGCAGCAGGTCGGCGAATTCTTTCTTTACTTCACCCAGGATACGCACGCCCAGACCCGGACCCGGGAAGGGATGGCGATACACCATTTCATGCGGCAAACCCAGCGCCACACCCAACTCACGCACTTCATCCTTGAACAGTTCGCGCAATGGTTCCAGCAGCTTCAGATTCAGTGTGTCAGGCAAACCACCAACGTTGTGGTGACTCTTGATGGTATGGCCTTTCTTGCCCTTGCCAGCGCTTTCGATGACGTCAGGATAGATGGTGCCTTGCGCCAGCCATTTGGCGTTCTTGCGCTTGCCCGATTCAACCTGAAACACTTCGACGAATTCGCGACCAATGATCTTGCGCTTGGCTTCCGGATCAGTGACGCCGGCCAGATGCCCCATGAACTGCTCAGTGGCATCGACATGAATGACCTTAACGCCGAGATTCTTGCCGAACATCTCCATGACCATCTTGCCTTCATCCAGGCGCAACAAGCCGTGATCAACGAAGACACAGGTCAATTGATCGCCGATGGCGCGATGGATCAACGCTGCCGCCACACTGCTGTCAACGCCGCCAGATAAGCCCAGGATGACTTCATCGGAACCAACCTGCTGACGAATCGCAGCAACCGCTTCAGCGATGTAATCGGGCATGTTCCAGTCCGACTTGCAACCGCAGATATCGAGCACAAAACGACTCAACAGCGCCTTGCCTTGCACCGTGTGAGTCACTTCCGGATGGAACTGGACAGCATAGAAGCGGCGCGCCTCATCCGCCATGCCGGCAATCGGACAGTTGCCAGTGGATGCCATCAGTTTGAAGCCGGGCGGCATCTCGTTGACCTTATCGCCATGGCTCATCCATACCTTGAGCATGCCATGCCCTTCGACTGTAGTGAAGTCGGCGATATCCTTGAGCAAGGCGGTATGACCATGGGCGCGCACTTCGGCGTAACCGAATTCGCGCAGCTTGCCGTTTTCCACCTGGCCACCCAGTTGCGCCGCCATGGTTTGCATGCCATAGCAAATGCCCAGTACCGGCACGCCCAGCTCAAACACGGCTTGCGGCGCGCGCGGCGTGTCACCTTCGGTGACGCTGTTCGGACCACCCGAGAGAATCACCCCCGAGGCGCCATAGTTGCGGATAAATTCTTCGCTGACGTCGTAGGGATAAACTTCGGAAAACACACCAGCTTCGCGCACGCGGCGCGCAATCAGCTGGGTGACCTGGGAACCGAAATCGATGATCAGAATTTTAGAATGCATGGCTAGGGACAGGGGCAGGTTTGAAAAAAAATCGGCAGAAAAAATAAATCAAAAGGCCACGCTCAAGGACAACTTGGTCCTTCTCGCGCAGCCTTTTTTCACTATCGGAATCGCTTATTCGGCGCGATAGTTAGGCGCTTCCTTGGTGATCTGCACATCATGGACATGCGACTCGCGCATGCCGGCCGAGGTGATCTCGACAAACTCGGCTTTTTCGCGGAATTCATCAATCGTGGCGCAACCGCAATATCCCATAGAGGAACGCACACCGCCGACCAGTTGATACAGAATCGCCAGCACGCTGCCCTTGTAGGCCACGCGGCCTTCGATACCTTCAGGCACCAGTTTCTCAGTATTGTTTTCACCATCCTGAAAGTAGCGATCAGCAGAGCCGTCGGCCATGGCGCCGATACTACCCATGCCGCGATACGACTTATAGCTGCGGCCCTGGAACAGGATCACTTCGCCCGGCGCCTCTTCAGTACCGGCGAACATGCTGCCCATCATCACACTCGATGCACCTGCAGCCAGCGCCTTGGATACGTCACCCGAGAAACGAATACCGCCGTCGGCGATGACCGGCACGCCTGTGCCTTCGAGCGCCTTGGCGACATTGGCGATGGCCGAAATTTGCGGCACGCCGACACCAGCAACGATACGCGTGGTGCAGATCGAACCTGGACCGATACCGACCTTGACCGCATCGGCGCCATGCTCAACCAATGCCTTGGCAGCAGCACCGGTGGCGATGTTGCCGCCGATGACTTCAACGTGCGGATAACGGGTCTTGACCCATTTGACACGATTGAGAACGCCAGCCGAGTGACCGTGGGCGGTATCCACCACCAACACATCTACGCCGGCGGCAACCAGCAACTCGATGCGCTCATCGTTCTCTGGGCCGACACCGACGGCAGCACCAACGCGCAGCTTGCCGTAACTGTCTTTACTGGCGAACGGATGCGCCGTGGATTTTTGAATGTCTTTGACCGTAATCAGGCCACGCAGCTCAAAGCTGTCATTGACGACCATCACGCGCTCCAGGCGGTGCTTGTTCATCAGACGTTTGGCTTCTTCCGGATCAGCGCCATCCTTGACATAGACCAGCTTCTCCTTGGGCGTCATCTTGGCGCGCACTTCGGCGTCCAGATCTTCTTCAAAGCGCAGGTCGCGGTTGGTAATCACGCCGACCAGACTGGTCCCTTCGACCACAGGAAAGCCGCTAATGCCGTGCAATTCCGACAGCGCGATGACTTCACGAATCTTCATGGTGGGCGGAATCGTGATCGGATCGCGCACGACACCGGATTCGAAACGCTTGACCTTGGAAACTTCACGCGCCTGTTCCTTGGCAGTGAGATTCTTGTGGACGATGCCGATACCGCCTTCTTGCGCGATGGCAATGGCCAGGCGCGCTTCTGTCACGGTATCCATGGCAGCAGAAACCAATGGAATATTCAAACGAATATTGCGTGTCAGACGCGTGACAAGAGAAGTATCTTTGGGGAGGATGTCCGAATAAGCCGGCACGAGTAGCACGTCATCGAATGTCAGTGCTTTTTGAAGAAGACGCATAGTATTTCCTATAGGCGCAAAAGCGAATTATACAGAAAACTTTCGATGTCGTCGCATGCACCTTGATTTTTCACTGCCCTATGCAGGCATATCGTCGCGCGCTGACATCATTGCCGGCCAGCGTTGCAAGACAGCCTGAAAGCGGCTCAAGTTTTTTTCTTCTCAACCCGGCGCCGGCGGGTATCCATGGGGTCGGCAATCAGCGGACGGTAAATCTCGATGCGATCATGCCCGCGCACCTCCGTTGCCAGGGTTTTCAGCTTGCCATAGATGCCAACCCGGCTCACAGTCAGGTCAATTGCTGTACACTCGCGCAGCAAACCGCTTTGCATGATGGCTTGCTGCACTGTGGAGCCGGCCGCAACGCGTACCGACTTGCACACCTGTAGCGTAGGTGTGGCGTAGCAGATTTCGACATCCAGCCAGACGGATTCAACCATAGACACTTTCGGCACGCTTGCAGAAGGAATCGACGAAACTGCCGGCGATCATGCTGAAGACCGGCCCGATCACGGATTCCAGAATGCGGCTGGAGAATTCATACTGCATGTCGAATTCGATCTTACAGGCGTCTTCACGCAAAGGCTTAAAATGCCAACGCGCTTCGAAGTGTTTGAACGGACCTTCCACCAGATGCATGGTCATATTGCTTGGTGGCACGTTGATGTTTTCCGTGGTAAATGATTGTTTGAGGCCGTGATAGTTGATCTTGATCTTGGCCTTGAGCTTGTTTTCCTGACGGTCTTCGACATCCACACCGCCGCACCAGGGCAGGAACTCGGGATAGTCTTCGACGCCGTCGACCAGCGCGAACATTTGTTCGGCACTGTAATTAACCAGCACTGTTTTATGTACGACTGCCATGAAGGGTGGTCCGTTTGATAAAATCGCAAAGTTGAAATTTTAACCGAGACCACGGATTTTCCGACTAGATGAGTATTGTTGATAATAAAAAAGCCTTTTTTGATTACTTCGTCGAAGAACGCTACGAAGCAGGCATCGTCCTGCAAGGCTGGGAAGTCAAAGCGATCCGCGCCGGCAAGGCGCAGATCAAGGAAGCCTATGTGACCATCCGCAATGGTGAGATTTTTCTGTTTGGCGCGCATATCAGCGCCCTTACCAGTACCTCGACCCACGTCCATCCGGAAACCACACGTACCCGTAAGCTGCTGCTCAACGCGGCTGAAATTGCCAAACTGATCGGTAAGGTCGAGCGCTCCGGCTATACGCTTATGCCGCTCAACCTGCATTACAGCAAGGGCCGCGTCAAATGTGAAATTGGACTGGCCAAGGGCAAGAAACAGCACGACAAGCGCGAAACCGAAAGAGAACGCGACGGCCAACGAGAAGCTCAGGCGGCCATGAAACAACACCGTCGTTGATAGCTGCGACGCCCTTGCTGCGCACGCCAAGCGAGCCGATTCAAGTCTGGGCGGCCAGCGCCTGCAAGCAATCGGCGACTTGCTCGGCCACGTCGCTCCAGTCTCCGCGCCTCTTTTGACGGAACAGTTTGAGTGTGGGATACCAGATTGAATGATCCGTCTGTAATCCCCAACGCCATTCGCTTTCATAACGTAGCAACAGCCAGGCCGGACGGCCCAGTGCCCCGGCCAGATGGATCACGGCCGTATCCGCACTGATGACCAGATCCAGGTTCGCAATCAAGGCTGCCGTCTGCGCCATATCAGTCAGCTCGGACTCCAGGCGCAGCATGCTGGGCCAATACTCCAGCGCAGCGCTGTCGGCCAGCGGCACCTCACACTGCAAGCTGACATAGTCAGCATCGATCACCGCCAGCGCTTGTAATTGCCGCAATGGAATATCACGTGTCAAATTGATCTCGCCATACTGCCGCCCGGCCCAGGCCAGGCCGACCTTCATGCGCAGCGGGGCCAGAGCTGCCCTGCCTTGCCGTGCTGACAAACGCTCGGACCACAGTTGCACCAATTCTGCATCGGCCTGCAAATAAGGCTCGCTGGCCGGAATCAGCGCCAGCGTTGAATCCAATGCCAGTGGCAAGCTCATCAATGGACAGTGCAAGTCCTGCGCATTCAATTGCGGGGGTTGACTTGCCAGCCGCACATTCGACAGGCTCCTCAGCGTCCCAGCCAACAAGAGCAGCAAGCTCGGCGGCACCCACAGCGTGACCTGTGCCGCCATGGCTGCCACCGCAGGTACATAGCGCACGAACTGCAGCGTGTCACCCAAACCCTGTTCGGCCCACAATATGATGTGACGTCCCGCCAGCGAAGTTTCCCCCAACCAGGCCGGCGCATCCTGAAACTGCATATGCTGACGCAACTGCGCCGTGCGCCAGCGTGCCTCATGTCCACGCCAGCCGGCAGAAAAATCACCTTGCAACAGCTGGCAATGGCTACGCGCCACGGCAGCCTCGGGAAAATCCGGCACGAGCACCAAGGCTTGTTCATAGCACCACAGCGCTTGATGAATGCGATTCATTTTTTGCAATACATTGCCACGATTGAACAGCGTCACCGCGTCTGCAGGCGACTGTGCCAGCAGACGCTCGTAACAGAGCAAGGCTTGCTCGTGATGATTGAGCAGCAGCAATAACTTGCCGCGCAGATTGAGCACGTCGACATTGTCAGGCGCCAGCTCCAGCGCATGATCCAGACTAGCCAGCGCATGATCCAGACTAGCCAGCGCATGATCGCCACGTCCCAGGGCAATTTGCCATTGCGCCTGACGGCACATCAAGCCAATATCATCTGGACGCTCCTGCAGTTCCAGTGCTCCGTACGCCAATGCCAGTAGCAGTGCCTGTTGACGCGATTGCGCGGCCTGCTCCAGCGTCGGGAAATGGCGCAAGCATTCGTCGTAATCGCTAATTGCCTCTGCATAGCGCTCTTGTTCCAGCAACAAATCGGCGCGGCGCATCCGTGCAGGCAAGAACAAGGCGTTCAAAGTCAAGGCACGATCGAGCGCGGCAAACGATGCACCAGTATTGCCTTGTGCTTCTGCAGCGATGCTTGCGCTCAGCAGGCCCATCAATTCCTCCACGTGGGCGGGGTCTCTTAACAACTTGTCATGCTGCATGCGTCAGATCCATTTCAGCCTCTATCGCAGTCATTAAACCACTATCATCCCAAAGCAGGGAACTGCGTTCGGTCCAATTCAATGCCTTTCTCCTCACAACAAAAACAAGGAACCGGCTTTGCCTTAACGACACCAGTCACCAATGAACAAGCACATAGAACTCCGCGTTTATAGAGAACAGTCATTTTAGGTTGCCAAAGAAAACACAATCGGCCGCCAAGCAACCGCAAATGCAGAAAAATGCACGATTGCAAAAAACAATATTTCCACCAGGAAATTTTCATAGGAGAAGACATTTACGCGCGAAGAAAGCAAAGTAAAATATTGTAAGCACGGTGGCACCAATCGTTACCGACATATCGTCGAGCCATTGTTTGAGAATATGATGGCCGCAATCTCAAGCACACTCGCAAATAAAGAAGGTGAATAAACGACGATGTCAAAAGTATTGCTGATAGACGACGACATTGAACTCGTTGACATGCTCAGAGAATATCTGGAGCAAGAAAAATTTGAAGTGCGCGTCGCTTACGATGGTGAAGCCGGGATCGCCGAGGCACTGAGCAATCAGTACGCTATTGTCGTTCTTGACATCATGATGCCACGCCTCAACGGCTTGGAAACCCTGCGCCGCATTCGTGCCAAAAGCAATCTTCCAATACTCATGCTCACCGCCAAGGGCGACGATACCGACCGTATTATCGGCCTTGAACTCGGTGCCGATGACTATGTGCCCAAGCCCTGCACTCCGCGTGAACTGACTGCGCGCCTGCGCGCGATCTTGCGCCGGACCGTATCTGACAACTCGGATCACAGCCCATATTCACCACTAGCAGTCGGAGCCTTGTCAATGTGGCCCGAGCAACGCCGTGCCACCTGGTCGGGCCGGCCACTGGAATTGACCAGTAGCGAATTCAATCTGCTCGAAGTGCTGGCACGCAACGCTGGCAAACCGGTCAGCAAGCAGCATCTGTCCGAACAAGGCCTAGGCCGGCCGCTGGCGCGTTTCGACCGCAATATCGATGTCCACCTCAGCAGCATTCGCCAAAAAATCGCCAGCCTTGGCAGTGATAAATCCTGCATTCAGACCGTCTACAGATTAGGCTACCAATTCATCAAGGAGTGATTGGTGGGACGTCTGTTCTGGAAGTTCTTCTTTTTCATCATGGTGGCCCAGATGAGCGTCGTCATTGGCGTGGGCATCATGTTTTCACTGGAAAATCGTGACCGCAACCTGAACGCCACCGAAATTGACTCAAGCCCGCCAGCGGCCTTCCTGATCAAGGCATCGGCGGCAACGCTGCAATATGGTGGCCCTGAAGCGCTCAGCAAGATGATTCAGGGCACCAAGCATCATCACATTTACGCCGTTGATGAACAACAACGCGAACTGCTGGGACGTCAGGTTCCTCCTCACTTGATCGAAAAAGCGCAAAACCTGTTCAAAAATGAAACCGAGCATCACATCGTCGAACAGGTCAAAGCCGCCGATGGCCACACCTACCTGCTGTTCCTGACCTCCTCTGCTGGCGAGGATGAACGTTCAGTGCTTCGTTCGCGCAATTCGCCGTCGCCATACTTTTTCCCGATCATGCCAATACTGGCCTCTACCGTCGCCAGCTTGTTCTTCGCGATGTTGCTGGCCTGGTATTTTTCGCAGCCAATTCGTCAACTCAAATCAGCCTTCGCCAGCGCCGCTTCCGGCAACCTCAATGAGCGCCTGGCGCCCTTGATGGGCAAACGCAATGATGAACTGGCGGACCTGGGCCGCGACTTCGACAGCATGACCGATAAACTGCGCGCCCTGATGGATAGTCAACGCCGTTTGCTGCATGACGTCTCGCATGAATTACGCTCCCCGATTGCACGCATGCAAGCGGCCATCGGCCTGGCTCGTCTGCAACCGGAAAAAACCTCCGTCACCATTGAACGCATCGAGCGCGAAGGCATACGCATGGACAAGCTGGTCGGCGAGTTGCTGACCCTGTCGCGCCTGGAAGCCGGCGTCACCGGCGCAATGGAAGATCACATCCGTATGGAAGAGCTGCTGGGAAACATCATCGATGACGCCCGCTTCGAAGGCGAAGCAAACCATCGCCACGTGGAAGGCGTGGTACGTAATGATGCGGTGATCACAGGGGGCGCCGAACTGCTCCACCGCGCCATCGAAAATGTGGTGCGCAATGCGATCAAGCAAACCGCCATCGAGACTACGGTGACCATCAATGCGCAAGTAGAGACGCAACAACAGCAACTCCGGATTTCGGTGCGCGATCACGGTCCTGGAGTGCCGGAAGACGAATTGCAGCTGATTTTTGAACCATTCTTTCGCAGCAGCCGCACACAAAAAAACAGCAACGGCTACGGTCTGGGATTAACCATTGCTCGCCGCATCATTGAGGCCCATGGCGGCACTATCATGGCGAGTAATTGCGCGCATCAGGGATTGTGTGTGGAGATCGTGTTGCCGTATGACGCATTAACAATATCTCCGAATCTCGATTAATACCGACAGCTCGCGACGATTCCGGATTCCTCCACTACGACGCGGACGAGCGAATCATCAATCAAGGTTTTAATCTTTTTTGTCGCTCCGGCAGAGCGTTGCGCCAGATTGCGAACTTTCGAGGCCACTGCCGCAAAGCCGATAAATATTGCGAGATCCTCCGACAAGCGTGCTGCAATAGCAAGTAAAAAGCGCCCGCATGACAAACTGTCATTCGGGCGCTTTGGGGGCAAGCAGTAAAGCAGTTTGTCTATACCGACAAACCATTCGACGATTACTTTTTCTGCGACTTCACCACCTGCATCGCCGTCGCGATCAAGGAACTCATGTCGCCCAGATTGGCCGGCACAATGATGGCATTATTGGTCTTGGCCAGTTGCGCAAAAGCCGCCACATATTGTTCGGCCACCTTCAGATTGACGGCATCCGAACCGCCTGGCTGCTGAATTGCCGCGGCTGTTTTGCGAATTGCCTCGGCGCTGGCTTCGGCAATTGAGAGAATCGCCGCAGCCTGACCTTGGGCGCGGTTGATCGAGGCTTGCTTTTCTCCTTCGGATTTGGCAATCGAGGCTTCGCGCTCGCCGGTGGCGATGTTGATTTGCTCTTGCTTGCGTCCTTCTGAAGCAGCAATGAGTGCGCGCTTTTCACGCTCGGCGGTGATTTGCGCCTGCATCGCATGGAGGATTTCCTTCGGCGGTGTCAGGTCCTTGATTTCGTAACGCAACACTTTGACGCCCCAGTTTTGGGCCGACTCATCAATCGCGCTGACGATGGTGGTATTGATGTGATCGCGCTCTTCAAAGGTTTTATCGAGTTCCATCTTGCCGATTACCGAGCGCAACGTGGTTTGTGCCAATTGCGTGATCGCCGCAATATAGTTCGATGAACCATAGGAAGCGCGCATGGCATCGGTAATCTGAAAATACAAAATGCCGTCCACCTGGAGTTGTGTGTTATCGCGCGTGATACACACCTGTGGTGGCACATCCAGCGGAATCTCCTTGAGTACATGCTTGTAAGCGATGCGATCGATGAATGGCACCACGATGTTCAGGCCGGGGCCCAGCGTGGCATGATATTTACCGATGCGCTCGACCACCCACGCATGCTGTTGCGGCACCACTTTGACCGTCTTGATGACGAAGATGATGGCGATGAAAAAAATGACGAGCGTGATGCTACCAAACATGAGACGGCTCCTTAAGAATGAGAAACGATGAGGCGACTGCCCCGCACTTCCCGAATAATAAAATTTCCTGACTGGGCCGGGCTGCCGGGCGCCAATTCCACATCCCATTCGGCGCCACGATATCGGACCCGCGCAATGTACTGACCATCGCTGGATTGCCAGTGCTCAACATGGATGCTCTGACCAATATCGAGATTGATATTCGGATTGCGCGCGGCATCCACGGTCGGACGACGGCCGAAACGACTACGCCGCAACAGACCCACCGCAATCACCCCGACGATGGCTGCGGCCAGCAACTGCCACTCCACCATGCCGCCGCACAATGCCAGCAAGCCTGCTGCGGCCAAACCAATGGCAATCATCAATAAGTAGAATGTTCCTGTGAACAGTTCCACCGCGACGGCCAGGCCAGCCAATACGAACCATATGGCCCAATCTGTCATGTTGCCTCCATTGTTATTTGATTTTGAACCGCCCTAGAGCAAAATGCTTGCGCTGCTACTTTAACAGCCAACACGCAGCGGCAACAAAAAAACGCGGACATACGATCCGCGTTTTCTTGTTTTACAGCAAACTGACTTGCTTGATCAGCGTTTATTTTGCGCCAGCCAATTTCTGCCAGGTATCAATCACCGAATCAGGATTGAGTGAAATCGACTCAATGCCTTCCTGCATCAGCCATTCGGCAAAATCCGGATGGTCCGAAGGCCCTTGACCGCAGATACCCACATACTTGCCCTTGGCGCGGCAAGTTGCGATGACCTTAGTCAACAGCGCTTTGATAGCAGGATCGCGTTCATCAAAATCGGCTGCCAGTAATTCCATGCCGGAATCTCGATCCAGGCCCAGCGTCAGCTGGGTCAGGTCGTTGGAGCCGATCGAGAAGCCGTCGAAATGCTCAAGGAATTCTTCGGCCAAAATCGCGTTGGACGGCACTTCGCACATCATGATGACGCGCAGACCGTTTTCGCCGCGGGTCAGACCGTTCTTGCCGAGCAGACCGATGACTTTTTCCGCCTGGCCCAGGGTCCGTACGAACGGCACCATGATTTCGACGTTGGTCAGGCCCATGTCGTTACGCACCCGCTTCATGGCCAGGCATTCCATTTCGAATGCTTCGGCAAAATCGGCCGCGAGATAACGTGCAGCGCCACGGAAACCAAGCATTGGATTTTCTTCATCCGGCTCGTAGCGCGAACCGCCGATGAGTTTTTTGTACTCGTTGGACTTGAAGTCCGACAAGCGCACAATCACTGGCTTGGGCCAGAAAGCGGCAGCAATCGTGGCAATCCCTTCGGCCAGCTTGTCGACGTAAAACGCCTTGGGCGAAGCATGGCCGCGCGCCACCGACTCGACCGCTTTCTTGAGGTCGGCATCGATGTTCGGATATTCCAGAATAGCGCGGGGATGCACGCCGATATTGTTGTTGATGATGAATTCCAGACGTGCCAGACCGACGCCGTTATTGGGAATCGACTGAAAGTCGAAGGCCAGTTGCGGGTTACCGACGTTCATCATGATTTTGAGTGGGATCGGTGGCAATTCGCCGCGTGCCACTTCAGTCACTTCGGTTTCCAACAGGCCGTCGTAGATCTTGCCTTCATCGCCTTCAGCGCAGGAAACGGTGACCAGATTGCCGTCCTTGAGGATGTCAGTGGCATCACCGCAGCCGACCACGGCTGGTACGCCCAGTTCACGCGCAATGATCGCCGCGTGACAAGTACGACCGCCACGGTTAGTGACGATGGCCGCAGCGCGCTTCATTACCGGTTCCCAGTTAGGGTCGGTCATGTCGGCCACCAGCACGTCGCCTGGCTGGACACGTTCCATTTCGGAGGCATCACGAATCACGCGCACCGGACCGGCGCCGATCTTTTGACCGATGGCACGGCCGGTCGCCAACACACTGCTGGAACCCTTGAGCTTGAAGCGTTGTTGCGCATCCGTGGCTTTTTGTTGCGACTTCACGGTTTCCGGACGCGCCTGCAGGATGTACAACTTGCCGTCACGACCATCCTTGCCCCATTCAATGTCCATCGGACGCTGATAGTGCTTTTCGATGATGGTGGCGTATTTGGCCAATTCGACGATTTCAGCATCGTTGAGCGAGTAGCGATTGCGCAATTCCACGGGCACGTCGACGGTCTTGACCGAGCGGCCAGCCTTGGCCTCGCCGGTAAATTCCATCTTGATCAGCTTGGAGCCGATATTGCGACGAATGATAGGCAGTTTGCCTTGCTCCAGCATGGGCTTATGAACGTAAAACTCATCCGGATTGACGGCACCCTGCACCACGGTCTCGCCAAGGCCGTAACTGGAAGTGATGAAGACGACATCCTTGAAACCAGATTCAGTATCAATGGTAAACATCACACCGGCGGCACCCACATCGGAGCGCACCATGCGTTGCACCCCGGCCGACAGCGCTACTTCAGCGTGCGTAAAGCCCTTGTGGACGCGATACGAAATGGCACGATCGTTGTACAACGAAGCGAACACGTGTTTCATCGCTTCCAGCACATTGTCGATACCGACCACATTGAGGAAAGTTTCTTGCTGGCCGGCAAAAGAAGCATCCGGCAAGTCTTCGGCCGTGGCGGACGAACGCACAGCGAACGACATTTCGCTGCTTGAGTCAGCTACCAGTCGGTCATAGTAGGATTTGATTTCCTGTTCCAGACGCGGCTGGAAAGGCGTATCGATAATCCATTGACGAATTTCGGCACCCGCTTGCGCCAAGGCGCGCACATCTTCGATATCCAGTGTCACCAGACGATCGGCGATGCGTTGCGCCAGCGTGGCGCTGCCGTTTGCACTGTGTTCCAGAAAATCGCGAAAAGCCTGCGCCGTAGTGGCAAAGCCACCTGGTACGCGCACTCCGGCACCGGCCAACTGGCTGATCATTTCACCCAGTGACGCGTTCTTGCCGCCGACGGACTCAACATCTGTCATCCGAAGATTTTCAAAGGAGACTACGTACGCTGCCCCCTGGGTAGCACCCATATTTACTGCGTTGGACATAACAACCTCTAGTTTGATGATAAGAAATCTTCGTGCGCTCGTATTTCGTCGTTTGTTCTTTGTTATTTTTCGACGAAGGCGACATAATCAATGCAATGCGCTGGCTCAGCACCTGAAATAAGCGACACGCACCAGTACCGAAGGTGTTTGCGAGGGCAAACATCCAGATGCATTCGGTTAACTTGCGCAGCACTGTCAGGATCATTTTGAGCCAGCTTCTCAATCTGTTGCATCGCATTTTACAGCGTAGCCGCGCTTTTTTTCATTCAGCGCCTTATTTTTTAATGTTTATTTTTGACAATATCATGGTCGATCACGCTCTTTCCCTCTCATCGCTGCCGTCAGGCAACCGCACCGTTTTCTTCGTCTCTGACGGCACCGGCATTACTGCTGAGACACTGGGGCATTCTGTGCTGAGCCAGTTCGACCTGCGTTTCAAGCAAGTCCGACTGCCGTTTGTTGATACCCTCGACAAGGCCTACGATGCCACGCGCCGCATCAATGAAGTCGCCGACGTGGACGGCAAGGCACCCATCGTTTTCTCGACGCTGGTTAAATCCGATTTATCGGCGGTGATTCGCCAAGCCAGAGCGATGCATATGGATTTGTTCCAGACTTTTGTGGAACCGCTGGAACAAGAACTCGGCGTCAAGTCAACCCATACTATCGGCCGTAGTCATAATACGGCTGATTCGGAAGAGTACAAAAACCGTATCGAGGCGATCAATTTTTCGCTGACCCATGATGATGGCCAATCCAACAAGAATCTGTCCGGTGCCGATGTCATTTTGGTCGGCGTCTCACGTTCAGGAAAAACGCCGACCAGCCTGTATCTGGCCATGCAATACGGCATCAAGGCCGCCAATTACCCGCTGATTCCAGATGATTTTGAACGAGAGAAACTGCCCAGCGGCTTGGTTGATTTCAAGAAGAAGATTTTCGGCCTGACGATCTTGCCGGAGCGCCTGTGCGAGGTACGCAATGAGCGCCGCCCAGGCAGCAAGTATGCGGCCTTGGAAAATTGCCGCTATGAAGTCAATGAGGCGGAAAAGATGATGCGTCGCGAAGGCATACGCTGGATGTCTTCTACTGCCAAATCGATCGAAGAAATCGCCGCCACCATCCTGCAGGAGATCAAGCCGGAAATGCGCTGAGCAACTGTCGCCAGACTGCTGGTTCAAGGCACTGCCGGTCTGGCGAAATGCGTTACCAGCACATAATCCTTATGTGGCCCCTCGATGCGGGTATGCAGGTCGAAGCGTCCTTCGTCGATGAATTGATACAGGCCGTCGTAATGATCGCGTGCGCACACATGGGTCTGCAGCGACAGCAAGGCATGCAGTTGACTGTCATAGCAGTAATATTGATACGACTGGCCTTGCTGAGGGCCATCAGCGAACAGTACGTGAAGCAAGTCTTGCTGCGGCGAGAACTGGTAGTCAAAACGCCGCGAGAATGCGATCACGCGTGCATCCACAGCCAAATGCAAATGGCCTGATTCCTGATATTGCAAACTTTTATCACCAGCCTGTGCCTGAAAATGTGCGACGCCTTCGGCATTGCCGATGAGGCCGCCGTCAGCGCTGTGCATGGTGCGCGTAAATTGCCATTGCCCGAGGAAATAGGCATGCAAATCAGGGCAAGTCAGTGCCATCGCCATGTGATTGCGCTCAGCGACTGCGCTGGCGTACCTGCTCAAAAAAACAGACTGCCGCTGCGGCAGCCACATTGAGCGACTCCATTTGCCCCAGATGCGGAATCACTACCTTGGTGCCGGCCGCAGCCAGCAAGGCATCTCCGACGCCCTGACCTTCGTGCCCGAACAACCACGCCACTGCTTGCGTCAGGTCGGTCTGATAAATCGTGTGTTGTGCGTGCGAACTAGTCGCCAGCACCGGGATGATACTGGCGTTGCACAGTGCCAGCAGATCGGCATTTTCCATGATTTGCAACAGAAAATGCGCCCCCATGCCGGCCCGCAAGACCTTGGGTGACCAGGCTGCAGCGGTGCCGGGCGAGCAGAACACCTGCGTAATGCCGGCCGCGGCTGCGCTGCGCAGGATGGAGCCCAGATTGCCAGGATCTTGCAAACCGTCCAGCAATACCGCCGACGTTGTTAATTGCTGCGGTGCCAGCGGTTGTGGCGTGGCAATTACCAGCAATAAGCCAACGCCGTTTTCAACCTGACTAAGGGCCTGATACAAAGCATCCGGCAACGCCATGCACTGACTGCCCGCTGCTTCGCATTGCGCCAGCAATGGCGCTACCTCGGCGTGATAGACCGCGCTTTCGGCCACCACGCAATAATCGGCACAACCGCCCTGCTGCAAAAAAGCCTGCGCCAGATGCACGCCATCGAGCAGACTACGCCCGGCCTTGCGACGCGCCTGGGCGCTACCGGCCAACTGCTTGAGCTCTTTGTAGAGAGGATTGTCGCGCGAGGTAATGGATTTCATGGCGGCCAGGCTTAGCGATTCAACAAGGCACGCACTGGCGCATAGGATTTACGATGCACCGGTGACACGCCATGCAGCCGCAAGCGCTCAATATGCAAGGCCGTTGGGTAACCTTTGTGCTGGTCGAAGGCGTATTGCGGGTATTGACCATGCAATACCCGCAAGGCCGCATCGCGTGCCGTCTTGGCCAAAATTGAGGCAGCCGATATGGCCGGTACCTTATCGTCCCCCTTGACGATCGCTTCGGAACGAATCGCCATGACCGGACAACGATTGCCATCAATCAATGCCAGCGTGGGCACGGTCGCCAGCGCTTCGACGGCACGCCGCATGGCCAACATACTGGCATGCAAAATATTGAGTTTGTCGATTTCTTCTTCCGAGCACTCAGCGATGGCCCAAGCGATCGCGTGCTCCCTGATTTCCAGTGCCAGCGCATCGCGGCTGGCTTCACTGAGTTTTTTAGAATCACGCAAACCGATAATAGGCCGCGCCGGGTTGAGAATCACCGCAGCGGCAAATACCGGCCCGGCCAATGGGCCGCGACCGGCTTCATCGACACCGCACAGCACTTCGCCAGCGTAGTCGTCCATTGCGAACAGGGAATAATTGGTGTCGCTTTTCTTAGCCATAACAGTCTTCATGATCTTTAAATCTCAGCTCGAGGACACTTGCCGGCGTTCCAGCAAGTTGCAAACGGCCTGAGCGCTGGCATTAGCGGTATCGCGCAGCAGCGTGTGGTGCATTTCGGTAAAGCGCTGCGCCAGACGCTGCGCATGAGCGGCGTCATCGAGCTGGCGCCACATGGCATCTGCCAGGGCTTGCGGGGTGGCCGCATCCTGCAGCAGCTCCGGCACCACAAATTCGCGCGCGAGGATATTAGGCAAGCCAACCCAAGGTTGATAATTCATGTGCCGCATGATGGCATAAGAGGCGTAATTCATCTTGTAGGCAATCACCATCGGCTTCTTGTACAAAGCCACTTCCAGGGAAGCCGTACCAGACGCTACCAACACCGCGTCCGCCGCTTCCATGACGGTATGAGACTGGCCGCTGACGACTTGGATGCCGAGTTCGCTGCTGCCGGTTTGAATCAGGATCTCTTCAAAATAAGCGCGTTGACGCTCGCCTGCCATGGGTGCCACAAACTGCAGGCCCGGCTCACGCTGTGCCAGCAAGCGTGCGGCACCAAGAAAACTGGCAGTATTGTGTTTGAGTTCCGACATGCGGCTGCCGGGCAGGATTGCTACCACGCGGCGCTGTTGCTGCAAGCCGAGGGCATGCCGTGCAGCATGCTGATCCGGCACCATCGGAATCACTTCAGCCAGCGGATGGCCGACATAGGTCACCGCTATGCCAGCCTTGCGGTAGATCTCTTCTTCAAACGGAAAAATGACCAGCATATGCGAGACTGCGCGGGCGATTTTTTTGATCCGTCCGCCACGCCAGGCCCAGATCTGCGGCCCGATGAAATGCATCGTGGGAATGCCGGCCTCGCGCAACTGCAACTCCAACCCGAGATTGAAGCCAGGATAGTCGACACCGATAAAGACATCCGGACGCTCAGCCAGAAGCTGATCTCGCAGAGCATTTTGTATGCCTTTGATTTCGCGATAGCGCGGTACAACTTCAAACAAGCCGCGTACGGTCAGCTTATCCATAGGCCAATCGCTGACAAAACCGTGCGCCGCCATATACGGGCCACCAATACCGTGCAGGCGGGCATCCGGCAAGCGCAGGCGCAGGCCTGATAACAGACGGCTCGCCAGCAGATCGCCGGAGCTTTCGCCGGCGACCATGGCGATGCCCATATCAGCGGATAATGCCACGAGCAGAGCTGTTGATGAATTCGCGCATGAGCCGAATATGCTCAGCCGCCTCGGGCGATTTGTCTTCGAGCTGTTGCAATGCCAGCTTGGCTTCTTCCAGAGGCAAATCGGAACGGTAAACGACTTTGTAGGCACGTTTGATCGCAGCGATCTGCTCAGGCGTGAAACCACGACGCTTGAGGCCTTCGCTATTAATGCCGGCCGGCACCGCGCGATTGCCCGCAGCCGTCACAAACGGCGGCACGTCCTGACTGACAGCAGCCGTAAAGGCAGTCATGGCGTGCGCACCGATATGGCAAAACTGATGCACCGAGGTGAAGCCACCCAAGAATACCCAGTCGCCCAGATGCACGTGCCCCGCCAGGGTTGCATTATTGGCCAGGATGATATTGTTGCCGAGCTGGCAATCATGGGCGATGTGCACATAAGCCATGATCCAATTATCGTCACCGATGCGTGTCACGCCGGCATCTTGGGTTGTGCCCAGATTGAAGGTAACAAATTCGCGGATGGTATTGCGGTCACCGATTTCCAGCCGGGTTGGTTCACCAGCGTATTTTTTGTCTTGAGGGGCAGCACCTAGCGAACTAAACTGGAAAATCTGGTTGTCACGGCCTATCGTGGTATGCCCCTCGATGACCACATGTGGCCCAAGCTTGGTGCCGGCGCCGATGCGCACGTGCGGACCAATCACCGAATAGGCACCAACCTCAACCGAGGAATCGAGCTGCGCACCCGCTTCTATAATCGCGGTAGCATGAATGAGCGACATAAGCGAACCCGATCAGCCGGCCTGGCTGGCGTCATTGGCGTTGCGCATCGTGCACATCAGATCGCCCTCGACGGCGACCTGACCGTCAACGGTAGCTACTGCCTTGTATTTCCAGATGCCGCGCGCCCGACGCGTGATTTCAACGTGCATCTTGAGCTGATCACCGGGTTCGACAGGACGCTTGAAACGGGCATTGTCGATACCGACAAAGTACACCACCGTATTCGCGTCTGGCTTACGCCCTTCAGTCAGAAACGACAGCAGCGCGGCTGTCTGCGCCAGTGCTTCGATCATCAATACACCCGGCATGACCGGCTTGTGTGGGAAATGCCCATTGAAGAACTCTTCATTGGCGGTCACGTTCTTGATCGCTGTGATGTCCTTGCCACTTTCCCAGGTCAGCACACGATCGACCAGCAGCATTGGATAGCGATGCGGGAGGTATTCTTTGATTTGATTGATGTCAAGACTATTCATTATTCTGCTCTATATTCTGCTCTATAAGCGATTTGATCGTTTTTTCCAACGCACGGATTTTCTCACGCATTGTGCTCAGATTGCGCACCAATGCAGCTGATTTCTCCCAATCTCCGTGCTTGGCGATAGGATAGAAACCAGTATATTGCCCTGGTTCAAGAATCGACCGTAAGGCCAATGTCCCTGCCGAGACATGGACCCGATCGACGATGGTGATATGACCATGGATCATGGCCGCGCCGCCGATCGAGCAATATTTGCCGATACGAGCGCTGCCGGCTATGCCGGCGCAGGCGGCAATAGCCGTATGGGCGCCGATATGACAGTTGTGTGCGATCTGGATCTGATTGTCCAGCTTAACACCGTCTTCCAACACGGTATCGGCCAGGGCTCCGCGGTCTATTGTGGTGTTGGCGCCAATTTCGACATCATTACCGATCATCACTCGACCGACTTGTGGAATCTTGATCCATTCGCCACCTTCATTGGCGAAACCAAAACCGTCAGCGCCAATGACCACACCTGAGTGGATAATCCCGCGCTCGCCAATTTCGCAACCGGCGTGAACGGTAACGCGTGCGTAGAAATGCGTGTCGGCACCGATACGCGCATTACGTCCGATATAACTGCCAGCATCAATCACAGCGCGCGCGCCAATGATGGCGCCCGCCTCAATCACCACCTGCGGGCCAATCACGGCGTCAGCAGCAATTACTGCCGTCGCATCAACGCAGGCACTGGCGTGAATCCCGGCAACCAGCGGCATTGCGGCCTCGGCCACGAACAATTGTGCCGTCCGAGCGAAATAGGCGTAAGGATTCTTGGTAACGATGCGTGCACCTGGATAATCAGGCAACGCCGCATCATCGGCCTCAGACAAGATCAAGGCAGCGGCTTGCGTTTGCTCAGCCTGCGCACGGAACTTGGAATTGGAAAGAAATGTGACATGCGACGCTGTGGCGGCATCAAGCGGCGCAATACCAACAACACTGATCTGCGCATCGCCTTTTAGCTGGCCACCCAAGCGTTCGACCAACTGTTCTAGCCGAATACTCATCTTGGCCTTCGTAGAATATGACGCTACCTGAACCGGCGCTACGGACTGCCGCTTTCTGTCGAAAACAATCCATGCGCCCAGGTATGCGTGATGACGGGACTAAGCCGATTGCACCGACCGATTATTTGGCCAGTTCTTTCAGCACCTTATCGGTGATATCAATACGCTTGCTTGCATAGACCGCTTCCTGAAATACGATGTCGTATTTTTCAGCTTCAGCGATCTTGCGAATCACGCCGTTGGTACGTTCCAGCACTACCGCCAGCTCTTCGTTGCGGCGTTGATTCAGATCTTCACGGAACTCGCGCTGCTTGCGTTGAAATTCCTTGTCCATATCAGCCAGGTCGCGCTGACGCTTGGTACGATCGGATTCAGACAAGACCGCAGTATCTTTGTCCAGCTTCTCCGATTGGGTCTTCAGACGCGCCCCCATATCAGCAATTTCTTTCTCGCGCTTGGAAAATTCTTGTTCCAATTTTGCCTGTGCTGCCTTGGCCGGCACGGCTTCACGGAAAATACGTTCCGTGCTGACAAATGCAATCCGCGATGATTCTTGCGCCTGCACATTTGCAAACGCCAACAAACCAAGCGCCAATGTAGCAGCTTGGATCGACAACACTGATTTAGTAATAAACTTCAAGATCATTCTCCGTAATACAAATTTAGTTATGCCACTAGCTGATGATCACGTCATCAGAATCCGGTTCCCAGCTGGAACTGGAAACTTTGTGATTTGTCGCCCGGTTGTTCATTGAGTGGTTTGCCATAGCTCAACTTCAACGGTCCGATCGGCGACAACCAGCTGATACCGACACCGGTCGAATAACGCAACTGACCGAACTGCATCGGCGCGCCATCCGCATACACCTGACCACCGTCGACAAAGGTAAACCAGCGCAAAGTACGATCCTGGCCAGAACCCGAAAACGGGAATTGCAACTCTATGCTGCCAATCATCCGCGAGGCACCGCCCATTGAATCGCCGTACTGGTCTTTCAAGTTACCCAGCGAGGCGTCTTGGTAACCGCGCACGCTGCCAATACCGCCGGCATAGAAGTTCTTGAAAATCGGGTAAGCCTTGCCATCCAAACCTCGACCATAATCAACTTCGCCGTTGATCGCGAGGGTCGCAGCATTCGACCAAAACGGCTGAAAATATTGATTTTGGTAAGTCGCACGATAATATTGCAGGCTACCAAACGAAGACACTTCCAAGTTGGCGCGCTGATAACGTCCCTTGGTCGGAATCAGCGCACTGTCGCGGCTATCGCGTTGCCATGCCACCGTCAGCGGGAAGCTGTTCGTAGTTGCCGAACCGACACCGCAGCTACCGGTGGTTGCGGTCACATCGCAACCTGGGCTGCCATTCTCGCCGAAATCATTGACGTAGGTACGGTACAGACTTGGGCTGGTCAGGTCGGTTTCGACCTGCGTATTTTCTATACCGATGCCGAAGAAGACGCGATCCAGTTCAGAGAACGGCACGCCAAACTTGACATCACTACCAATGGTTCTGACCCGAAAATCACCCGTTGCATAGACCGAATTAGTTACCGTACGCAGATACACATCATAAGTACGGCTGATGCCATCATCGGTGAAGTAAGGATTGGTTTCCGATACGGCAATGGTGCGGTAAGTCGACGCAGTATTGAGAGTGATACCGATCGTATTACCGCTACCGAAAGCATTTTCCTGCGAAATCGAACCGGTCAGTGCCAGCTTTTCACTTTGCGAGAAACCTGCACCTACCGTGATATTACCGGTCGGCTTTTCCTCGACCTTCATGTTCACATCGACCTGATCAGTGGTCCCAGGCACTTCGGGCGTTTCCAAGGTAACTTCCTTGAAATAGCCAAGACGGTCAACGCGGTCACGCGACAACTTGATCTTCTCGCCGTCGTACCAGGAGTCTTCAAACTGACGGAATTCGCGTCGAATGACTTCGTCGCGCGTCTTGGTGTTGCCGACAACATTAATATGGCGCACATACACGCGCTTGCCCGGATCCACCATGATGGAGAAGGCCACTTCCTTCTTCTCGCGATCGACGTTGGGGTTGGCGTTCACATTGGCAAACGCATAACCAAAATTACCTAGACGTTCGGAAATTTTCTTGGTGCTGCCAGTCAGTTTGGCGCCAGAGTAGATATCGCCCTTTTTCAATTCCAGCAATGCAGCCAGGTCGGCGTCCATGCCCAGCAATTCACCATCCAACTTGATGTCGGAAATGGTGTACTGATCGCCTTCCTTGATATTGATGGTGATGTAGATGTCTTTCTTGTCCGGCGTGATCGACACTTGCGTCGATTCAACCTGCATTTCCAGATAACCGCGATCCAGATAATAGGCGCGCAAGGTATCAATATCCGTGGCCAGTTTTTCCTTGGAATACTGATCGGCCTTGCTGTACCAGGTAAACCAGCCAGGCGTAGTCAGCTTGATCTGTTCGAGCAGATCGCCGTTGGAAAACACCTTGTTGCCGACAAAGTTAATCTGCTTGATGCGCGACACTTCACCTTCGTCGACGCCAAACGAAACCGCTACGCGGTTGCGTTCAACTGGCGTCACCGTTGTGGTGACCTTGGCCCCGTACAAACCGCGTGAGAGGTACTGCTTCTTCAGTTCCTGTTCAGCGCGATCAACCAGCGACTTGTCGAAGATCCGTGACTCGGCAACACCGATTTGCTTGAGCGCCTTGGTCAGTTGATCCTTGTCAAACTCTTTGATACCCGTGAAGTCAACGCTGGCAATGGCCGGTCGCTCTTCGACTTGCACCACCAGCACATTACCTTCGGCTTCAATTCGGACATCCTTGAAAAAACCAGTGGCGTATAAGGCCTTGATAGCAGCGGTACCTTTTTCATCGGTAAAGGTATCGCCCACCCGCACTGGCAGGTAACTGAATACCGTGCCGGCTTCGGTACGCTGAATGCCCTCCACCCGAATATCCTTGACAACAAAAGGATCAGCGGCGAACGCCTGGCCCGAGCAAAATGCAATCGCAGCGGCAGCAATCAGACGACGGGAAAATGTCGGAGCGGGGAGAGTCGCGGAATGTAATTTCATTAGCTATCGTTTATTAACTATGTTTTTGGCCGGCCACTTCAAAAAATAGCCGAACACATTTAAAAGCCAAAAGCCATCCGGACCTGCAGGACGGCTTCTGACGAATTCTCAAAACATCAGACGGACAATATCGTTGAACGCAGCGACAAGCATCAATGTCATCAAAATACCCATCCCGGCGCGTTGCGCAATTTCTCCAAAACGTTCGGAAACAGGTCGTCCAGTCAAAATCTCCAGCGAATAATACAGCAAATGACCGCCGTCTAAAACCGGGATCGGTAGCAGGTTCATCACACCCAGGCTGATGCTGATAAAAGCGATGAAGCTCAGATAGCTGACCAACCCGATTTTGGCGCTTTGCCCGGCATAATCAGCTATGGTAATCGGACCGGTAATATTTTTCCACGAAACCTGACCGACAATCATCTTGCCGATCATTTTCAAGGTCATCGTGCTGGTGTCCCAGGTCTTTTGACCACCTTTGACCAGTGCCTGCCAGGGGCCATCACTGATGACAATCATTTCAGGCGCCAGTGGCACTTCGACCTTGATTCGACCTATCGTTTGCGCGTTCTCCTGCAATGCTTCGGGCGTCACGCTGAGACGAAACTCTTGTTGCGCGCGCAGGCCGTGCAGGATCAATGTCTTATTAGGCGAAGCCCGCACCAGCGCCACCAATGCCAGTCCGTCTTTGACCGGCACGCCGTCGACATCAACGATCAGATCGCCCTCTTGCAGGCCAGCACGCTGCGCGGGACCATCCATGACCTTGCCGATCAGGGCTGGTGGGCGCGCCAGCGACAAGCCCAGCGTTGCCATAAAATCACCATCGAGATCCTTGCTGGAGATTTGCGCCAACGACAAATTGACTGAATCGAGCAGCTTGCCACCGGGCTGATTGGGGTCGCCGCGCTCCACGTCCAGTTGCGCTGTCGCCTTTTCGAGCACCAAGGACATCAGCTTCCAGCGCACCTCAGGCCAAGTCTGGACCGCCACGCCATTGACTGCCGTGATCGTCTCTCCGCCCCGCAAACCAGCCTGATAGGCCGCGCTCTGCAGAGCCATCGATCGCAACTTGGGAAGCGGTTCAGGAACGCCGTGCATGAACAGCCCGGCAAACAGGAGGATGGCCAAAATGAAGTTAGCCAGAGGGCCTGCAATCACGATGGCAATGCGACGCCATACCGATTGCCGCGTAAACTCGCGCGTCAAGTCCTGCGGCGCGATGGTGCTGAGATCCTGCTCACGGGCATCGAGCATCTTGACGTAGCCGCCCAGTGGCAAAATCGACAATGCCCACTCTGTCTGGTCACGTCCGAAGCGACGTGAATAGATCACCCGCCCCATTCCGACCGAGAACCGCAATACTTTGACACCGCACAAGCGGGCTGCCCAATAATGTCCCAACTCATGCACGATCACCAAAGTGCCAAGTGCGACTGCAAAGGCTAGCAGAGTATGCAAGAAATTCATGAGAGACAGGAGTGCGCTACGGAGCGGGCGAGTTTGTCTTGTTCGATCAGACTGTCGAGGTCGCCCAGCGGGCCGTGTGGCAGCTTATCCATGACGCGGGCGATGACTTGGTCAATCATGCGGAATCCGATTTTTTGATTCAGGAATGCCTGCACGGCAACTTCATTGGCAGCATTGAGGGTGGCAGCTGAGCTGCCACCAGTTTGCAGTGCATCATACGCCAGTTTAAGGCAAGGAAAGCGTCCAAAATCGGGGCTTTCAAAAAATAACTGCCCTACCTGCGCCAGATCCAGCTGGGCCACTCCGGATTCAATACGTTCAGGATAAGCCAAGGCATTGGCGATGGGTGTACGCATATCCGGATTACCCAGTTGCGCCAGCACCGACCCGTCGATGTAGGACACCATCGAATGAATCACGCTTTGCGGGTGAATCATGACCTCGATCTTGTCGGCCGGTGCACCAAACAACCAATGTGCCTCGATCACTTCCAGCCCCTTGTTCATCATGGTCGCGGAATCAACCGAGATTTTGCGCCCCATGATCCATTTAGGATGCGCTACGGCTTCGTCAGGTGTGACGCTGTCGAGCGTATCGACCGCCCGCTTGAGGAAGGGACCGCCGGATGCCGTGAGCAAAATCTTGGCGATACCGGCTTCGGCCAGCGAGCGATTAAAGCGCTGCGGCAGACACTGAAAAATGGCATTGTGTTCGCTGTCGATAGGCAACAAGACTGCACCATGCTGGGCCACAGCATCAATGAGCAATTGGCCCGACATGACCAGCGCTTCCTTGTTGGCGAGCAATATTTTCTTGCCGGCATACGCCGCCGCCATGGTTGATGCCAAGCCGGCGGCACCGACGATGGCCGCCATGACCATATCGCACTCGCTGCTAGCGGCAACATCGCACAACGCCTGCGGGCCATACAGTACTTCCGTACGCGATTGCAATGCCTTGAGGCGCACCTGCAAATCTGCTGCCGCCTCTGCCGTGCCGACCACAGCCACTGTGGGGCGAAAACGATCGCACTGCTCAGCCAGTGCCTCCACATTGCCATGCGCCGTCAATGCAAAGACCCGATAACGCTCGGGATAACGCGCCAGTACATCCAGCGTTGAAACGCCGATCGAGCCGGTAGAACCTAGAACGGTAATTGCCTGCATGAAACTCCTACAACCAGAGATCAATCAAGGCCGCCAGCGGCAGCACCGGAATCAATGCATCGATGCGATCCAGCACCCCGCCATGACCCGGCAAGAGATTGCTGCTGTCCTTGACACCGGCACGGCGCTTGAGCTGCGATTCAAACAAGTCGCCCACGACGCTAGCGGCCACCAGCAAGGTCATCAGCACGATAAAACCGGGCCAGCCAAACCGCGTATACACACGCCCGACGAACGTCAAGTCGCCCAGGTACATTACCGCGATCGCTGCGATCATCAGCACCGCTAGCCAGCCGCCGACCGCACCTTCCCAGGACTTTCCAGGCGAAATAGAGGGTGCTAGCTTATGACGACCAAAACCTTTACCGGAAAAGTAAGCACCGATATCGGCGACCCAGACGATCACCATGACCGACAGCAGATACAGTGGAGACTGCTTGAACAATGCCACAATCGCAATGAAACAACCCAACAAGGCCAAGGTATAAGTGGCACTCACCAAACGGTTGCCAGCACTCATCAGTGGCGGCAATCCCAGCTTTAAGGCCGGCACAAAGCGCAATACCCACAGCGCCACACATAGGCCAAACAAGCCTCGCGCACTGGGCAAAGCATTGGCAAATACAATAGCTGCATAAACAAGGGCGCATAACCCGGCCCACAAGAGCGCTCGCGACACGCCGAACAGGCGCAGCCCCTCCCAGACGCCAGCACCAAAGAAAACCACGGTGACAGCGGCAAACGCCCAAAAATTATTCAAAAAAAGAATCGGCAACAGAATTGCCAAGAGAATCAACGCCGTGATGACACGCGTCTTTAGCATCAGGAAGCCTTTTTCTTTTCTATCAGTTGCTCACTGGTCCGGCCAAAGCGCCGCTCGCGTTGGCGGTAGGAGTCAATCGCCAGGTCCAGCTCGGCACCGTCAAAGTCAGGCCAATAGGTTTCAGTGAAATACAGCTCGCTATAAGCCAGTTGCCATAGCAAGAAATTGGAAATACGCTCTTCACCACCGGTACGGATGAACAAATCCGGCTCCGGCGCATAAGCCATCGCCAAATGCGGCGTTAATTGCTCTTCAGAAAAGTCACTGGCACCAGGTTGTGCCTTCAACATCTTACCAATAGCCTGCATGATGTCCCAGCGGCCACCATAATTGGCGCAGATGGTCAGGGTAAGACCATTATTGCCCGCCGTTTTTACCTCCGACTTGGCCACCATCTCTTGCAGTTTCGAATCAAAGCGACTCAGGTCACCAACCACGCGCAAGCGAATATTATTGGCGTACATTTTGCTGACTTCCCGCTCCAGAGCAGTCATGAACAAACGCATCAGCAACGACACTTCGTCGGCCGGACGACGCCAGTTTTCAGAGCTAAAAGCAAACAAGGTCAGATACTCGATGCCGCGCACCGAACACGCCTCAACAATATCGCGCACCGCGTCAACGCCTTTGACATGCCCCGCTACGCGCGGCAAAAAGCGCTTGGTCGCCCAACGCCCATTACCATCCATGATGATGGCGACATGACGCGGCACCGCAGACACTTGCGGCACCGACCGGGTTGAGCTTTTATGATTCATACAGTGTGAAAATCCAGATGGAACATGATACCCATGCCGCCACAGGCACGGCAAACAGCATCATCGCATAAACTGTTGCAAATACCGTTGCCAATGGCAGTGGCAAGGCACTTACACTGTCAGCACTTCTTTTTCTTTTTCGACCACCAGTTTATCAACATCGGCAACGAATTTATCCGTAAGCTTCTGGATCTCGTCCTGACCGCGGCGCTCTTCATCATCTGAAATGACCTTGTCTTTGACCAGTTTTTTCAGACCTTCGTTGGCATCGCGACGGATGTTGCGAATCGCAATTTTAGTGTCTTCCGCCTCTCCCTTGACCAGCTTGACCATCTCTTTACGACGTTCTTCGGTCAACGCAGGCGTTGGCACGCGAATCAACTCGCCCTGCGTGGCAGGATTGAGACCGAGATCCGCTTCGCGGATGGCTTTTTCGACCGCTGCCAGCATTTTTTTGTCAAAGGGTTGCACACCGATGGTGCGCGCATCAATCAAGGTCAGATTAGCGACCTGCGACAACTGCGTCGGCGAGCCATAGTAGTCAACCTGGACGTGATCAAGAATGCCGGTATGGGCCCGACCCGTACGTACCTTGGCCAGGTCGGCGCGCAAGGTCTCGATCGACTTGTTCATTTTTTGCTCTGTGCTTTTCTTGACGTCAGCGACGGTCATGCTGCTCTCCTATCTAAAACCAATTGATTCAGTGTACTTAAATTCAAACGTGGACCAGGGTCCCTTCATCGGCCCCCATGATGACGCGCGTGAGGGCGCCAGGTTTGATGATGGAAAAGACCTTGATCGGCAGTTTCTGGTCGCGACACAGCGCAAAGGCGGTGGCATCCATTACTTGTAGATGCTTGGAAATCGCCTCATCAAACGTAATACTGCTGTAACGTGTGGCAGTGGGATCCTTCTTCGGATCGGCGGTATAAACGCCATCCACTTTAGTCGCTTTGAGCACGATCTGAGCACCGATTTCCGAGCCGCGCAATGCCGCTGCGGTATCGGTGGTGAAAAATGGATTCCCGGTACCCGCCGCGAACACCACGATCTTGCCCTCTTCCAAATACTGCAGCGCTTTGGGGCGAACATAGGGCTCAACCACTTGCTCGATGGCAATGGCTGACATCACGCGTGCAGTGAGACCGGCCTGGCGCATGGCATCGGCCAGCGCCAGCGAATTCATTACTGTCGCCAGCATGCCCATGTAGTCGGCGGTCGCACGATCCATGCCTTGGGCACCGGGTGCGACACCCCGGAAAATATTGCCACCGCCGATGACAATGGCCAACTCAACTCCCAATTGCGATACTTCAGCCACATCCGCCACCATACGTTCGATGGTGGCGCGATTGATGCCGTAAGCATCATCACCCATGAGGGCTTCGCCGGAGAGTTTGAGGAGTACGCGCTTATAGGCTGGTGTCGTCATGTGCTGGGCTCCGTGTGCTTTCCGATTAACTAAATCTGTACGTCTTGCTGATTTTCTTACTTGCTTAACTGCTAAATTAACTGCTAAATTAACTGCCGCGTCTCAACTACTGATCCATTACTGGCCCTGGTCGCATCACCACAGTCATGCTCCACAACGAGGACGCCATTGTAAGCCGTTACACCATTTTTCCGGAAACTTGCTTACATTTTGTCAATATTTTCCAAAATGCCAACGCCAAAATACCGAATACTTGTAACGAACGGCTTAGCGCCTCCCGCTAAAATTCAAAAGGCTTAAAAAAACGGGCCTATCGGCCCGCTTCCTTATTCGTTACTGCGCTTGCTTGGCAGCAGCAACCTGCGCCGCCACTTCTGCCGCAAAGTCATCTTGCTTCTTCTCGATGCCTTCACCAACCACAAACATGCTGAATGCCTTGACCACGGTACTGGTCGACTTGAGCATTTGCTCAACGGTTTGCTTGTCGTTTTTCACGAAAGATTGATTCAACAAGGACACTTCCTTGAGGTATTTCTGCACCGAACCCTCGACCATCTTGGCAACGATATCAGCAGGCTTGCCAGACTCGGCAGCCTTGAGCACGGCAACCGAACGCTCTTTTTCGATCAGATCAGCAGGCACTTGATCCGACGACAAGGCAACCGGCTTCATTGCTGCGATATGCATTGCCACATCCTTGCCAACTTGCTCGTCAGCGCCGTCAAACTCGACAACCACGCCGATACGCGTGCCGTGCAGGTAAGACACCAGCTTACCCGCAGTTTCAAAACGGGCAAAGCGACGAATCGACATGTTTTCACCGATGCGACCAACCAGCTCAGTACGTTTTTCTTCAACGGTCTTGCCGTCCAGCGGCAGTGCTGCCAAGACAGCCAGATCAGTTGGATTCTTTTCAGCAACCAGTTTGGCGATTTCGTTAGCCAGAGCGATGAATTCATCGTTCTTGGTCACGAAGTCGGTTTCACAGTTGATTTCCACCAACGCACCTACGCCGCCGGCGATATAAGTGGCCACCACGCCTTCAGCAGTGATACGCGAAGAAGCCTTGGAAGCCTTGCTACCCAGCTTGACGCGCAGAATTTCCTCTGCCTTGACCATATCGCCATCGGCTTCTGTCAATGCCTTCTTGCATTCCATCATCGGCGCGTCGGTCTTCGCGCGCAGTTCGCCTACCAATGCTGCGGTAATTGCCGCCATATGTTTCTCCTAGCTAAGGGGATGCGCCATCATTGTCCGCTGACATCAACGACACATCGAAATTCGATCAATTTACTCAAAAAAAAGGGGTGAACTGCGCCAACTCTCGCTGTTACCCCTTTTTATTACCACCGACGGCATCAATCGCCGTCGGCGTTGCGGACTAATTAAGCCTGCTCGTTGTTGACTTCAACGAATTCGTCGCCGCCCTTGATGGCTTCAACAACGTCGTTGACTGCATTGGCACGGCCTTCCAGCACCGCATCAGCAACACCGCGAGCGTACAGTGCAATTGCCTTGGCCGAGTCATCGTTACCAGGAATGATGTAAGTCACGCCTTCTGGCGAGTGGTTGGTATCAACCACGCCGATGACTGGAATGCCCAGCTTGGCTGCTTCAGTGATAGCACCCTTGTGGTAGCCGACGTCGATCACGAAGATCGCATCAGGAATGCCGCCCATATCCTTGATACCACCGATAGCCTTTTGCAGCTTTTCTTGCTCACGCGAGAACAGCAGGGCTTCTTTCTTGCTCAGTTTTTCGTTGGAACCGTCAGCGATAGCCGCTTCCATGTCCTTGAGGCGCTTGATCGAGGTCTTGATCGTCTTGAAGTTGGTCAGCATGCCGCCCAACCAACGTTGATCAACGTAAGGAACGCCTGCACGTTGCGCTTCTGCAGCAACGATTTCGCGCGCTTGACGCTTGGTACCGACAAACAGGATAGTGCCGCGGTTAGACGACAGCTGACGCACATACTTGGTCGCCTCCTGGTACATGCCCAGGGTCTTTTCCAGGTTGACGATATGAATCTTGTTGCGATGACCGAAGATAAACGGAGCCATCTTTGGGTTCCAGAAGCGAGTTTGGTGACCAAAGTGGACACCTGCTTCCAGCATTTCGCGCATTGTTACGGACATAATTTTCTCCAGGGTTAGGTCTGGAATCCATTCGGTCATTCAGACAAAAAAGCCTGAACACCCTTTGGCGAACGGATTCGCGTTTCACTCAACAACAATTAACTAAAAGCAACATTTGCCGCCCACCCACTGCTTTCTATCGATTTGCGAACGACTAAGCGCACAAATACCCACAAAGCAGCGCATATGACCACAACATATTCGCTTTCCAACTTGATCAATTCAAGTTAGCCGCGCATTCTACCTCATCCAAGCAATCCATTCAAGCACCGAAAGCATTGTTTTCATTGACTTTTGCCCGCCGAGGCCGACTTCGCCAGGACGGCAGAACGGCCCGCCCTCGACTATAATCGCTACTTAATAACGATTTTTACAAATGGCGATAATTTTATGAGCCCCATCTCAATCAAAACGGCTGAAGACATTGCAGGCATGCGAATTGCCGGCAAACTGGCCGCCGAAGTACTCGATTACATCGCTCCCTTCGTGAAGGCTGGCACCACCACCGGCGAACTCGACCGCCTGTGCCATGAATACATGGTCAATGTGCAGGACACGATCCCGGCGCCACTCAATTACTGTCCGCCTGGCTACACGCCCTACCCGAAGGCGATCTGTACCTCACTCAACGACATCATCTGTCATGGCATTCCAGGCGACAAGGTGATGAAGAACGGCGATGTCCTCAACATTGACATCACCGTCATCAAGAACGGCTACCACGGCGACACCAGCCGCATGTTCTACATTGGCGAACCCTCCATCCTGGCCCGCCGCCTGACCGAAATCACCTTTGAATGTATGTGGTTAGGAATCTCCAAGATCAAGCCTGGCGCACATCTGGGTGATATCGGCCACGTCATCCAGCAGCATGCCGAAAAAGCCGGTTATAGCGTCGTACGCGAATTCTGCGGCCACGGCATCGGCACGGTGTTCCATGAAGAACCGCAGGTGCTGCATTACGGCCGCCCCGGCACATTGGAGAAATTGGAAGCCGGCATGATCTTTACCGTCGAGCCCATGATCAATGCCGGTCGTCGCGAAATTCGCGAAATGGGCGATGGCTGGACCATCAAGACCAAGGATCGCAGCCTCTCGGCGCAATGGGAACATACGATATTGGTGACCGCCACCGGCTTTGAAGTACTGACCGTCTCCCCTGGCATGCCGGCGCCGCCAGCCTTTATCGCACAAGCGCAGCAAACGGTGGCCGCTTCGGCCTGATTTCCCTTGACCGTCACCCACCCATGCCAACACTCGCAGTTACGCTCAAAAAACGATTAAAAGCAGCACACCAGGAAGCCATTCAAGCCTTCCAGGACGACAGTAAGCCCGAGCATCTGCTGATCCAACTGCGTCGCAATGTGGATGCCGCACTCATCGAAGCCTGGGAAAAACATGCGCTGCCCGCCGAAATGGCACTGGTCGCGGTGGGTGGCTATGGGCGCGGCGAGTTGTTTCCGCATTCCGATGTCGATGTCTTGATCCTGCTGCACCAAGCCCCCGACGCCGCGCTGCAGGAAAAATTGGAAGCCTTGGTGCAACTGTTCTGGGATATTGGTCTGGAAATCGGTCACAGCATCCGTACCGTCGATGAATGCCTGGACGAATCGGCCGCCGATATTACGGTACAGACCAGCCTGTTGGAAGCTCGTCTGGTGCACGGCAACAAGGCACTATTTCAAGTGTTGCAGCTACAGTTTCAGGCAGCCATGGATGCGCGCGGATTTTTCCAGGCAAAAACCCTGGAAATGCGCCAGCGTCATATCAAATACGAAGACACGCCCTACAGTCTTGAGCCCAATTGCAAGGAAAGCCCTGGCGGCCTGCGTGATCTGCAAGTGATCCTATGGGTGTCCAAAGCGGCTGGGCTCGGCGACTCCTGGAGCAAACTGGCTCAGCGCGGCCTGCTCACCCCCACTGAAGCACGCCAGCTAATGCAGAAGGAACGCGCCTTCAAGGACATTCGCATCCGCCTGCACATTCAGAGCAACCGGCGCGAAGACCGCTTGGTGTTTGATATTCAGACCGCCATCGCCGAAAGTTTCGGTTTCAAGAACACCGATACCCGGCGTGCCAGCGAATATCTGATGCAGCGCTACTATTGGGCCGCCAAAGCAGTCACCCAACTCAACACGATCTTGCTGCAAAACATCGAGGCGCAACTGTTCCCGCAGGCGCTGGTGCCGCAAAAAATCAACGAGCGCTTCAATGAGCTCAACGGTTTTCTCGACATCGCCCACGACAATCTCTTTGAAGACACGCCCTCGGCGATGCTGGAGGTCTTCTTGCTGCTGGCCCAGCATCCTGAACTCAAGGACATGTCGGCACGCACCATGCGCGCCTTGTGGCATGCTCGCTTCAAGATCGACAATGCCTTTCGCAGCGATCCAGCCAATCACGAACTGTTCCTGCGCATCCTGCAAAGCAAGCGCGGCATCACCCATGCCTTGCGCAGCATGAACCAGACCAGTGTGCTGGGCCGCTATCTGCCCAATTTCCGCCGCATCATCGGCCAGATGCAGCACGATCTGTTCCACGTCTACACGGTCGACCAGCACATCCTCATGGTAGTGCGCAATGTGCGTCGCTTCACAATGAGTGAGCACGCTCACGAATACCCGTTCTGCAGCCAGCTAATCGCCAATTTTGCCCAGCCCTGGATTATCTACATTGCCGCCCTGTTCCACGACATTGCCAAAGGTCGTGGCGGCGATCACTCCAAACTAGGTATGGCCGACGCCCGCCAGTTCTGCGAGCAACATGGCCTGACGGAAGAAAACACCGAACTGGTGGTGTTTCTGGTTGAACATCATCTGACCATGTCACAAGTGGCACAAAAGCAAGACATGTCAGACCCCGATGTCATCCTGCAATTTGCCGCCGGCGTCAAGGACGAGCGCCACCTCACTGCGCTCTATCTGCTGACCGTTGCCGACATCCGAGGCACCAGCCCGAAGGTATGGAATGCCTGGAAAGGCAAGCTGCTCGAAGACCTATACCGCATGACCCTGCGCGTACTGGGCGGCGAAGCGCCATCAGCCGACCGCGAGCTCAAGAACACGCAGCAAGAAGCCATCAAGGCGCTGCGCCTGTACGGACTGCCTGCCGACGCTCACGAACAGTTCTGGCGTCAGCTCGATGTGGCCTACTTCCTGCGCCTGGAAGCCTCTGACATTGCCTGGCAGACTCGCTCCTTCTACGACAAGATCGATAGCACCGTACCGCTGGTCAAATGCCGTTTGGCGCCTATTGGCGAAGGCGTTCAAGTGGCAGTCTATACACCGGACCGGGCCGACTTGTTTGCCCGCATCTGCAGCTACTTTGACGAAAAGAATTTCAGCATCCTCGATGCCAAGATTCACACCACCAAAAGCAATTATGCATTGGATGCCTTTCTCATCAGCGCCCCCGTGTTCGCCAAAAATTATCGTGACATCATCAATCTGATCGAACACGAACTGGCTCATGTACTGCTTTCTGACGCGCCTTTACCCGCCCCCACCAGAGGCAGACTATCGCGGCTGTCGCGCACCTTCCCGATCAATCCCTCAGTCGATTTGCGCCCCGACGAGCGCGGCCAGTATTACCTGCTATCCGTCTCGGCCAATGATCGCACCGGTTTGCTCTACACGATCTCGAACGTGCTGACCAAGTATAAAATCAATCTGCACACAGCCAAGGTCATGACCTTGGGTGAACGGGTCGAAGACGTCTTCCTGGTCGATGGTGCGGCGCTCAACCATCCGCGCAACCAGATCATGCTGGAAACCGATTTGCTCAAGGCCCTGCGTATCTGAGCACGGCCGATGTCGCACCTGATTTTTCACCATTTTGCTTAACTCCGTTTCTTATTTGATCACCATGACAGAACCAGTACGTCTTTCCAAACGCATGTCCGAACTCGGCCTTTGCTCACGCCGGGAGGCCGACGAATGGATAGAGAAAGGCTGGGTGCGGGTAGACGGCAAAGTCATCTCGGTGCTTGGCACCAAAGTCTTGCCGGATCAACGCATCAGCGTCGAACGTCAAGCCGCCGCAGAGCAATCCAAGCGCGTTACGATCCTCATCAACAAGCCCGTCGGCTATGTCAGCGGGCAAGCTGAAGACGGCTACAAGCCTGCTGTCGCCCTGATCGAAGCCGCCACGCGCTGGCCCGAAGACGCGGTCGATACGCAATTTCACCCGACCCAGTTGCGCAGCCTGGTGCCGGCCGGACGACTCGACATCGATTCCGTTGGTCTGTTGGTACTGACTCAGGATGGCCGCATCGCCAAACACCTGATCGGTGAAAACTCCAGCGTCGACAAGGAGTATCTGGTGCGCGTGCAATACAGCAAACCTGGACGTTTGCCCGACAGCGAACTGAAGCGCCTCAACCACGGACTCTCGCTTGATGGCAAAGCACTCAAGCCGGCCAAGGTGGTCTGGCAAAACGAAGATCAGCTCAGCTTTACGCTGCACGAAGGTAAAAAGCGCCAGATCAGGCGCATGTGTGAGTTGGTCGGACTGCGGGTGATCGGTCTCAAACGCGTGCGCATTGGCGGCGTCAAACTGGGCGATCTGCCGCCGGGGCAATGGCGTTATCTGCGCCCGGATGAACAGTTCTAGCAGCCTGGCACATTCAGCAGTAGCCGCTCCCACATATCCAGAAAAGCATCGGCGGCCACTGATTCGGCATAACTTCGCTCTATGGTTGCCCGGCCAGCGCGCCCAATACGACGGTTGAGCGCAACGTCGATGTACAGACGCGCCATCCGTTCGGCCATGGTGCTGGCGTCGTCAAGATCGACCAGAAAACCGTCTACACCGTCGATCAGGATGCCGTCGGGACCGCCGCTACGCGTTGAAATCACGGGTACCCCGCAAGCCATCGCCTCCAACAACACCACGCCCAACCCTTCTTCGTCCGAGGGCAGCGCAAATAGCAAGGCTTTCTGATAGAGCGCAATCAACGCAGTCAGTGATGGTTGTGCCACATATGAAATCCGATCCCGCAATCCCAAGGCCTCGGCGCGCAGCCAGAATGATTCCGATGGCGGCGATGCGCCCGCGAGCGTGAGCCGCACTCGCTTCTGCACCAGGGTCGGCATCAATGCATAGGCTTCGAGCAATAGATCGATATTTTTACGCTGATCGTCGAGTCGACCAACGCACAGAATATAAAGCTCATCATTGAACTGGCGTTGTGGCAAAGGACTAAACAACTGCGTATCAACGCCCGGCGGCGCGTAGCGCAAATCCACCTCGCGCCCGGCATTGAGCCGTTGCGCATAGTCGAACATCCAGGAATTTTCCACTTGAATGGCATCGACCGTACAAATGGCATAGTCCTCCATTCTGGATATAATGCTCGTCATCAACCTGCGCAAACGATCTGGCAACCCGCGGGTATTGGCATCACGCCGACGTCGCTCGACCTTTACCCGCGAGGCACACTGCACCGCGACCGGCTTGCCTAGACCACTCACTGCCTGTGCCCAAACCGGCGAACCGCACACTACCTGAAACATGGTGCAATCTTTTGTCGCCTCGGCCAACACAGCCCGTAAACGGTAGCGCTGGAACTCTAACTCGCCCGCCATCGCCCCCACATGTGTGAATGGCACGCCATCCCAGACGCCATGGCGCACAACGACTCCGCGATACCAACTAGAGGGACGCGTAATGCTGGCATTACACGGATCCCAGGCAGAGGTTGCCAGCGATATCAATTTCAAGTCATATCGACCGCTGCGCAATATCAAGTCTTTCACGAATCTGGCCACGCTAGACACACCACCGGTCTGCTCCAGATCGGGCACAACCAATCCAATTAACGGTCTCCTGATCATGCTTTTTTTCTTAATATAAATGCCGGACAAAATCCGTGTTGTAGAAAATCGATTTATACGGATCGAATAAATCAAACAAAGGATTCAGCGAAAAATTGATGTATGCCGTCACAATCAGAAACACCACCAGCAACAACTTGCTCGATTTGTTACGGATCAAGGACTCAATCTGTCCGCCGATGACGGCATAAAACGTAATGCCGAAATAGATATCAAGCCGTGAATTGAAGACCGCAAGGCCATACATTCCAACCACGTAGAGCAAGATGCTCACCAATGTGCAAAAGGCAAAAAATATCGCCTTGTCTTTTTCCGGCCCGAATAGATTTCGTTTGATGCTTTTGGCGCTTATAAAAAAAATACCGCCAAGTACACCGATTTTTTTTGATAGCGCCAGAACCGGACGCATCGTATTGACCGAGTCGTCGAAATAGGAAAAATATTTCTCAAATTGATCTATGGCGCCAATCACTTCGGAAAACTGATTAATCAGGATCGTGCTCAAACCAAGCAGCCCGACAAACGCCAAGAAATAGGCTTGCCAGGACAAGCCATACAGAAAATAAAAAGGAAAAAAAACGAGAATTGATTTATGAAATAAAGATCCCAAAAACACGAATGAAATGAACCTCAGAAATTTTCGTTGAATGACATATTTCATTGCCAAGACCAAAAAAAACAATGCCAGAAATTGCCGGTTCGAACCAAGCATGGCATTCAGGCTGCCATACAGCATGACCATCGATATCGGCCGGGAATTGCTTAATTTGTAGACTGAACGATAGATACCGAAATACGTAATCGTCGCCAGAATCAATGTAAAAAACGTATAGTTTCTCCAGACATTGGTGACCGCCCACACGAGATATTGGTAACCAATTTCGAAATTGTCATAATCGGTAAAACTCGCGTCACTAAACGTGCTGAAATGACGGTAGTAAGGGATCCAGTCCGTACCGGTTTCTATTCGCAATCCATCAATCAAGACCCCGAAAATCAAACCGGCAATAATAAATTTGTCGATCAGGCGTTGCGGCCAACTTACCGAGAGCAGCGCAACGACGGAAAAATAAATAAGCAGCGATAAAAACATCAGCGTTTAACAGTACGGATTTTTTTACGCATAACGAATTTGAGGAATGGCATAGCCCTTGGCACTACCGCTCAGCGTGTCGAGCAATAATTTCAAGCGGAGTCTGTAGGTATGTTCTGCATGCGCGCGACGCATGCCAGCGTCAGCGATGACACGTCGCTCAGCGTGCCTGGGAAGCCAGAAATCGATGCGCTGTTTCAGTTCATCCACACTACGAAAACTGATCAGCTCCTTGCCATCTTCGAACAGCTGACTCAAGCCAGGCTTCCAGTCCACCATCTGAAAGGCGCCAGCGCCGGCGGCTTCGAAACAACGCACGTTGACGCCCCAGGTCTCGCCATAGTGCAGGTTATTAACGACGATTCTGGCGCCGCGGAACGCCTTTGCCTTTTCCTCATAGTAGACACAGCGCCCCTGGTGCATTGGCCCAACCTGGCCGGGTGTCATCCACAATGGAGCCGGATTCCCCCATAGCTTGACGTCGTATTCGCTTAGGTTTTTATAAAACGCTACCCGCCAAGAATGCTGATTGCCTGCAGTCGTGATGTCGCATTGATAATCGGGATCATTGCCAATGGCTGCATCAGGCAAATAGTGACGTTCTGGATTAAAGCATTCGGGTAAATAATAAATAGGGCTCTTCAGTACATCGCTCAACGCATACACGATGTAGGGATCTTTAAAAAACAGCGCGTCATAAGGCGCGTTCATGAAAAATCCCTTGCCGAAATTTGTTACCGCATCGGGAAACCACATTGCGACCGCCGCACCAGTGCGACGCTTCAACTCGACCACTTCATGCGGCCAGAGAAAATCGTAGCAGACGATAATCCTGTCAAGCGCCCCTTGCTCGGCTACTTTCCATAAGCGTCGCATACGGTGAGCGCGTATATCTGGAATGGCATCGGTAGTGGTATGAATGACGTTGCATACTTGATCGATGCGATGCCCGATCACGCCGCCGATTCGATTTTTCTGATAACCAGGATCAAATCGACGCACCACATGCCCCATGGCATGCAGGGTTTCCGCGATATGCAAAGCAAAGCCCTCTGTATAGAATCTGCCGATGACAAGAATATTCATGGGCGCATTCAAGAGACAAATAAAGAAAAAATCTTGTGTACAGATTTTGCGCTACCGGAGAAGATGCCCTTCGGCAGCCATGGCCTCGCAAATAGCATCGAAATGACGAGTTGTGCGCCATAGTAGAGCAACATCGCCTGCGCTGCGCCTCTCAAACCGCCCCACTTAATCAAGATAAATCCGAGCACGATAGCCAGAACGGCGCCAGTGGTTTCAATCAGAAAAATACTCCGCGTAGCCTCATTGGCATAACAGACTCTGTTTGCGACATGCGACAGAATCAATAAGCCATATCCCGCCACCAACCAAGGTAATAAATCGGAGACTTGGCGATAGCTTTCGCCGAGCATGAGACCAGCCAGCCAATGATGCCCAATGCAGGCAAGCACCAGCGCAAACAGAGAACCCGATATAACCAATAGCATCCATTGCCGTAAATACGCATTGCCGCGCACGCCATCGCCCTGGCTCAAAGCACTTTGATATGGCGGCCGCATCAGGTTTTCGACAAGGTTGCCGAACATCAGTATCGGCCGACTGGCCAATCCATACATCGCCACATACAGGCCGACATCGGCCGGCGACAGCATGACACCGATCATGAAACGATCCGCCATGCCGGAAGCCCAGCCAAGTAAGCCGAGGGGAAGCAAAGGCAGCGTATAACGCCAAAAGCGGATTCCCAGTGCAGTATCTTGTGCTAATGGGAGCGGGACGTTTTTTTCACTTGGCATGCATCGCTGCATGACAAACCATGTGCTCAAGGAAACCAATAAATAGCCGGCCAGAATGCATGTCAAATTGATGCCCAGTAGCGCCATCACCCCCCAGGCTACCAATGGCCGCCCCCAGGCCTCTGCGACAGCCCAGACACCGTAAAGACGATGGGCTTTTATCGCATTCAGTACCGCCATGCTTTGCATGCGCAAAATCTCGACGACGACCAAACCGATCAGCAAGAACATTTCCCTCTCACTGCTCCACCCATATGCCTGGCTGACAACAATGCCGACAATGCCGAACGGCAGCAGCCAGCACATGAGCTTGATCAGTTGTCGGGCCCCCGCCGCCTTGACCCTAGCACCCTGCCCTTGCAAAGCATATTCAGGGTAGTAACGCAACAGCGCTTGCATGGTCGGATTGACGATTGCGGCACAGACAAGTGTGACCAGCCCCATCAGCAAGCTGAATTGACCAAATATGCTCGGCGACAATAGACCCGTAAACAAACGAATGCCGGCCAATTGTCCCAGTGCGGCGAAGATTTGCAAACCACTTAGCCAGATCCCGTCAGACAAGAGCGAACGAGATTTCCTCATGGTGTCAGCCGCGCATGCCAAGCCAGCGCAATGCTAGAGCGAGCATGATCAATCATGACGATTCGTCTTTCCCGCGCTATAAAAGCCGTTTGGAGATCGCCGGACGTGAGCCACGCCAGCCTGTTTTTCCAGTCCAAGCTTTCGAGCCTATCCAAGATCACATCAGGCAAATGGATGACCAAGGCGACAATGACACTGGTACCACTGATGCTGGATTGGAGAGAGAATTTTATTGTCATTTCTGCGTACCTCTCTGCAATATGTCGTCAACTATTTTCACCAGACTATATGGGAGGGAGACAGAAGATAAAAGTATGCTTAAGTATAGAAAGCGCCATTGGTGACTGACACAGCGCACTTCTGATGACAAACAAAAACATTAACGAAGTACGCTCTTCGGCGAGAGTTGAACGGCGAAAAACAGCAAAAAAACTTTCTGCATTTATCAAAGAATTTTTTTGCGGACACGCCGGCTCGGCATGCATCCATCGCAAGCGTTCTTAGATCAGATCGCCGCATTCATCGCCACGTCAACACCTTCCTCAAGTTGAGACAGTTGAAGATCACGCCCTTGGTCTGAATACCAGCCGCAGTAAAGCGTTCCATCGATTTTTTGACTTCTCCGAGCGCCGTACGCCCAGTACGCACAATCAAGTAGACCGCACCGGCGCGCACGCCAAGAACAAGCGCATCAGACACCGCAAGCACCGGCGGCGCAGCAATCAACACAAAATCGTAACTGTCAGATAAAAATTTCAGCAATCTAGCGGCATTGTCGTGGCACAGCAATTCCGATGGATTCGGCGGCAATGCGCCAGTACCAATAAAGTCGACACTCTCAAGCACGCCACGATGCACCGATTGCTCCAGTGCACAGCTACCGCTGATCGCATCAGACAATCCAAAACCGGATTCTTGCGTCAATCCAAAATATTGATGCAGATAACCTTGACGCAGATCAGCATCGACCAGCACCACTTTTTTCCCGGCCGCAGCCAGCACCGCAGCGAAATTGACAATCACAAATGATTTCCCCAGCTTCGAAGTGGGACCGGCCATCAGGACGATATTATTTTCGGCGTTCTGCATCGACAATAACAATGAGGCACGCAAGCCGCGTAGCGCTTCGATCGCGCTGTCGGCCGGATCGGTCTTCGCCAATACGCACATGCGCGCAGACTTGGCGCTCATCTCTTGACACAAGGTTTCTTGTCGCTTGCTATAAGTAATGCTGGCACTGACAGTGAGCCCCGATATTTGTTCGAGTTCATGGGCATCACTGATACCATCGAACAATATTTTCTTCGTAAAGGCAACGCCGACACCCACCGCCAATCCCAACAATAGTGCGGCGATCACCAGCATTGAACGATTGGATTTTATCGGCTGCTCAGGTACGATGGCCGAATCGATCACGCGTACATTACTGACCTTGCTGGCCTTGAACAGATTTAATTGCTGCTCGTTATTCAACAAGATCGTATACAAATCGACATTAAGTTTGACGTCACGAGTCAATCGCAGACTTTCCAATTCCAACAGCGGAATTTTTCTAATCTGAGCAGCGATCAGATTTATTTCGGCATTGACATCGGCTATCTGCTTGTCGACTCCCATCACGGCGGGATGCTCGGTGGTAAAGCGAACCAGCAGCTCATCTTTCTTTTGCATTAATTCACTGAGCTTGAGCTCGGCACCGAGCGATCGCTGCATGAGTTGCTTGGATTCTTCAGCTAAATTGATCGTGCCATTGGCATGGCGAAACTCCTGGAGTTTAGTCTCGGAATTATCAACTTGCTGCTTCAAGCCGACCAATTGCTTATCCAAAAATGTCAGCGAGCGCTCTGTTTCGGCAGATTTCTGTTCAATATTTTGACGCACATACTCGTCGCCTATCTGATTGAGCGTATTACTGATTAACTCAGGATTCTCGCCCCTGAGCGTAATTTCAATGAGGTCAGATTGCTTACCCTTTTCGACGACAACCAACGAGCGTTGCAATGTCTCGATTGCCTCCAGTCGAGAACCATTGCGCAACAAAAATTGCGCACCCGGCCGGGCAAAAATACGATCTACCTGTAACTCAATGCTGCCCGCCGCTACCGGCGCCCGTAATTTGGTGCCCACTTTACCCTTGAGCACGGTTCGCTCCCGATCTGCATCGAGCAAATAGCCGCCATCGGCTTGTACCGTAAGCGTAAATTCATGCCCCAGCAATGCGTCCGGCACCTGAAAATAGGACACCGTGATTTCCTCGTTTCCCCAGACATAACCACCGCAACCGAATAAACCCGGCGTCGAAAGTTGCCGATTGTATCTAGATAGCAAGGCCCCAAAGAATGGAAAGTATTTTGGCCGTGCACTGGTGTACAACTGCAAATGATCAACGGCACGAGACGCCACTGTGCGTGAGCGGACAATTTCCATTTCTGATGCGGCTGCCGTCTTGGCGTCAAATAATGAAAATGGATCGCTTAACGTTTTTTTCGATAAATTTTCATCGACCTGAATCAGAATATTCGTTTCGTATGTCGGCTTTATGCTTACGCCCAATGCGATACCGACGAAAACAAATATCAGCGTGACATAAGCAATCAATCTGTAGTTATCCAACAGCAGGTAGAGATGCGTTTTCAGATCGACGCCATCGTCCTCCGGGATCGATTGCTGACTGTGGGAATTCATCGCACTCATTTTTATAGTGTGACTGTCATTATTTAAACGGCGAACTCAGGGGAGAAGTTGTTGCCGATTGCAATGCCTGCGCACCGGGCAGTATCAAATTGCTCACGCGACTCCAGTTGGTCAATGGCGAAGGATCGACATAAACGACATCTTTGGCCTTGAGCTCGAAATTTTCTGCCAACGCGAGCGCAACCGGAGAATGGGCGTCCAGACGATAGACGATAGGCGTCATATCTGCAGCATTGCGCACCACATAAACATGCCCGCCTTCGCTGCTAAGTTGATTCAGTCCACCTGCACTACCTAAAGCCTCATTGAGTGTCAGCCTGCCGTTGTGCATCAGCAATGCGCTTGGCGCCGTCACTTCTCCTAATACGAAAATCTTGCTTTCTTCGCGCGAATGCACGCGCACGATATCGCCGCCCGTGAGAAAAATGGTGGATGGATCGACACCTTTTTGCATCAGTTCCGGAAGATTGACTCGGTAGACAGTTCCAGCACGATTGATCTCGATCTGACTCTGATCACTGCTGCTCAGAAATCCCCCCGCCCGACTCAAGGCCTCTGGCAAGGTCATCGGTAAATCGTTGACGACTTCAATACCTGGTGTTTTTATCTCTCCGTCCAGGTAAATACGCTGGCTGCGAAACGACTGCACCCGCACAGTGAGCTGTGGATTTTTGAAATAACGCGCTAATTTATCGGTTAATTTTTGTCGTGCTTGCAACTCGGTCAGACCGCTCAACAGCAGTTTTCCCACATAGGGAAATTGCACCACGCCATCTTGTTCGACCACAAAACCTTGCGTCGAATCGTAATTGCTGCCGTATGCTGCGGCGATGGCCTCGCCGGCAATCACCGGCGTGGATACTTCTGGGTGATCCCAGACCACAATGAAAAGAATGTCCCCAACGCCTATCAAATAAGGCTTCGGTGCGGCAAGCAACTGACTGATATCCTGACTCCATTGCTGTTCTCGCATTGTCTTTTCAGTGAGTAACAATTGCGGCGTAATCGATTTGAGCACAGGTACAACTGCCGCATCGGCGGGTGCAAAAGCATATTGCTGATCCATGCGCATGCCGGGTGCGAACATACAACCAGACAATAGAAAAAGCAGACCCATCATCCCAAGGGTTTTAAGGTCCGTTTTCAAAAAAAAACGCATGGGATTATCTAACTTGATAAAGCAAGCCCTGGCCTCCAAACCAATCAATCGCTTGCATTTGGAAACAGTGGCCAACCGGACAGAACGCCGTTCGTGTACATGGACCAAAACTACAGCTTCATTTTTATGATTAAGGCAAAGCTGGCTAGCGCCAGCCACGAATTTTGTGCGCCCACATTAAAGAGCTAGTTGCCCACATATTATGTTCCCGAGAGCGACGCGTGAAACCTATGCAAAAGTATCGTTTTTCTTATGTTTTTTGGAAAACCGGCTCCGATATCAGACTCGGCAACAGAAAAACCTTTAGAAATTCTCGACAATCGCTTCCATGGTCGCGTCGCTTCACAAGCTTGACACTTCTCGACGGCAATTTTCTGTCCAAGCAAACAGGGCCACTTCCACGTGATACTTAACATCATGAACGTAAGCAAACACAGCCTGGAAAGACGCTTGCTTCTTTTCATTGCGATGGTGACTTTCTTGTATAGCCTCACCTCTGCATTGGTCGTATTTCATTTTAGTTATCAACGCGAATTTTTCCAATTGCGCTCGCAACAGCAACAATTGGTGATGGCACTTCAACCCGCCACTGCAGTGGCCGTGTTCAAAGAAAATAAAGACATTGCCAACGAGGTGATTAACAGCCTGATGATCTCAGAGTACACGTTGGGTATTACCCTCGATTCAACGCATCACTTCCACGTTTTTTATGCTCGTCCGCATTCAATCAAAGAAAATGACACGATTGAGGTCAGCTTCCCGCTCTTTCTGCAACAAACCCCTGAAGAGACGAATGGCAACATCACCGTGACCTTCGACCGCAAAAAAATTGAACAATCGGCGTTAAAGGTGGCGCTATTTGCCGCGCTGCTGGCACTTGGACAAGCCATATTACTTGCTCTTGCCATCGTCGTTGTTGCCCGCATTGTGCTGTTCCAACCACTGTCCAGATTGGTCAACAACGTATCAGCCCTTGATGCGGGGCAGTCCAGCCGACTGGATATTCCCGATCAAAATCATCATGATGAAATTGGCTTGATAGGAACAAGTATCAATAAAATGTTGGCATCTATCGATGACGCAATGTGCCAAATTACACGCCAAAAAGACACGGCACTACAAGCCACGGCGTCGAAATCGAGATTCTTAGCCGCCGCTAGTCATGATCTGAGACAACCAATGCATGCGTTGAACATGTATTTGGGATTACTTCAAAATTATTTTTTATCGCCCGAGGCCCTCACGTTACTGGGCAAAGCAAGACAATGCGGGCAATCCATGGACGAAATGTTTCTCGCATTTCTGGATATTTCGAAACTGGATGCTTCGGTGATCAAGCCAAATAGGGAAGTCTTTCCGTTACAGGAAATCATTGATCAGGTTTTGCTGGAATTTCAACCGATTGCGCGTGACAAGGGCATTGTCTTGTCACACGTGCGTACCAAATCCTGGATTTTTTCCGATGCGAATTTTGTGAAAAATATTCTGCGCAACTTGATGTCCAACGCATTACGCTACACGTCTGCTGGAAAAATAGTGGTCGGTTGCCGCCGTAAAAATGGCGCCATCATGTTATCGGTCCTGGATACAGGCTGTGGCATTGCTGATATCTATAAAGATCAGATCTTCAACGATTTTTATCAAATATCTGCGACAGAAAAACCGCACAATACAGAACAGGGAATCGGACTGGGACTTGCCATCACGCAACGGCTGGCAACGCTTCTGGAGACGAAGATCGAGATGAGCTCGGAATTAGGGCGCGGAAGTCGCTTTTGCATCCGATTGCCAAGCGCCAGCCCACTCGTTGAGGCGCAGCCATGCAAGGCGACATCAACTCAACTTGACCATCCTGCCAACCCAAAAGGTTTGTTGATTCTGGTCATTGATGACGATGAAATCATTCTGGATTCAACCTACTCGCTATTAAGCAAATCGGGTTTTGCCACCATCGTCGCGACCTCCGCTGAACAGGCAGTAGCGCATCTCATGGTGGCCAATCGTGTTCCTGATCTGATCCTTTGCGACTATCAGCTGGCATTCAATCAAACCGGTTACCAAGCAATCGAGATGATTCGCGAAGAATTCGCATCGAACATTCCAGCCTTGATCATTACTGGAGATACGGCGCCAGATCTGCCCAGCGATTTGGAAGTCAGTGAGATACGCGTCTTGCATAAACCAATGCAAGTCGAGGCGCTGCTGGAAGAAATTATCAACACGATAAGCAAAGCCAGAATCGACTGCCCCGACCCTGGCGATGCCAAATGCCACACCATTTGAAGATGGCAATGGCAGCGACCAGGCCTTATAAGAAGCGATCCAGAACCTTACGACTATGCGTGTCCAGTGCCTTGATATCACGAATCAGAAACTGGATGCCGTGGCTATCGGCAATCAGTAAAGCCGACTGCGGCAGACGGCGAATGTCCTCCTCTCCTTTGAGCGTGAAAGAGGTCGCGCCGCGATTGGTATCAACCTCCCACACGCTCGGCGTTGAGTAGCTGGAAACCCCGCGTATGCGGCTGATCTCCGGCATGAATTCGCGTATCGCCAGTTCCTGTTGGATAAGCAAGCGTATCGGCGCTGACACATCTGCCCATTCTTCTATCCAGGCCAGCTCATGGCCTTCAGCGCTGACCAGCGCAATACCCTGCTCCGGCGCGCCGATAGGAAACGCCCGCACGGGAATAGCACCTTCATGTTCGACGCCATCGGCGTCGATAAACACCAGTCGACCAAAATCGTTGTGACGCAGTTGAAACTGATGCTTTGCAGTGTTGATCTCGCCGGCCATGATTATTCTCCATCCTCTTCGCTACCCTGTACTTCGCCCTCAGGGTTGCGCAACTGCGCCTGATACAGCCGGTAGTAGGCCCCCTCTTTGGCCATGAGCTCTTCATGCGGGCCTACCTCGACGATTTCTCCGCGATCAAGCACCACCAGTCGATCGGCCTTGCGCAAGGTCGACAATCGATGCGCAATCGCAATCGTGGTGCGCCCTTTGACCAGATTATCAAGCGCCTTCTGGATTTCTTTCTCGGTGGTCGTATCGACCGATGAAGTGGCTTCATCCATGATCAGGAAGCGCGGGTCAATCAACAAGGCGCGCGCAATCGAAATACGCTGGCGCTCGCCGCCCGACAAGGCCTGACCGCGCTCGCCGACAAGCGAATCGTAACCATGCGGCAGACGCAAAATGAATTCATGGGCATGGGCAGCGCGGGCAGCGCTGATGATCTCGGCGCGTGTAGCATCTGGCTTGCCGTAGGCAATATTTTCCGCAATCGTGCCGAAGAACAGGAAAGGCTCTTGCAATACCAAGCCGATGTTGCGGCGATATTCGGCAATCGGCAATGAACGGATATCGACGCCATCGATACGGATCGAACCTTCCGACACATCATAAAAACGGCAAATCAGGTTGACCAATGTGCTCTTGCCAGAACCGCTGTGACCGACCAGACCGATCATTTCGCCCGGCGCAATCGATAAATCCACTCCACGCATGACCGACCGGTTGCCGTAACGAAAACCGATACTGCGCAGTTCAATGGCCCCCTTCACCTGCTCGATATGCACCGGATTAGCCGGTTCCGGCACGCTGGAGACGTGATCGAGAATCTCAAAAATACGCTTAGCCCCGGCGGCCGCTTTTTGCGTCACGGAAACAATCCGGCTCATCGAATCCAGACGTGTGTAAAAACGGCTGATGTAAGCCAGGAATGCGGTCAATACCCCGACTGTGATTTGCTTTTCCGAGACCTGCCAGATGCCAAATGCCCATACCACCAAGAGTCCAATTTCCGTCAACATGGTGACCGTCGGCGTAAATAGCGACCAAATTTTATTGACCCGGTCATTGACCAGCAGATTATGCCGATTGGCCTCGCGAAATCGCGCCGCTTCGCGCTTTTCCTGGGCAAACGCCTTGACCACGCGTATCCCCGGAATCGTGTCGGCCAGCACATTGGTCACTTCGGACCAAATCCGGTCAATTTTCTCGAAACCGTGGCGCAGGCGATCGCGCACCGCGTGAATCATCCAGGCGATGAACGGCAATGGCAACAAGGTCACCACCGCCAACCAGGGATTGATGGCAATCAAAATCGCTGACGTCATGATGATCATCAAAACGTCAATAATGAAATCGAGCAGATGCAGCGACAAAAACACGCAGATGCGGTCCGTTTCTGAGCCGATCCGCGCCATCAAGTCGCCGGTTCGCTTGCCGCCAAAGTATTCCTGCGACAGGCGCAGCAAATGTTCATAGGTCGTGGTGCGTAAGTCGGCACCGATGCGTTCGCTCACCAGTGCCAGAATGAAGGTACGACCCCAGCCCAGGACCCAGGCCAGCAAGGCAGAGCCCAGCAAACCACTTAAGTACAGAGCGGCCAGATGGGTATTGATCGGCGTGCCGTTCTGGAACGGAATCAACACATTATCCATCAGCGGCATCGTCATATAGGGCGGCACCAAGGTCGCCGCAGTTGACGCCAAGGTCAGCAGAAAGCCCAGCAGCAGCGAGCCCTTGTAAGGCCCGGCAAAACGCGTCAGGCGGAACAAGGCCCAGCTCGACGACGGCGCCTCCTTCACTTCCGGGCAAATGGCGCAACTATCCTGACCTGGCGGAATTGGCGCCTGGCACTGCGAGCACAAGGCAAGCTCCTGCGCTTGCACTGCCTGACCCGACAAATGGGCTGCGCACTGCAAATCAAACTGACTGATCAGACGTAAAGCCTGCGGATTTTGCGCCAATGTGTAGCGCCACAAGGCCAGGCGCCCCTGACCATCGAGCAGCTCCAGACTGCCGACACCAGCATGGTCGATATGTTTGAGCAACAGCCCCAGCCGATAGTCCCAGGCATGCCAGGCGCCATCGGCACAGGCCAGCACGCGGCGCGATGTAACCAACAACAGATTGCGCGCAAAGCGTAGCGATCGATCCAGATCAAGCTCGATCCAGGCCATGATTTCTTCATTAGCGGCCAGTTGGGCCTGCACTTGCTCACGCCATGCGGCTGGAAATTGACTTGATATCGGGGAAATGGGGAATTCTCTATTCATCTCAACGGCATTGATGTCCTCTACGGACAGGGAAAAATGGACTTACCGGCAACTTTTTGCCTGCAAACGATGCCATGCCTATTATATCGTATGGATTTGAGTGATATTTTCGACAAATTTCTATATTGAAACCATGGCAAAACACTGTGAAAAATTCAAATATACTAGACAAAACAATGGAAATATTCTGACAAAATGCTGATTTTTTTGCATGCAAGACATGAAACAGTCTGCGACAATACCAAGGTATATGCGTAATTCAAGAAGGCCTGGCCTTACTCGACAGCAGTTTGGCAAGAACAACCAAAAGAAAATGGCAGAAAATCGCGCAAAAAACATTGTACTGGGCAGTATTTTATTTTGAACACGTAAACCAATCGAGCCCTAATGCGTTATTCAAGCTTGGATTGATAGAACAGACAAGAGCCAGCGGCAACTCTGCTTACACATGAAAAATATAGAATTTCTCCGTTTCCTACCTTTGCATGGCCCCAACATCTGGACCTACCGGCCCGCACTCGAGGTATGGATCGATATCGGGGAACTGGAAGACTTTCCATCCAACACCATTGCTGGCTTCAATGAGCGCTTGACGGCTTGGCTGCCAACGCTGATCGAACACCGTTGTAGCTATGGCGAACGCGGCGGCTTCCTGCAACGCCTGCAGGAAGGCACCTGGCCTGGTCACATCATGGAACATGTCACGCTGGAGTTGCAAAATCTGGCCGGCTTGCCGGGCGGCTTCGGCAAGGCCCGTGAAACCTCGGTACGCGGGGTGTACAAGGTGGTCGTGCGCGCCCGCCATGAACAAGTCACCCGCGCCGCGCTGCACGCTGGGCGTGATCTGGTCATGGCCGCCATCGAAGATCGCCCGTTTGATGTGGATGCTACGGTCGCCACACTGCGCGAGATGGTCGACTCACTCTGCCTCGGCCCCAGCACTGCCTGCATCGTTGACGCCGCCGAGAATCGCCGGATTCCGACAATTCGCTTATCCGAAGGCAATCTAGTCCAGCTCGGCCACGGTATTAAACAACGCCGTATCTGGACTGCAGAAACGGATCAAACCAGCGCCATCGCGGAAAGTATTTCGCGCGACAAGGATCTCACCAAGGGCTTGCTGCAGTCCTGCGGCGTAGCTATTCCTGAAGGACGTGCCGTGGATAGCCCTGCTGATGCTTGGGAGGCGGCCCAAGACATTGGTCTGCCGGTGGTGGTCAAACCCTCAGACGCCAACCATGGTCGCGGTGTTTTTATTGACCTCAATACCCAAGCAGAAGTGGAAACCGCTTACCTGGCGGCCTTAGAAGAAGGCAGCAGTGTCCTGGTAGAACGCTTCGTGCGCGGCAACGAACATCGCTTGCTGATTGTCGGTGGCAAACTGGCAGCGGCAGCCCGCGGCGAGCCTGTCTATCTCATTGGTGACGGCAAACTCACTGTGGCGCAGCACATCGAGGTGCTCAACAGCGATCCGCGCCGTGGCGACCTTGAAGAACATATATTCAACCTCGTGAAGCTCGAAACCGATCCGGCAGCGCGCCTGGACTTGGAGCGCCAGGGGCTAACTGAACACTCAGTGCCTCCGGCCGGCAAAAAGGTCTTATTGCTGCGCAATGGCAATGTGGCCATCGATGTCACCGACCAGGTGCATCCTAGCGTAGCAGCCACCGCAGCGCTGGCCGCGCGCGTGGTCGGTCTGGACATCGCCGGGGTTGACCTGGTGGCCGAAGACATTTCGCGTCCGCTCGACGAACAACGCGGTGCGATCGTTGAAATCAATGCCGGTCCAGGCCTGCTGATGCACCTCAAGCCTTCGGAAGGCAAACCGCGTCTGGTCGGACAAGCCATCATCGATCACCTGTTCAAACCCGAAGATACTGGCCGCATCCCTATCGTGGGTGTTACTGGCACCCACGGCAAGACCACCATTTCGCGCTTGATTGCCCGCATCATTCACCTCAGCGGCAAGCATGTCGGTCTGGCCTGCGGCGACGGTTTGTATTTTGGTCAGCGACTGGTCGAAAAAGGCAATCGCGCCAATTGGAGCTCAGCGCGTCGGGTGCTGCTTAACCGCGCCGTGGAAGCAGCCGTATTTGAAAACGGCAGCGTCTCCATCCTTTCCGAAGGCCTCGCCTACGACCGCTGTCAGGTCGGCGTCGTGGCCAATATCGATCCGGCCGACCGCCTGCCCGAGTACTACATCAACGATGCCGAGCAAATGGCCACCAAGGTCAAGCGCACCCAAATTGACGTCGTCTTGCCCAACGGCGTGGCAGTACTCAATGCCGATGATCCCTTGGTAGCCGATATGGCTAGCCTATGCGACGGCGAAGTGATTTTCTTCGCCAACGATGCCGGTGCAGCCGTGATGGCGCAACACTTAAGCCAAGGCAAGCGCGGCGTGTTCGTGCGTGACGGTCGCGTCATCCAGGCCAGTGGCGATAAGGAAGTCGCCGTCAGCAGCGTGGCGGCCATTCCGATCACCGGCGGCGGCGCTGTCGCGTTTCAGATCGAGAACGTCCTGGCCGCCGTGGCGGCGGCCTGGGCGCTCGGTATTTCGGCAGACTTGATTCGTGCCGGCATCGAGCTGTTCGGCACTGAGCAAGCCGAGGAACAAGACAAGAAACGCAAGGCACAAACGCTCTGAGTGCCACGCTTGCACCAGGCACCAAGCGCAACAAAATTTACCACCGGCCACTGCGGCACGGCACCTACTCAGGAAGACTTGTTGATGGACGTATCACGTATTCGCGTATTGCGCGGCCCCAATCTGTGGAGCAGACACACAGCGATCGAAGCAATCGTATCTTGCACCGAGGCTGAACGCGCCATTGAAGGCATCCCAGGATTCGAAGTCCGTCTGCGCGCGCGCTTCCCGCATATCGGCTCGCTGCAACCGGCCGGTGCGGTCAAAGCCATCTCGATGGCGCACGCGCTCGAGGCCGCCGCGCTGGGCCTGCAATCCCAGGCCGGCTGCCCGGTCACCTTCAGCCGCACTGTGCCCACCGTCGAAGACGGCGTATATCAGGTGATCGCCGAATACAGCGAAGAAAGCGTCGGCCGCTTGGCCTTCGAATTGGCGCAAGCGCTCTGCATTGCGGCCGCACAAGACAAACCGTTTGATCTGGCCGACGCCCTCAAACGCCTGCGCGACGAAGATGAGGACGTGCGCTTGGGTCCCAGCACCGGCTCCATCGTCACCGCCGCGCAAAAGCGTGGTATCCCGTTTCGCCGTCTGACCCAAGGCAGCATGGTTCAATTCGGCTGGGGCAGCCGCCAAAAACGCATCCAGGCCGCCGAAACCAGTGACACCAGCGCCATTGCCGAATCGATTGCGCAAGACAAGGAACTGACCAAGATGCTGTTGCATGCCGCTGGCGTGCCGGTTCCCAACGGCCGCGTGGTCGAGACCGCCGAAGATGCTTGGGCTGCGGCGCAAGAAATTGCCGGCCCGGTCGTCATCAAGCCACGCGACGGCAATCAGGGCAAAGGTGTTGCGGTCAACATCAGCACCGAGGCGCAAATTACTGCGGCCTTCCATGCTGCCTTCAAGATCAGTGACGAAATCATCGTCGAACGCTATCTGCCCGGTCACGACTATCGTTTGCTGGTGATCGGCAAGACCCTGGTGGCGGCGGCCCGCCGTGATCCGCCGCAAGTGCTCGGCGACGGCGTGCACACCATTCGCCAGTTGGTTGAGCAAGTCAATAGCGACCCCTTACGCGGCGATGGCCATGCCACCTCGTTGACCAAAATTCGTTTCGACGATATCGCCTTGGCGACCTTGGCCAAACAAAATTACGATGCCGACTCGATTCCGCCGCAAGGCGCGCGCATCGTCTTGCGTAACAACGCCAATCTGAGCACCGGCGGCACCGCAACGGATGTCACCGATGACGTCCATCCAGAACTGGCAGCGCGCGCCGTCGCTGCTGCGCAGATGGTCGGTCTGGACATCTGCGGCGTCGACATTGTCTGCAACAGTGTGCATAAGCCGCTGGAAGAACAGGAAGGCGGCATCGTCGAAGTCAATGCTGCGCCGGGTCTGCGCATGCACTTGACACCCTCCTTCGGTAAAGGCCGCGCCGTCGGCGACGCGATTATCTCGACCATGTTCGCCGATGGCGACGATGGCCGCATCCCCGTGGTCGCAGTGGCCGGCACCAACGGCAAGACCACCACGGTGCGTCTGATCACACATTTGCTGGCGCAACAAGGCTTGCGCGTAGGCATGACCAACACCGACGGCGTCTACATCGATCAGCAACGCATTGATACCGGCGACTGCAGCGGCCCGCGCAGCGCCCGCAATGTGCTGTTCCATCCCGACGTCGATGCGGCTGTGCTGGAAACCGCACGTGGCGGCGTCTTGCGCGAAGGTCTCGGGTTTGACCGCTGTAACGTTGCCGTGGTGACCAACATCGGCATGGGCGACCACCTTGGCCTGAGCTACATCAGCACCGTGGAAGACCTGGCAGTAGTCAAGCGTGTGATTGTCGAAAACGTCGCTCCGACCGGCTATGCCGTGCTCAACGCGGCCGATCCGATGGTGGCCAATATGGCGCAGAGTTGTCCAGGCGAGGTGATTTTCTTTGCGCTCGATGCGCTGCATCCAATCATGGCCACGCATCGCGCCCAGGGGCGCCGGGTGGTGTTCCGCGACGGCAATGACATCGTGGCCGCACAAGCAGACAAGGAAGTGCGTCTGGCGCTCAAGGATATTCCGTTGACCCGTGGCGGCAGCATCGGCTTCCAGGTGGAAAACACCATGGCTTCGGTGGCAGCGGCATGGGCACTGAACCTGAACTGGGACATTATCCGCACCAGCCTGCGCAGCTTCGTCAGCGATGTCGACACCGCGCCGGGACGTTTCAATCTGTTCGACTATCGCGGTGCGACCGTGATTGCCGACTACGGTCACAATCCGGATGCGATCAATGCGCTGGTCAAGGCCGTCGAAAGCATCCCGGCCAAGCACCGTTCGGTGGTCATCAGCGGCGCCGGTGATCGGCGTGACATCGATATCCGGCAACAGACCGAGATCCTGGGCGATGCCTTCGACACGGTGATTCTGTATCAAGACCAGTGTCAGCGCGGCCGAGCCGATGGCGAAGTGTTGGCGCTGCTGCGCGCCGGCCTGGAAAATGCCAGCCGCACCAAGCAAACCCAGGAAATCTATGGCGAGTTCCTGGCTATTGATACCGCCCTGGCGGCCTTGGGCGAAGGCGATCTGTGTCTGATTCTGATCGACCAGATCGAGGAAGCGCTGGCGCATATTGGTAAGCGCGTGGCTGAGGGCTGAGACCAGCTTGGCTAATGGAAAAGCGCATGTGAGGCGATTGCTTCATGTGCGCTTTTTTGGTTTCAGTCATCCTTGTATCGATGTGGGATGTACGTAATTTAATTGACGCTTTGTTGTTGTCGGGAAGATACTTTTCTCGTCCCTGAAAAGGGATCGAGTTTGACAGCTCAGATTACACAAGGCGGATAACCGCCTCCCTGGCGGTTTATTCGTCTGTACAATGTCGTTCGCTCTACGGGCGGCAGTGTCGGGGAGGCTTCGGCCTGCCGGGTTCCTTGTGTACCGGTCTGTCAACCCTGTCATTTGCCGCCCACCCTGTTTGACAGCAGGATGCGGCTTCATCACCACACAAGGAGTTGCCAATGTCTAGCATCAACACGCCTGACCAAAATACCATTCTCCCAACCCACGAAGATTTTCACTGGATTTTCGGCCCCGGCCGAAATGAACGGTTCGCCGATTTCATCGAACTCGTGCGCGATGCCTCAGCAGGCGCGTCTACCTGTCTGCACCTCATCTACACTAGTGACTTGGTACGCGAGATGAATCAGGACGCAGAACCTGAACAGCTTTCTGCACCGTCCATCAGCAAGACCGATGCCGCTAATTTGTTTCGCTTGTCCTTGTTTGCTACTTCGATGCTACGTAAAGCAGCTCAGGACAATATCGATTTATTGAATCAAATTTAGTACGCACTTGCTTTGCGGCTGAGGTTGCTTGTTGTTGTTTTCTTCGGACGAAGGTACGTTGCCGGGGGCGGCCCGGCAGCCATTGTCTCGCCAAAGAAAGTAAGCAAAGAAAGGCGACCGCAATGCATCGCCCCTTCGGGGTTCCTGGCGCTGTGTTGCTGCAATCGGGAGGGACGCACAACTCGCTGCGCTCAGACAAGCGTCCCTCTTTTTCCGATCGCAACAACACAGCACCGGCGACGCATAAGCGGAAACGGCACAACTGCTCGCTGCGCATTGCGCTGCTTGCGCAGCATGGTGGCTTTGCGAACTCTGTTGGATATTCAAATTAGGTTGAAATCTTTGAAGCAGTCGCGCTCGTCA
>Ga0302155_10000014_pt1 | contig 151151 bp, 141 predicted proteins | sample I_Bog_N3_1_FD_193508 | JGI IMG/M metagenome (GOLD analysis project Ga0302155, IMG submission 193508) | Peat permafrost microbial communities from Stordalen Mire near Abisko, Sweden - I_Bog_N3_1 | ecosystem: Environmental > Terrestrial > Soil > Wetlands > Peat | place: Sweden: Abisko... | reverse complement strand
GGTATTCATGACTGCGGCGTTGTTCACGCCCTCCTTTCATAATGAAACAGAAAAAAAGTAACGTGAGCGCAGTTGCTTGGTAACCATATCAAGCCTGGCAAGACAGGGTCTTGTCGCAACGCTCCTTGATAAGGACAGACATTGTAAATCACTTCTCATGCGCAATGCCAGCGCATAACGGCAATCCGTCGCAAAACGGATTGCCGTAAAGCAGAGCGTCAGGCGCTCTGCGGATGCATTTAGAATCCGGCTGCGGCGCGCAGAGCTGCGGCCTTGTCGGTGCGCTCCCACGAAAATTCCGGCTCTTCGCGGCCGAAGTGACCGTAAGCTGCCGTCTTTTGATAAATAGGACGCAACAGATCGAGCATTTGCACGATGCCCTTGGGACGCAGGTCGAAATGTTCTTGCACCAGTTGCGCCAGCTTTTCATCGCTGATCTTGCCGGTGCCGAAGGTAGTCACCATGACCGAGGTCGGCTTGGCAATACCGATGGCATAAGACACCTGAATCTGGCAACGCGAAGCCAGTCCTGCAGCCACGATATTCTTGGCCACATAACGGCCGGCATACGCTGCCGAGCGGTCAACCTTGGATGGATCCTTGCCCGAAAACGCGCCGCCGCCGTGCGGTGCAGCACCGCCGTAGGTATCGACAATGATCTTGCGACCGGTCAGGCCGCAATCGCCTTGCGGCCCGCCAATGACGAAACGGCCGGTCGGATTGATCAAATAACGGGTATTTTTCAGCCATTCAGCAGGCAACACCGGACGGATGATCTCTTCGATCGCCGCTTCTTCGATGGCCTTGTGCTCCATTTCCGGCGCATGCTGGGTTGACAACACGATGGTATCAATAGCAACCGGACGGCCATCAACGTACTTCAGGGTAACTTGTGATTTGGCATCCGGGCGCAGCCATGGCAGACGGCCATCCTTGCGCAACTGCGACTGGCGTTCAACGATGCGGTGCGCATAGTAGATTGCTGCTGGCATCAATTCCGGCGTTTCATCGCAGGCATAACCGAACATCAGGCCTTGATCGCCGGCACCTTGATCGAGGTCGATGCCACGGCCTTCATCAACGCCCTGTGCGATATCGGGAGATTGTTTGTCATAAGCGACCAGCACGGCGCAGCTCTTGTAATCAATGCCGTAATCTGCATTGTCGTAGCCGATGCGCTTGATGGTTTGACGTGCGACTTCAATGTAGTCAACGTTGGCGCGTGTAGTGATTTCACCGGCCAACACAACCAGACCGGTGTTGCACAGTGTTTCTGCGGCAACGCGGGATTGTGGGTCCTGGGTAAAGATGGCATCCAGAATAGCGTCTGAAATTTGGTCAGCCACTTTATCTGGGTGGCCTTCAGAGACGGATTCAGAGGTAAAAAGAAATTCGTTGGACATGCAGACTCCTGTTTCATGCTAGAGATTGAACCTTGTCGCGGCCTCATCTCAGAGCCTGCGACGCTTTAGCGAAATTTGTATCCCGTCTCGCAAGTTGTCATTAACTCGACGGCTTTCGTGCTATTTTACGCCTCTTGAAATTATTCGGCAATTTCAGCGTTTTCTTCATAGCCCCTCCCAAATTTACGGCAAGTATGCTTTTTCCCTTATTTCGCCTGCTTTCTTTTCTTCCGCTGCCCTTGCTCCATTTACTCGGGATCGCCGTAGGCTGGCTGGTCTATCTGAGTGCACCGTCATATCGCAGACGTCTCAAGGAAAACCTCGGCCGCGCTGGCTATCAACAGAATTTAGTGACTGCAGTCAATGAGGCTGGCAAAGGCATTTTTGAACTGCCCTTTATCTGGTGCGCAGCACCGCAACGTGTTTTGCGCGCCGCGCGCATCGAAAACTGGGCGCTGGCACAAGCTGCACTCGATGCCAATAAAGGCGTGATTTTCCTGACACCACATCTGGGCTGCTTTGAAATCACGGCGCAAGTCATTGCCGAACAGACATCATTGACGGCCTTGTATCGACCACCGCGCCAGGCAGCACTGAAACCATTAATAGAAGGAGCGCGCTCGCGCCCGAATTTGCATCTCGCCCCAGCCAACCTATCAGGCGTGCGTGCATTGCTCAAGGCATTGAAGGGCGGCAAGGCAATCGGCCTGCTACCCGACCAAGTGCCGCAAAATGGAGAAGGCGTGTGGGCCAATTTCTTTGGCAAACCGGCCTACACAATGACACTGTCGGCCAAGATGCAGCAAATGAGCGGCGCACCAATTATCCTGACCTATGGCGAGCGGCTGTCATGGGGGCGCGGCTTTGCCATCCATTTCGTCGCCTTCGAGGAACTGCTGGGCGATACCCCAGAGCAACAAGCACGCGCCATCAATCTGGCCATGGAAAAACTGATCGACCGCTGCCCCGCGCAATACATTTGGAGCTATAACCGCTACAAGACACCGCCCGGAGTGAGTCCCGCCGGTGCCGGAGACCAGTCGTGAGAGCCTTGATTGCCCTGATGTGGTTACTGCATTGGCTGCCATTGCCAATCCTCGGGCGTCTTGGCGAAGCGCTGGGAAGCTTGCTATTCATCGTCATGAAACCGCGCCGTCACATCACGCTGACCAATTTACGCTTGTGCTTTCCCGACAAGAGTGAGACCGAACGCATGGTCATTGCACGCGGCCACTTTCAGGCCTATGCCCGCAGCGCACTGGAGCGCGGCATCTTGTGGTGGGCTTCGGAAGCCCGCCTGAAACGCCTGATCAAGGTTGAGCCTGGCATCCCACTGGAAACCTTCAAGTCGGGGCCGACGATTTTGCTGTGCCCGCATTTCGTCTGCCTGGAAATCCCCGGCATCGCCTTGGTGCTCAATTCGGACTTGTCCATCTGCACTATATACGCCAAGCAACAAAATAAAATCGTCGATCAGGCTTTGCTCAAAGGCCGTTCGCGCTTTCGCCCGGTGACCTTGCTGTCACGCGAGAAGGGCATCAAGCCCATCATCCGCGCCATGCGCGACGGCCTGCCCTTTATCATGCTGCCGGATATGGATTTTGGCTTGCGCGACGCCGAATTCGTCCCCTTCTTTGGCGTCCCGGCGGCGACACTGACAGCCACCGCACGCATTGCCTCGGCCACGCAAGCCAATGTGGTGCCGGCCATCACGACTTTCCTGCCACACTACCGTGGTTGGAAAACCACCTTTTACCCGGCGTGGGAAAACTATCCTGGTGACGACATGGTCGAGGCAACTCGACGCATGAATGCGTTCATTGAAGAACGGGTGCGCGAAGCGCCGGCAGAATATTTCTGGGCGCACAAGCGCTTTAAAACGCGTCCCACAGGCGACGCCGATGTCTACAGCAAAGACCGGTAGGCGGCCCTATAATCTAGCCATGAAAATCAAATTCACTAAAATGCATGGCGCCGGCAATGATTTTGTCGTCGTCGATGCTATCCATCAAGACATCGCCCTGACACCGGCGCAATGGAAGTTCATTGCTGACAGGCGTTTCGGCATTGGCGCAGATCAGATGCTGGTGGTGGAGAAATCGCACGCGGCCGACATCGATTTCCGTTATCGCATTTACAACGCCGACGGCGGCGAAGTCGAACAATGCGGCAACGGCGCCCGCGCATTTGCCCGCTTCGTCAGCGACAAGGGCCTGACCACTAAACGCGTTATCCGTGTGGAAACCATGGCGGGCATCATCGAACCCACACTAGAAGAAGATGGTCGCGTCACCGTCAACATGGGGGCCCCGATCCTGCTGCCGCATGAGGTGCCATTCGATGCTACCGGACTAAGTGCCACCATTGCAGGCCGCGATACGCTATGGCCGCTCGAAATCAATGGCAAGACCAGCTTGATCTCCGTGGTATCGATGGGCAATCCGCATGCGGTGCAAATCGTCGCCGATAGCGAGATGGCGCCAGTGCTGATCGACGGCCCAGTGCTAGAACATCATCCGCGCTTCCCCAAGCGGGTCAATGCGGGATTCATGCAAGTGCTTGACCGCCAGCATATCAATTTACGGGTCTTTGAGCGTGGTGCCGGCGAAACCCTGGCCTGTGGCACTGGCGCCTGTGCTGCCGTGGTCGCAGGCATTCTGCGCGGCGTGCTGGAGACGCCAGTGGCCGTACAGACACATGGCGGCGAACTGGTCATCGATTGGGCCGGTCCGGGTCAGCCGGTCATGATGACCGGGCCCGCCGTATCCGTGTTCGAAGGCGAAATCGATATTTGATGTCGGCGTAGCAATACTACTGATAGAAAAATGGTGCCTGAGGCACCATTTTTTTGTAATCGCCGCGAACCAGCTAAGACTCTTCGACCAGGCTTTCTTCTTCAGTCTCCGCCGCCACCGGTGCCGCCGTCTTCAGACGATACAGGCGCTGGCGATAATTGCCCTCGGGACCATTAAGACTGCAATCGACATCCTCAAACAGACGCCCAATACGATTCAATACCTGCCGCTCATCGCCGGTGGTTATTAATATAAGCCGACGCTTGCTGCGTGCATAGTAATTACGAATGTCGACCACCAGGCAATGGCCGCAATCGGCTTGCTTGAGATCAATCAACAAGGCCTCGGGACGCGTTAGCCCGAACAAGGTCGCCAGTTCCAGACGCGCCGCCAAGAACGGATAGGCCAGCAGGAACTCCCGCGTCATATAGCGCTTGGCCTCGACCGCCCAAGCTGCAGGCATGGGACGATCCGTGATCTTGCTCAGCAACTGGCGTGCATCATCGCTGCCCTGAGCCGCTGCCTTTTGTAGCCAATAGGCAGCGCGCACATCGTTGGCAGGATCGTCGCGACGATTGCGCCAGGCACTACTACCGCATTCCAACTGTGCCAGCACATGCCCCATTTCAGCGGCATGCTCAAGATAATGTTGCGCATCAGCAAGATTTCGTTGCGAAAATTCAGGTTTGAGGTATATCCGCGACAAAGCGTACCAAGCCGCAGCAAGACCTCGCTCACCCGCTTGATTGAGCCAGCGGATCGCCTTTTTATAATTGGCAGAGCCACAATTGCAAAATGCCTTATCCCCGTCTTTACTCATGCGTGCAAAAAACAAGCCCAGTGACAACTGCGCGATCTTGTCGTCAGCATAGGCGCCCAACTCAAGCAGTTGCTGGACTTCATCAATATTGACCTCGTCGAGCTCACCTGCCACCAACGACAAACGCGAGAGCAAAGCGACATTACCCTCCCCCAGAAGCGCAGCCAGACTTTCAGACGGCGCGTTAAGTTGAGTCAATTGCGCGCCATATCGAGCTAATAGGGATTTCCCCAGAGGCCAGCCGCGACGAATGAAGTCACTCCGATCACCGCGTTGCCAAGCGGCATCCGCCAAGGCCAATTGTGCCGGGGCAATGCCCGCATCAGCAGCCTTTTGCACCCAACCGGCGGCGACCTCAGCGGCGCCGTTAAGGTCGCCTGGCTGGAGCTCGCCGCGCCACGGCGCACCAAGTTGTTGTTGCGACAACAACCACTGCGCCTCAGCCGTACCGGCATGCGCTTCTGCTTCCAACACCTTGATCGCCTTAGCAAGCATGCCCTGTGCGCCTGGATGATCCTTGCACACCAACACCAGGCGTGCAAAAGCCAAACCCGCCGCTTTCAACCCAGTGTCAAAGGCGCGCTCGTACCAGAGTACATAATCCAGCGGCTGCGATGCCTGGACGACAGTTTCAAAAGGAATGTGCTCACCGATGAACAACCATGCATCAGCCAGACCTTGCCGGGCGGCACGATCAAGCCAATGCAGTGCGGTAGAAAAACTTTGCGGCAAACCATTGCCGCCATATAAATAACGTCGCCCCAGCGCCAGTTGCGCTTCTGCCCGCCCAGCGCGTGCTGCCCGAATAATTGCCAGATCTTCTCGACTCGCCATAAACCAATCCAAACCCACTTTTGAAGAAAAAATTATCCCCTATAAATCACAATATTTTTTTTATTCCTCATTTAGCCTAGCAACTTGGAGCTTTAAAACAACAATTCAAGTTTGAAATGGCTTTTCTTAATTTTTCTCATTGCCAGAAATAAACAATCGATTACGCCAACATGGCAAAAACCTGAAAAACCGATCCGCTACCCAGCGGCAGAGTAAAAGCGTTAGAAAAAAACAACACTCCTGCAGGAGATTGCGAATTTCAACCAAAACTCTCTTCGTCAAACGACCAATCTGAGGCCACGGCGAATGAGAACCCTTAATGTCTCAACATCCGACTAGATGTACGGATCCTCAAGACTATTTTTATAGAAGGATGTCAAATGAAAAAATCTCTGCTTGCACTGGCCGTTTTCGGCGCGTTTGCAGGTGCTGCACAAGCACAAAGTTCCGTCACTATCTATGGTATCGTCGATGAAGGTTTGACATACACAAGCCGTGCTCAAACCACCGGTACTAACACAGGCAGCCAATTCGCAGTGAACTCGGGCGTTATCCAAGGTTCGCGTCTGGGTTTCAAGGGTACTGAAGATCTGGGTGGCGGTCTGAACGCAATCTTCGCTCTGGAAGCTGGCTTCAGCGCTGACAATGGCTCCCTGGGCACCAGCGGCACTGGCGGCACATCGACTCTGTTCCGTCGTAAATCGTACGTTGGTCTGGGTGGCGGTTTCGGTAACGTGACTGTTGGTCGTCAAACTGACTTCGCTGATACCATCAGCGCATTCACTTCGGTCAACGACTTCGGTGGCGTGACTGGTACTGTCGGTCACAATCTGGACCGTTTGGAAGGCACACGTACAAACAATTCAGTTGCTTACACCACGAATAACCTGAACGGCTTCACTGGTAACCTGATTTACGGTTTCGGTGAAACAGCTGGCTCGACTTCCGATGGTCAAGCCTTCGGTCTGGCTGGTCAATATGTCAACGGTCCTCTGGGCCTGGGTTTGAACTACTACCAATCCAAGGCTGGCACAGGCGTTGGCACTACTGCTGACACTGGCTTGCTGAGCAGCTCGACACTGGCTTACACCACCTACACAGCTGGTCAAACAGCGGCTAAGGTGCTGAACGCTGTTGCTAGCTATCAGTTCGGTCCTGCACGCGTGTACGCTAACTACTCGCTGGTCAAGCAACCACAAAACACTGCAGCAAACCTGGCAATCATCGGCGTGACATCCACTACAACAGCGACTTCGTCGGCGTTGTCCCTGGCTAACGCGGAAAAGGCGCAAGTGTTTGAAATCGGTACAGCCTACTCCCTGTCTGCAGCTCTGAAGTTGCTGGCTAGCGTGGACTACACCAAGGCTAACTTTGACGGCATCAGCAACACTGGTAAGCTGACCGAACTGAACCTCGGTACAGACTACTCGCTGTCGCAACGTACAGATCTGTACGCATTCGTGTCGGATCTGAATGCTAAGAACATCAACAACCCAGGCATCATGAACAATGGTACGGGTCAAGATGGTAGCCAAATTGCTGTTACCGTTGGCGTCCGTCACAAGTTCTAATTTAAGCTGCTGACACTCTGGCGTGTCATACGTCGGAATCACAACTTAAGTTAAACGATTCGGGCTTACATGAGAAATCATGTAAGCCCGTTTTCATTAGGTCGTGTCGGCAACGCCAGCAATGCCCGCACAGCAAGATTGAAGTTGTCAGTACCGTCGATAGCGTAGATAATCTCGCGATATTGCGAGCTTCTGCTCGGAACGGGCTAAAGCAATGCCTGCGCCCTTGACCAGCAACTGAAAAATACCTGTATATCAAATGACCACCCAACTGGATTCCGATTCGATTGCCGAATACTTACTCGACCATCCGCGCTTCTTCGAAGAGCACGCCGAGTTATTAGGCCGAGTCAAGCTGACCAGTCCCGTGCTAGGCCGCGCCATCTCGCTGCAAGAGCGGCAAATGGAAATCCTGCGCGAAAAAATCAAGGGCATGGAGCGGCACGTCGCCGACATGCTGCGCAATGCCCAGGAAAACGAAGACATCACTAACAAATTCCAGGCCTGGACCCGAGCCTTATTGCTGGTGCGCAATGATGATGAACTGCCGCAGGCGCTGACCACTCAGTTGCAGAGCATCTTCGATGTGCCGCAAGTCACACTGCGCCTCTGGGATATTGCTGAGCATCATGGCAGCAACTGGTTTAACGCCCCTATTTCAGAACCAGCGCGCGCGTTCATCAATGATCTGAGCCAACCATTCTGCGGCCTCAACAATGCCTTTGAGGCAGTTGATTGGCTCGAAGATGCCGCCGCCGTCCAATCCTTGGCCTTGCTGCCATTGCGAACAGATGCCGCATCGCAAGCTTTTGGACTGCTCGTACTGGGCTCGGCTGATCCCAGCCGCTTCACCGATGAAATGGGCACCGATTTTCTCAGTCGCATTGCTGACACTGCGAGCGCAACTTTGGGCTGCCTGCTAGACTGAGTCATTGCTTGTTTTCCCGGAACCCTGTGTGAGCGCTACCGATACCAAGGAAGATACACAGGACCGCGACCAACGCGAGATTGATCGCTATCTCGACAGTCTGCAACATCAACGCATGTTGTCAGCCCATACCATCACCAATTACGCACGCGATCTCTGCGAGTTGCGCAATCTGGCGCAAAGCGCCAACAGCCCCCTGCCAGCAATCGAGCATTATCAAATTCGCAAGTTTGCGGCACAACTGCACGCCCGCGGCCTCAATGCACGCTCAATTGCTCGCAAACTGTCGGCCTGGCGCGGTTTTTACCAGTGGCTGTCAGAGCAGGGCGAGCTCAAATCCAATCCGGTCGATGGCGTCAAGGCCCCCAAAAAGGCGCAACCCTTGCCCAAAGCCCTGGCGGCAGATGATGCAGTCCACCTAGTGTCGCAAAACCACCCGCTGAAGGATCCCGAGAGCAGCATGCAGCGTTGCAACCGCGCCATGTTCGAGCTGCTCTATTCCAGCGGCCTGCGTATATCGGAACTGGTGGGGCTGGATGTGCATTACCAACAAGGCGACGGCTATGTCTCGCTGGGCTGGGTTGATCTGGACAGTCACGAAGTGACGGTGACCGGCAAGGGCAACAAGATGCGCAGCGTACCGGTCGGACAGCCAGCCGTGGCGGCACTGAAGAACTGGCTGGAAGTGCGAGCAGAGCTCGTCGCCAGACATGTCGATGCCAATTTGCAAGCCCTGTTTCTAAGCGAACGCGGCGCCCGCATGTCGGCCCGGGTAGCGCAATTGCGCATCAAAACCCACGGCCAGGCGCTGGGCATGGCAAGCAATGTGCACCCGCACGTGTTGCGTCATTCGTTTGCTTCGCATGTTTTGCAAGGTTCGGGAGACTTGCGCGCGGTCCAGGAAATGCTCGGCCACGCTTCGATCAGCTCGACCCAGGTCTACACCTCGCTCGACTTCCAGCGGCTGGCGCAGGTCTATGATGCCGCCCACCCGCGGGCCAAAAAAGTCGGTCCCAAGTAATCCGCTGCGGCATCACCCTCTACAACGCCGCCAATGCCGAATTGGGGCATAATTCCAGCTAAGCGGAACAGCCTCAACCGCGGCCTGTCAGCTCAGGCTCATTTTATTATTGCGATCGACATGACATCCAAGCCCACCGACACTGCAGCACCCCATGCCAATGCCCTGACCCATGATCCGGCCAAGGCCCAGGTATTGGCTGAACTGCAACTGCGCGATGCCGCCGTGCGCGTGACACAGGCACGCGTCAGTGTCATGGCGACCTTGCTGCGCGCGCGTAGCGCCGTTTCGCATCAGGATATCCAGGACCAATTGGTGGAGATGGACCGCGTCACCTTGTATCGCGCCCTGGATTGCCTGACCGAAGCTGGCCTGGCCCACAAGATCGCCAGTGATGACCGTATCTTCCGCTACAACGCCGGCACCGGCGGGGACCACCATGAGCATAGTGGTCACGAACACGCACACGGCCAAACCCAGCATCAGCACGGGCATTTCAAATGCACTCGTTGTGCGCGTGTATTTTGTCTCGATGGCAGCGGCGAAGCAGGATTTCTGGAAAGTGTCTTACCTTCCTCAGGCAAGCATCAAAGCACCGCAGCACAATTGCAAAGTGCGCTGCAAAAGTCGCTCGGCAAAGGTTTTCGCAGTCACGAAATCGAACTGACCATCAAAGGTTGGTGTGCCGACTGCGCCGACTAAGCAAGCCTATCGCAATACCGACGACAAGCCACGCCGACGCAAACCTTACTTTACAGTGTGTTAGGCAGATCCCACCAAGCGATGCAGATGACCAGTGAGTTGCCGCACCGAACTTACCTTAACGTCAACATAGGCCGGCTGCGTCGTCGTCAGCCGGCGCAAATCCTTGGCAGGAGCATGCGGATTACCGTACAGATATTGCGTTACCCAAACCGTGCGCAACCCCAGTTGCTTGGCTGACTTCAGATTGACCGCAGTATCTTCCACCAGAATGCAGCGATGCGCCGGTACCCGTTCACGGGCAATGAGCTGCAACAGCATCTGACGCGAAGGCTTGGGCTTGAGTTGCCGATGCACGCGCATGGACTCGATCGAGATGTGCTTATCAAAATGACGGTGTAAACCCAAATGGCGCACCACCTCGCGTGAATAGTCTAGCGGTGCATTGGTCAACAGTATCTTGCGCCCCGGCAAACGCCGCAACAATTGCCACAAACCGCGCTCGGCCCGGATCATGCTAAGCAGATCATCGAAGGCATGGGCATCGCGCAAAAAATCATCCGGTTTCACCTGATGATGCTGCACCAAGCCCAACAGCGTGGCCCCATACAGGCGCCAATAACGCTGACGCATCTCATTGACGGCATCCTGATGGGCCGGCAGGCCCTGCTGTTCAAGCACGCGCGCCATGAACACATTCATGTTGGCATTAATCGCCGGGAAAATCGCATGCGAGGCGTTATGCAAAGTGTTGTCGAGATCGAAAAGCCAGAGCGGTGTAGTATTCGGCACGGTAAGACGTAATGAATGAATAGGAAATGCAATGCTGCGACGCCTGATTATAGTGACATTCGCTGGTCTGCTCGGCCTTTATCTGTGCGCCGCAAGTGCCGATAACGTCACGCCCGACAGCATCGCGAGGCCGCCCGGCGGGGCCCTCTTCAAAATCCAGGATGGGCATCACAGTCTGTATCTGTTCGGCACCATCCACGTCGGCGCAGCCGATTTTTATCCGCTCGCACCTGCGCTCATGCAGGCCCTCGAACACGCCCCGGCACTAGCTCTGGAAATCGATCCAGCCAACAGCGCAGCGCTGCAAACGGCCGTTCAGCAATACGGTCTGTATCCCGCCGATCAAAGCCTGAGCAGCCAACTCAGCGCACCTCTTCGGCAACAGCTGGAGACGCTATTGGAGAAATACCACATAGCGTCGGCGACGGTGGCGCGCATGCGGCCCTGGATGATTGCCACCCTGCTGACGATGCAAGAAGCTGCCAGCGATGGTTTCGACTCGGCGCTGGCGGTCGATGCTTATTTAGCCAACATCGCGCAACAGCAACATAAGCCAGTGATCGAACTGGAAGGCGCGGCCAGGCAACTGGCGCTGCTGGGCGCCCTCGATGAGCATCAACAAAGCTTGCTGCTGGAAGACACCATCAAGGAAATCAATGCTGCGCGCAGCACCGCAGAACTGAGCGCAATCACACTATGCTGGCGCCGTGGCGACCTCCATGGCCTACAAGACATGCTCGATGAGATGGCGGCAGATCAGAGCTTTGCCGGGCGTTTCACCAAGGAAGTCATGATCGATCAACGCAATCCCTTGCTCGCCGATCGCCTGGCAACCTTGTTGACACAGCAAGATGGCATCGTCGCCGCCATGGGCATCCTGCATCTGGCCGGCGCCAACAGCGTACCGGCCTTATTGCAGCAGCGCGGCTTGAAGGTGGAACGCATTTTCTGATGTCTCGCACAGCAGCGCGGACAGCGGCATAAAAAAAGCGCCCCCAGGAAATTCCGGTAGCGCTTTTTCTGACTGCGCCGCAGCGCACGATCAACAGTGGCTCAATGCGAGCGGATCATGGTACCAAAGGCCTGCTCGGTCAGCACTTCCAGCAACAGCGAGTGTTCGATGCGGCCATCAATGATGTGCACCGTGTTGACGCCCGACTTGGCAGCATCCAGCGCCGATGAAATCTTCGGCAACATGCCGCCCGAAATGGTGCCGTCTTCGAACATTTCATCGATTTCCCGCGTCGACAGATCTGTCACCAAATTGCCCTGTTTATCTTGCACGCCAGCAATATTGGTCATCATGATCAGTTTTTCGGCATGCAAAATCTCGGCAATCTTGCCGGCCACGACGTCGGCATTGATATTGTAAGCCTGTCCATCGATGCCAAAACCAATCGGGGAAATGATCGGAATGAAGGCATCGTCCTGCAAAGCCTTGACCACGGCCGGATTGATCGCCTCGATCTCACCCACGAAACCGATGTCGAGGAATTCACCTGGATGCTGCTTGTCCGGCATGCGCATCTTATGGGCACGGATCAAGCCGCCGTCTTTGCCGGTCAGACCCACTGCCTGGCCGCCGTAGTGGTTGATCAGCATCACGATATCTTGCTGCACTTCACCGCCCAACACCCACTCCACGACTTCCATGGTTTCTTCGTCGGTGATACGCATGCCCTGTACGAAGGTACCTTGCTTGCCGATTTTCTTGAGAGCATTGTCAATTTGCGGACCGCCACCGTGCACCACGACCGGATTCATGCCCACCAGTTTGAGCAGGATCACGTCGCGCGCAAAGCTGTGCTTGAGGCGCTCTTCGGTCATGGCGTTGCCGCCGTATTTGATGACGATCGTCTTGCCATGGAACTTACGAATATAGGGCAAGGCTTCGGCCAGGATTTCAGCCTTGATTTGAGGAGCAACTTCGGTCAGATCGGTCAAGTCGGTCATAGCGCAAATCCTGAGCAGAGAGATATTCGGAATGTCCGCGATTTTACATGCAAAGCACACCGGCATTGTGGTCGAAATGGGCTGCAGTGATGTGTTTTTTTCAGTGCCCAGGAGAATCGCCCTCGTGCCCACAAATCATGATTAGCCTGAATCGGCGCAATTGCGCATTTCCTGCGCCGGGAATTTGTCTTTGAGTTCGTCGAGCACCGCTTTCGTGCTCGCATCAATGTTGTGCCATTGATAAGCCTGCTTGCTGGTGCTCAAGGTACGCGCCATGATACGAGCGCTACGCACGCCTCTGGGAATGAGTTGGCCAATATACGCCTTGGCCGCTTCTTCGGTCTTGAATACGCCTAGCGAAATTGCCCAGTGCAGAGCTGGATTGGGCTGAGAATCGGGAATCACATAAAAATCCTGGATGCCGAGACGGCGCAACTCGGCCGCCTTGCGATCAGCGCCGTCCTTGCTCTCCTGCGACGGGATATACACCATATGACTGGCGATTTCTTGAATACTCGCCGTAGTCGGCTTGACCTTCAAGTTGAGTGCGGCCAACTGCGCATCAAACTTGCGCGCTTCGACACCGTTGAAATTACCGATCTCGGTGCAAGCGATGGTGTCGACCTTGGGCTCGGGCGGGGCGGAGGTTTTGGCATCAGCGCTGGCACTGTTGCCAGGCTCCGCCTGCGTCGCCGTCGCCGGCTCAATCAGCTTGGCGCTATTGGGTGGCAAGATGGTCAGCGCCTGCGGCTGCAATTGCTCGCCCTGGCGTTGCGGCTCATGACGTTCCGGCGTACTGGCAGAAAAATACCCACTTTGTGTGGCAAATAATGCAACGTTTCCTGTGAGCAATAACCAAAAAAACAATTTCAGCATAGAGGTGACACAGTCAATGGTTGGTCCAGGTCAGTCGCAGCGACATGCAGACCGATCAGCACCAGATTATCAACTTTTTCGCAGCGCTCCACCATATGTGCCGCAAGCAACGGCGCGGCGCCCCCGGCCAGCACGCACAACACCTCGCCCTGTTGGGCGCGATGTAGCGCGAGCGCTCGCTCGATGGCGCCAGCCTGCGCTGTCAGGCAGCCCGCCACAATGGCATCGGCCGTGTTGTCGGCAAAGGGCGTCGTGATGGCCGCCATCTGCTCAACATGCGGTAGTTGAGCGGTGTTGCGCGCCAATGAGGCCGCCATCACGCCAAATCCAGGCAAAATCATGCCGCCGATAAAGTCGCCAGCGGCCGTCATTGCGTCAACCGTGGTCGCGGTGCCGCAAGTGGCCACCAGCAAGGCACGCTCGGCAAACAAGGCACGTGCGCCAACGAGCGCGGCAAAGCGGTCACAACCCAATTGCGCCGGATTGCGATAACTATTGCGCACTCCGGCCAGCGCCGGCAAGGAAGCGAACCAGACTATCGAGACCTTGGCACCAAAAGCCGCCAGCAAAAGGGTCTGCAAACTATCACGCAATGCTGCGCCGGCGACATTGGAGACCAGCACACGACTGACCCCCAGACCTTGCCAAACCTGCGCCAGTTGCGCCACGTCAGCGCGATCAAGCGCACCGAGATGACGCCAGCGCACGGCATCAAGGCGTGTCGGTGACTGCTGGCAATCTTCGGGCACGCCCCATTTGATCCGCGTATTACCGGCATCGATGAGCAACAGCACGGCCTACTCCTGCAAGCGTAAAGAAACATCACCAGCCAGTACCGCGATGCGACCGTCGGCCGTGTCCAGCAGAAAGCAACCACTGTCATCGACACCGACAGCATGACCTTCATGCAACACGCGGTCATGATCAAGAATGCGCACGGCACGACCGGCATAGGCGTGCAGGCGATTCCAACGCGCCACGAAGGCGCCAAATCCTTGCGCATCAAACTGCGCCAGCGCATCCGACAAGGCGCTCAACAGCAGCGCCAGCAGACGCTCCCTATCCTGGTGCAGCAACTCGGATACCTGAGCAGCTGCGCGCCCGATACGGCTTTGCAATTCGGCCGGCATCGCCAGATTCAGACCAATGCCGATGACCAGCCATGTCCCCTTTGTACGCTCGCCCTTCTCAGGTACTGTTTCGATCAGGATGCCCGCCAGTTTGGCACCGTCGCGCAAGATATCATTAGGCCATTTCAACTCGACCTGCACGCCGAAAACTTCCAGTGCTTCCGCCAGCGCCACGCCAATGGCCAGCGGCAAGCCCATCAGAGCGCGCAACGGCCGAGCGAATTTCCAGGCCAACGAAAACGTCAGCGCCGAGCTTGCCGTGGTATGCCAGGCACGTCCGGCACGTCCACGACCGGCCGTCTGCGACTCGGCCACCAGCAGCACCGGACCCAGCAGCGCACCAGCGCGCGCCAGCAAATCGGCATTGGTCGAGCCGGTTTCGGCGACCACTTCGATCGTCACCTGCTTGGCATTGTCATTGGAGGACGCGGCAATCAAGGCAGCGATGCGCGCCGCCGACAAGGCAGTAGGAACGGCTGCGGCGGTGCCGTGCGAAGTAGTGTGAGGAGCATGCATAGGCCACATTGTAACGGTTGCCGAAGATGCAAGCGACGATGAAATGGGGTACGCTGGCAAGCATGGAAGTCCCTCACCGCACCTCGCCTCAGGCCCCGTCTACCAGCCTCGTGCCAGCAACCCGGCTGAGCACAAGCCGCTCGCCCAAAGTTGCCGCGTCGTCATTTGCACGCGTGAGCTTGTTAATCTATACCTTGTTGATCGTCTATGCCAGCTGGTATCCGCTGGCCGGCTGGCGCGACATGGGCCTGCCAGCATTTGCTTACCTGTGGGCGCGCCTACCCTATTACTGGACCGGCTTCGACCTCTGGACCAATATCGTCGGTTACGCGCCGTTCGGTGCACTAATGGTCTACTCGCTCTATCCGCGGCTACGTTCCTGGCGGGCGATCTTGCTCAGCAGCCTGGCCGGCATCGCGTTGTCAACCGTGATGGAAGCCGTGCAAACCTATCTTCCCACGCGGGTGCCGTCCAATCTCGATCTGCTCACCAATAGCGCCGGCACGATACTGGGAGCACTCATCGGCGGCGCCACCTGCCGTTATTTTTTGCAGCAAAGCCGACTGCTCGAAGTACGGCGCCGCTGGTTCTCACGCGAAGCCAGTCGCGGTCTGGTAGTAGTCGGCCTATGGCCGCTGGCGCTGATTTATCCGCAAAATCACCTGTTCGGCCTGGGTCACCTGCTGCCGCCACTGTCAGCGCTGCTCTCTGATCTGCTGGACACCCCGATTGACCTGGCCACTTGGTGGACCAACCACGCCCAGCTCAACGCCGAACAATACTGGCTGGCCGAAGTCATCGTCACCGCCTGCGGTCTCACGGGAGCCATACTGACCATGCTGTTGCTATTGCGCAAACGCGCCCCGCGCAGCCGCTTGGCGGCGCTCTACCTGCTCGCCGTCATTGCCATCAAGTCACTGGCCTGCGCCTTGTTTTTCGCCCCCGAGAATGCTTTCGTCTGGTTTACCCCTGGCGCCGCAGCCGGCATCCTGATCGGGGCCCTGATGCTATCGGGATTGGCATTTGCACCGATCCTGGTGCAACGACGCATCGCCGCACTGGCATTCATTTTCAGCCTGCTGGTCACGAATATCGTGCCCGTCAATCCTTACTTCGCCTCCACCCTGCAAACCTGGGTGCAAGGAAAATTTCTCAATTTTGACGGTGCGGCACAATTTTTATCGGTACTGTGGCCGTTCCTGGCGCTATGGTTCCTATATCACCCCGTGCACAGGAAAGCGCCCTGAAGTAAGCGCTGTGCGGTGTATCATAGCGTTTTACCCGCACCTCTTGCTCATCATGGCAGACAGCCCTTTCTACGAACACCACGTTTTTTTCTGCCTCAACCAGCGCCAACCGGGCGAACGCACCTGCTGCGCCAACCAAGGTGCCCAGGCCGCCCAAGAGCATGCAAAAAAACGCATCAAACAACTCGAACTGGCCGCCCCCGGCAAAGTGCGCATCAACAAGGCGGGATGCCTGGAACGATGTGAAGAAGGTCCGGTGGTCGTCATCTATCCCCAAGGTACCTGGTATACCTACGTCGACAAGGAAGACATCGATGAAATCATCGACTCCCACATCGTCGGCGGCAAGATAGTCGAACGTCTGAAAATTTAAACCCGTCTAATTTCCACAATGAACGCCCATACTGAATCGTTTTTCATCGAAGGCGCAGTCGGCCAGCTTGAATGCGCCCTGGATCTGCCCGATGCCGAGCAATTTCCCGCAGCGCGCGGCCTGGCTCTGGTAGCGCATCCGCATCCCTTGTACGGCGGCACCATGGATAACAAGGTCACGCAGACACTGGCGCGGGCTTTCCTGGCACTCGGTTATGTCACGGTACGCATGAATTTTCGCGGCGTCGGCAAATCCGTCGGCGAGCATGATCACGGTCAAGGCGAAACCGACGACATGGCACTGCTCTTGGCGCACATGCGTGCGCAATACCCTGAGCTGCCACTGGCGCTGGGTGGTTTTTCGTTCGGCACCTTCGTTCAGGCCCAGCTGCAAAAACGTCTGACCGAGCAAAATGACCCGCGCAACCTCCCCGCCGAACGCCTGGCCTTGGTTGGCACCGCTGCCGGCAAATGGCCGATGGCCGAGGTCCCGGCCAATACCATTCTGATCCACGGCGAACTCGATGACACCATTCCGCTGAGCGCCGTGCTCGACTGGGCACGCCCTCAGGATCTACCGATCATTGTCATCCCCGGCTCCGATCATTTTTTTCACCGCAAGCTGCAACATATCAAAAATCTGGTGGTCGAAATGTGGCATCGTTAATACCGAAGCCTGATGCCGCGGCCCAGCGGCGTTTATAATCGGCCTTCTGTGTTTGCTGCATAGTCAATCACGCCAGATGTCTTACTTACAAGTTCCACTACTACTCAACGCTTTTCCAACGACCGTCCCGCATCCTTTAAGCGGCAAACCTTTTTTACACCCGAAGATGAAAAAATACCTCGTGGCTCTTGCCACATCCCTCCTGACGTTCACCGCCGCCAGTGCTCAATCCTTGCCGCCCCCCAGCGTCGCCGCCAAATCCTGGCTGCTGCTGGATGCCTCCAGCAATCAGGTCATCGCCTCAGAAAATGCCGATACACGGGTTGAACCAGCGTCGCTGGTCAAGCTGATGACGGCCTATCTGGCATTTGCGGCCGTGCGCGACAAGCGTCTCGATCTGAATCAGGAAGTCACCGTCTCCGTGAATGCCTGGAAGGTCGATCCGAGCAGCTCTAAAATGTTCATTGAGCCGAACAAACCGGTTTCCATCAACAACCTGCTGTACGGTTTGATCTCGGTCTCCGGTAATGATGCTGCCGTGGCCCTGTCCGAAGCGGTCTCTGGCACCAGCGATGCCTTCGTCGTGCTGATGAATCGCGAAGCGCAGCGCCAAGGCCTGACTGGCACCCACTTCAGCAATCCGCACGGCTTGCCCAGCCCGGATACCTACACCACAGCACGTGACCTGTCGATTCTGTGCCGCAACCTGATCAACGACTTCCCCGATTTTTACAAGACGTATTACTCGGTCAAGAAATTCACCTACAACAACATTACGCAACCTAACCGCAATCGTCTGCTGTGGATTGATCCGACTGTCGACGGCATGAAGACCGGCCATACTGAAAGCGCCGGTTACTCCCTCATCACCTCGGCTAAACGTCCGGTCACCAATGGTGAGCGCCGCCTGATTTCGGTGGTCATTGGCACCGTGTCGGACCAGGTGCGTACGCAGGAAAGTCAGAAGCTGCTGAACTGGGGCTTCCAGAATTTCGACACCGTCAAGCTCTACAGCAAAGGCCAAGCGGTTGACACACCGGACGTCTGGAAGGGTTCACAAGGCAAGATCAAGATCGGCTTCAACCATGACCTCTACGTCACCGTACCCAAGGGCAGTGCCGACAAGATCAAGCCACGCATTGAGCGCAACGATCCTTTGATCGCGCCGATTTCGGAAAATGCCAAGGTCGGCACGCTGAAGATCATGATCGACGACAAGGCCGTCACCGAATTGCCGTTGGTGGCATTGGAGTCGGTTGGTCCGGCGGGTATTCTGGGTCGCGCTTTCGACTCGATACGTTTGTTGTTCAAGTAATTCCTGTCAGCCTCCATCTGCTGCTGCCGGAAGGTGAGTGGCGATAGACAAACCCGCCATTTTTGGCGGGTTTGTTTTTTTGGGAGGTGCTCTACGGTGAGCTTATTCGTCCCACCACTTGTTGAGCGAGCCAATCCTGTCTTGCGCAAGATCACACAGCATGGTTGAGGCTGCCAGCGACAGCCGCAACAAATTGGCCGCATCGGTTGTGCCAATGGCTGGCGCAGATTCATGTCCGGGATCACAATCCTGATTCATCTCGCGTACCAGATTACTGCTATAGATTATTTGCAGGCTGCTTACGACGCCGGCGGTGACATCGCGCGTGAGTTCAATGAAGTCGGCGAAGCGCTCGTTTTTTCCTGGCGCGTGAATCCAGCGAAAATCCTTGTGGGTTGGGGGAATGGTGTTTTGGTCAGGCGTGTTGGTGCTAGGCATGAGAACCTCCTTCTTAAGCGTTAAAGCCGCTTCCCGCTGCAAAACGGGTGGGCGACAAGTGACAAGGTTTGCAGACCGGCAAGAAGGTAACCGGCAGGCCGAAGCCTCCCCACCACTGTCGCCCATAGAGAGTGCAGATGGTGCGGACAAAAAACGCCGGTGGCGGATGTCCGCCTTCTTGATCGAGCTGCAAAACTCGTTCCTCTTTTTATCGAGGACGGAGGAAGTATGAGTGCGATGCAGCGGAGGCGTCAAGAGTCACACTGCGAACTAAACTTAGGTGGGTTGCTGATGCCGCTTGTTCTTCGGACGAGCTAGCCGGGCGGAGCCCGGCAGCTACTCACTTTTCTTGCTTCGTCAAGAAAGCAATCTCTGCCAGCCTTCATCTGCAGCCACGCGTAAGGTGCGTGGTGACAGACAAACTCGCTATTTTTGGCAGGTTTGTTTTTTTAGGGATCGCTCTGCGGTGAGATTATTCGTCCCATCATTTGTTGAGCGAGGCAATCCTGTCTTGCGCAAGATCACACAGCATGGTTGAAGCTGCCAGCGACAGCCGCAACAAATTGGCCGCATCGATTGTGCCAATGGCTGGCGCAGATTCATGTCCGGGATCACAATCCTGATTCATCTCGCGTACCAGATTACTGCTATAGATTATTTGCAGGCTGCTTACGACGCCGGCGGTGACATCGCGCGTGAGTTCAATGAAGTCGGCGAAGCGCTCGTTTTTTCCTGGCGCGTGAATCCAGCGAAAATCTTTGTGGGTTGGGGGAATGGTGTTTTGGTCAGGCGTGTTGGTGCTGGGCATGAGAACCTCCTTCTTTAGCGTTAAAGCCGCTTCCTCGCTTCCAAACGAGGTGGGCAGCAAATGACAAGGTTGGAAGACCGAAAAGAAGTAACCGGCAGGCCGAAGCCTCCTCACCACCGCTGCCCATAGGGGGTGCAACATGGTGCGGACGAAAAAATACCGCCGACGGCGGATGTCCGCCTTCTTAATCGAGCTTCCAAACTCGGTCCCCTCTTTCTTGGGGACGTGATAAGTATGAGCGCCGTGAGGCAAGCACGTCAAGTGCGGTTGTGCTCGGGTTGCTGATGCCGCTTGTTCTTCGGACGAGCTAGCCGGGCTACCCCCGGCAACGCACCCTCGTCCGAAAAAAACACACAACAGGAACCCACAAACGACAAAGCCCTGGCATATCAAAGCCAGGGCTTTATCAGCAGCCAGTGCCACGCCCAAACAGCGCGGGCACCTCATTAACGACGACATCACTCAGGCAGCAACCGCCTCCGATTTGGCAGGAGCAACAACAGCCTCATCGTCCGCAAAAGAGTTCCGGATCAGGTGATCAAAGGCACTCAACGCAGCCTTGGCACCTTCGCCGACCGCAATGACGATCTGCTTATAAGGCACGGTCGTCACATCGCCTGCCGCGAATACACCGGGAATCGAAGTCTGGCCCTTGGCATCAACTTCAATTTCGCCGTGCTTGCTCAGCGCCACGGTCCCCTTGAGCCATTCCGTGTTCGGCACCAGGCCGATTTGCACAAACACGCCTTCCAGTTCGATGTGCTTGAGTTCACCGCTGTTACGTTCTTTATAGCTAATGCCGTTGACCTTCTTGCCATCACCGCTGATTTCGGTCGTTTGCGCCGAAGTGATCACGACCACGTTAGGCAGGCTGTGCAACTTACGCTGTAACACCGCATCGGCGCGCAACTCTGCACCGAATTCAATCAATGTCACATGACTGACCAAACCAGCCAGATCAATCGCCGCTTCCACACCGGAATTACCACCGCCAATCACCGCCACGCGCTTGCCCTTGAACAGCGGGCCATCGCAATGCGGACAATACGCTACGCCATGATTGCGATACTCGCGCTCACCCGGCACGTTGATTTCGCGCCACCGTGCGCCGGTCGACAAGATCACGGTTTTGCTCTTGAGCACGCCGCCATTAGCCAGCTTGACTTCAATCATCCGCTCACCAGGCACCAGTGCTTCGGCGCGCTGCACATTCATGATATCGACCTCATACGCCTTGACGTGCTGCTCCAGCGCGGTAGCGAAATGCGGACCTTCGGTTTCCTGCACCGAGACAAAATTCTCGATGGCCAAGGTATCGAGCACCTGACCGCCGAAGCGTTCTGCCACCACGCCGGTACGAATACCTTTGCGCGCTGCATAAATAGCTGCTGCCGCACCGGCAGGACCACCGCCGACGATCAACACATCATAGGCATCCTTGGCACTCAATTCTTCTGCCTTGCGAGCGCCGGCACCGCTATCGAGCTTGGCCAAGATTTCTTCCACGCCAGTGCGGCCTTGACCGAACACTTCACCGTTCATATAGACGGTCGGTACTGCCATGATCTGACGCTGCTCTACTTCAGCCTGGAACAATGCGCCGTCCACAGTCACCGAGCGAATACGCGGATTGATGATCGACATCACATTAAGCGCCTGCACCACTTCCGGACAATTCTGGCAGGACAGCGAGATATAGGTTTCGAAGGCGTAATCGCCGTCGAGGTTACGGATCTGTTCGATCACCTTGTCGTCAAGCTTGATGGGATGGCCGCCCACTTGCAGCAGCGCCAGCACCAGCGACGTAAATTCGTGGCCCATGGGAATACCGGCGAACTGCACGCTGATATCCGTACCTGGGCGATTCAATGAAAAGGAGGGCTTGCGTGTCGCATCGTCATTGCGCTCGATTAACGTGATGCGCTCGGACAGCGTAACGATTTCTTGCAGCAGCTCCTGCAACTCACGGGATTTGGCACCATCATCGAGCGATGCAACGATCTCGATCGGCTGTGTCACCTTTTCCAGATAGGCTTTTAATTGGGCTTTGAGATTGGCATCCAACATGATGATTTTCACTTTCGTGTGAGATTTAATAAATCCGGACTCCGAAACTAGGCCTCATGAGCTTTGCACCGTTGCATATGCTGAGTCCGGATGTTTACTGCTCTTATAACAACCACTTAAATCGTTGAGTGGGCGTAGCGAGCGGTTCGAGGTCGAAGCGAGAGGCGCAGCCGTACTGCTGTACGGCGAGCATCACAGCTTTGAGATCGGACCGCGCAGTAGCCCAATCAGCGGTTTAAATTTAGATCTTGCCGACGAGGTCGAGCGACGGCTTCAGTGTTTCTGCGCCTTCAGTCCACTTGGCTGGGCAAACTTCACCTGGGTGCGAAGCCACGTATTGCGCAGCCTTGACCTTGCGCAGCAGCTCAGATGCATCACGGCCGATGCCGTTGTCATGGATTTCCAGAATCTTGATCTGACCTTCTGGATTGATCACGAAAGTACCGCGCAGTGCCAGGCCTTCTTCTTCGATCAACACTTCGAAGTTGCGTGCCAAGGTAGTGGTCGGATCGCCGACCAGTGGGTATTGCACTTTCTTGATGGAGTCCGAAGTGTCGTGCCATGCCTTGTGCGCGAAATGGGTGTCGGTCGACACGCCATAGATTTCCACGCCCAGCTTCTTGAATTCTGCGTAGTTGTCGGCCAGATCTTCCAATTCTGTAGGGCAGACGAAAGTAAAGTCAGCTGGATAAAACACAAACACGGACCACTTGCCCTTCAGGCTGGCTTCAGTGATGTCAACGAATTTGCCGTCATGATAGGCAGTTGCTTTGAATGGCTTGATTGTCGTATTGATCAGGGACATTGCTATTTCCTTTACTTGGGGTTGAAAGAGGATGACTGATAGTAAAGTGCTACGAATCATTAATCAAATTCATTTATTTAATAAATTTGATTGTTTTTAACTATCGACCATCCAGGAGGCGCGCTGCCGCTCAAACCAAGGAAAACTGCTGCAATGTCTTTCTACGCCGACATCTGCAATGATCCTCTAGGCTGTGGCGAGCGCAGCACGAGTGCAAACCAGAAACGTATTTTCGTTCCAGGCGCCATATTACTGCAGCGTCACAACAGCTGTGTGACGCCAAACATAAATTTCCCAGAGAACAACTATGCATACCTGACGAACCATGCCCGCCATGGATGCTTACGCAAGCGACAGTTGCAGCAAGCATTACTCTAATATCGCAATGGCGGCGGACGCATTGCGGCCGGCAGCACCTAACATCAAACTTGTTGCGATCAGAGAATGACCCGCCCTCATCGCCCGCATCATGGCAGTCGCACCATCTTGGTCTTTAGCATCAAAATCAATTTCAGGTCGTTTCTGCAGCTTGTCGACAATCTCTCGATGCCCCCTCGATGCCGCGACAATCAAGGCAGTATTGCGTCTTTCATTGGCGGCATTGACATCAATATCGGGGTGCTGCAACAAGTCATCAACGACCTCGCCAAGCCCCTTGTATGCGGCCAAGATCAAGGCCGTACTGCCCCGTTCATCTGTGCTGTTGATATCGAGTCCGGACACTTGTAGCAGCGCACGGGCGACCTCACTGTGCCCCTTCGATATCGCCCACATCAGTGCCGTCAACCCTTGTTTATTGGCCGTGTTGGCATTGATACCCTGTGCTTGCGCCAAGAGCGTGACAGCCTCCAATTGGTTCGCATAGGCGGCCAAGGTCAAAGCCCGTTCGCTGCCTTCATGGCCGGCATTCACATCAATACCGGGTGCCTGCAGCAGACGGCGAACGACTTCGACATTGCCTGCGTAGGCGGCCAAGCTTAAGGGTGTCATTCCCCGATGATTCACCGTATTGACATTGATGTCGGACGCCGCCAACAAGGCTTCGACAACATCCAACTGGTTGGCGTAGGCCGCCAGGCTCAGGGCCGCTTCACCGTTCTCATTGACGGCGTTGATTTCGATCCCATCGACTTGCAGCAAGGCACGTACGACATCCAGATTGCCTGCATAGGCTGCCAAGCCCAAGGCCGTTATACCCAGATGATTCACTGCATTTGCCTTGATCTCTGGATGCTCCAGCAGGGCCATCACAACATCTAATTGATTCGCGTATGACGCCATGCCCAAAGGCGTCATCCCTTTTTTATTGACCTCATTGATATCGATGCCTGGCGTGATTGACAAGGGCAGAACGACATCAAGGCGTCCTCGGTAAGCGGCCCTGCATAGCGCACCTGGTGCATGCTGAGCGGCGCCATGATCAATCTCTGGCGTGGTGTCACCGGTCATGTGCGGCGGGATAGACTCCAAGTTGCCGCCAGCATATTGACTAGGCCAAAGCGTTGCGAAGGAAGTGTGACTTACTTGTCTGGAAACGCGTTGGAATGTTTCTTCCTCCCGCTGATCCAGCGATGCCTGAGCCAGCAAACACGGCGGGGCCACCTCCACGCTGCGGATATCGATGACTGATATTTCTATTTTTTTCGATATCGCGGCATTTGCGGCTTGCGCCGCATGAACGTCATAAGATGACGATGAAAAACAGTTAAATATATTGGATAACATATCGGGTTCCTCTCATAAAGGAATATCCATATATCACCATTTTTAGGAAGCATTTTCAATATTTCATCCATACTATTGCGTAGCAGGACAACGCTCGACAGCCGATGCGCTCAACAGCAACGCAACGATTTTCCTATGCTTGCGAACAATTGCCCGGATCAGGGCGCTTTCGCCATTCTTATTCACGCTAGTGGCATCGATGCCAGCCACCCCAAGCAACACTTGGACGACCTCTAGATGCCCTTCCGACGCCGCCTCGATCAAGGCGGTATCACCATATATATCGGCTGTATTGACCTCGATACCTTGCCCGTTCAGCAGTGCCTTGACGATCTCGAGATGCCCTTCGGAAGCCGCCCATTTCAAGGCCGAGGCGCCTATTTCATCGACCGTATTGAGATGCAGTCGCGGCATTTCCAACAAGGCGTTGACACTCTCCCGACATCCCAGAAACGCGGTACGAATCAAGGCCGTATCGCCGCGCCGATCGCTGGCGTTGACGTCAATATCAGGCATCTTCAAGAGCCGCTCAACAATCCGCTCACGGGCAAAGCTAGCAGCCGCCAGCAAGGCTGTCACCCCTAACCGATCAGCGCTATTGATATCGATCTGCGCGACTTGCAGCAACACGTCAACTAGCTCGTCATGACCATGAGTTGCGGCCCAGATCAGCGCAGTCGCCCCCTCCTCACTGACGGTATTGATCAAAGTTGGTCCGTAGCCGCCGTTAATCAGTACGCGCAGGGCGACTAAGTCGCCCTGCCTGGCAGCGATCATCCATTGCTCTTTTTTTTTGCGAGATCTAGTTGATCAACGTCAGGCATAGGCACCATCGAAACCGACAGATCACGTACGCTGCTTTCGACGCTGATAATGGACCTTGCAACATTACCCGTCGACACTGTGCCGGCCTCTTGGCTGGATGATGCATCGCTAACATTGGCGCCGGAAGTGGTAAAACATCTAGATATAAATCGAAACATAAAATATTTTTATAGAAAATTTCGTTATAACAATTAGTAAAATTACTGCCTTCAAATTGTGATCATCTGCACCTAGAAGTCGCAGTTGATCCGGGAAATTTTTGGCAAAAAAAATCCCTTGGGCATAGCCCAAGGGATGGAAGTTTTTTCAACCGGTTACCTGTAAGCCTGTTCGCAGGACAAGCTCACGGGAACGCTGCCCAGCGCTACGATCAGCTCGACAGTTTTTTCTCCAGTTGTGTTTTGACGGCAACCAGCTCCGACGGCAAGTGATGCTTGAGTTTGTCGAACAACTCATTGTGCAGCTCGAGCTCTTGCAACCAGGCTGCCTTGTCGATCGCAGTGATGGTGGCGAACTGCTCACGGGTGAATTCGAGACCGGCCCATTCGAGGTCTTCAAAACGTGGCGAGACGCCGAACAGATGCTGCTCGCCGCCAACACGTATGCCTTGCAGATCGTCGATACGCTCCAGCATCCACTTCAGCACGCGCATGTTGTCGCCGAAGCCAGGCCAGACGAACTTGCCGTCGGCATCGGTACGGAACCAGTTGACGCAAAAAATCTTCGGCAATTCGGCCGGCGAGGCGGCGATCTTCTTGCCGATGTTGAGCCAGTGCTGGAAGTAGTCACTCATGTTGTAGCCGGTAAATGGCAGCATCGCAAACGGATCGCGACGCACCACACCTTGCTGGCCGACGGCTGCTGCAGTGGTTTCCGAGCCCATGGTCGCCGCCATGTAGACGCCTTCCACCCAGTTGCGTGCCTCGCTGACCAGCGGCACCGTGGTGGAACGGCGGCCACCGAAAATGAAAGCCGAAATCGGCACGCCGGCCGGATCGTCCCAAGCGGCATCAAGTACCGGGTTCTGGGTTGCCGAGACGGTGAAGCGCGCATTGGGATGCGCTGCCTTGCGGCCGCTTTCCTTGGCAATGGCCGGAGTCCAGTCTTTGCCTTGCCAGTCGATCAGATGCGCCGGTGCTTCTTTGGTCATGCCTTCCCACCAGACATCGCCGTCGTCGGTCAGCGCGACATTGGTGAAGATGGTGTTGGCGCGCAGCGACGCCATGCAGTTGAAATTGGTCTTTTCATTGGTGCCCGGGGCAACACCAAAATAGCCGGCTTCCGGATTAATCGCATACAGGCGGCCATCAGCACCCGGTTTGATCCAGGCAATGTCATCGCCAATGGTTGTGACCTTCCAGCCGGCAAAACTCTGGGGCGGAATCAGCATGGCGAAATTGGTCTTGCCGCAGGCCGATGGAAATGCCGCCGCCACGTAGTGTTTCTTGCCTGCTGGCGACTCTACGCCAAGAATAAGCATGTGCTCGGCCAGCCAGCCTTGATCGCGGCCCATGGTCGAGGCGATGCGCAGGGCGAAACATTTCTTGCCCAACAAGGCATTGCCGCCGTAGCCGGAACCGAAGGACCAGATTTCACGCGTTTCCGGATAGTGCACGATGTATTTGGTGGCGTTGCAAGGCCAGGCCACGTCTTGTTGACCCGCTTGCAGTGGCGCGCCGACGGTATGCACGCAAGGCACAAACTCGCCGTCGCTGCCCAGCACGTCATAGACCGCACGGCCCATGCGCGTCATGATGCGCATATTGACGGCGACGTAAGGCGAATCGGACAACTCGATACCGATATGCGCAATCGGCGAACCCAGCGGCCCCATCGAAAATGGCACCACATACAGCGTACGGCCGCGCATGCAACCATCGAACAGACCATGCAAGGTGCTGCGCATTTCGACCGGATCGGTCCAATTATTGGTCGGACCGGCGTCGTCCTTGTGCTGCGAGCAAATGAAGGTCCGATCTTCCACGCGGGCGACGTCGGAAGGGTCGGAGCAGGCCAGATAACTGTTGGGGCGCAGCGCTTGATTGAGTTTCTTCATGGTGCCGGCGGCGACCATGTCGGCGCACAGACGGTCGTACTCTTCTTGCGAGCCATCGCACCAGTAAATGCGCGCCGGCTTGGTCAGCGCCGCAATTTCGGCGACCCAGTTGAGCAATTTCTGATGCTTGACGAACGTGGGAGCATTCAATGCGGCAATGCCTTGCATGACGGGTTGATTCATAAACTTACCTCCAATGCCTAATCAATAGAAAAATTCTTGGCGCGGCAGAATCGTCGGCGCCGACGAGGCGGATATGCCATCAGCCGGCGGCTCGACACCCCTGTCGCAGGCAGTCAGATCTTGACTGAACGGTGAGCTCGCTTGGTCAGCGATGCCCCCGCAAAAAATCCTTTTCGGCGGCCCTGCAGCTTGCGTTTATATTGGCCGCAAGCCGCATGACAGCTGCTTTTTATGGAAATATGGGGGCGATTGTACACCCGCGACCAGGCAATTTGTAGTGCAAAGTAACCGACTAATATAGTGAGGTATTTGCTTTTGAGAGGAATGCGTTTTTTCATTACGAAGCAGCGCAGCAAAGCGTTTATGAATGCCACGCATTGCCGAAGAGAAACCTGCCGGGAGTAAGATCGTCAGTGCCCGCCGCTTGACTCGGTTGCTGTAGCGATATGATATTGCTATGCAACATGAGCCGCATCATGCGTCAAACTTCAGGCGTTGAAAACATCGGCAACAAAGTCGACGAAAGCCCGGATCTTGGCAGAGCGATGATGTTTCTGCTGCGACAAGACCGATAGCGCCGGCCCAGGTGCGGCCCAATCCTGCAGCAAAGGCGTGAGCACGCCCTCGCGCACTGGCTCTTGCAGCGACACCGACAGTTGCTGAATGATGCCGCATCCGGCTTGCGCAGCTGCGATCAGTGATTCCACATGGTTCATCGCCAGCGCACCTTGCGGCGCGTGACTGTAACTCTGCCCGCCTTGGGCGAACTGCCAGGGTCGAACCGTGCCCGATTTAGGATTGAGAAAACCAAGGCAGGCGAATTGCGATAATTGCTGCGGCGTCTCGACCGCACCATGGCGTGCGATAAAGGCCGGTGCCGCACAGCAGACATAGCTGGTCTGGAAAACCGTTCTGGCGATCAGATTGGAGTCTGGCAAGTCGCCGATGCGAATCAAGACATCGATGCCCTCTTCCACCATGTCGATCATGCGGTCCATCACCGTGATCTTCAAGGCCACCTCCGGATAGGCTTCCAGAAAGCGTGGTAAAGCCGGTGCAATGAACTTGCGGCAGATGATGCTCGGCATATCCACGCGCAAAATACCAGCCGCAAGCTGCCCCGACTGCAGCAAACTGCTTTCCAGCTCGTTCATGCCGCTCAGCAACTGCAAGGCTTGTGCATAACATTGCTGGCCTTCGGCCGTGAGCGACATGCTACGTGTGGTACGGTTGAGCAGCTTGGCGCGAAAGTGTGCCTCCAGCGCCGATATCTGATTGGTGACAGAGGAGGTCGAAATGCCCAGACGATCGGCGGCACGGCTGAAACCGCCGGCTTCGACGACGCTGCAAAAAACTTTAAGTGCGTCCAGGCGATCCATACCGGCTCCCGTTTCTGCGACATATCAACGCCGCCGATTATCCACGTTTTCCGCATTCTGCATTGCGTTGTGCCCTATTTTTCTTGCTGGCAGTGATCGCTACACTTGGCTCCATCGCTGCTTCCTGTAGCGCCACCTCAAAAGGAACATCATGACTAACGCCACCTCTACCACCATGCAAGCCACCCTGCTCAATCACTTTGGCACGCCCTTGCAGACCGCCCAGATCGCGCGTCCGACGGCTGGCACCAATCAGGTATTGGTGCGCATCGTCGCCAGCGGACTGAACCCGCTTGATGCCAAGATCCGTGCTGGCAAAGCAGCACACGCACAAATCAAATTGCCGGCAGTGCTGGGCATGGATATGGCCGGCGTGGTCGAAGCCGTCGGCGCAGGTGTTACTCAGTTTGCTCCCGGCGACGCCGTCTACGGCATGATCGGTGGGGTCGGTACCGAACAAGGCTCGCTGGCCGAATTCGCCGCCGTTGATGCCGATTTACTGGCCCACAAACCCGAGCAGCTGAGCATGCGCGAAGCAGCCGCGCTGCCCTTGATTTTCATCACCGCCTGGGAAGGTTTGGTAGACCACGCCAAGGTGCGTGCGGGCGACAAGGTACTGGTGCACGGCGGCGCCGGCGGTGTCGGTCACATGGCAGTACAAATTGCCGTGGCGCTCGGTGCACAAGTCTATGCGACCGGCTCTCCTGGCCAACGCGAGATCATCAGCGGCTATGGCGCCACCTTCATCGATTACCACACCACCACGGTAGAAGAGTATGTACAAGAACATACCGATGGCGAAGGTTTTGATGTGGTGTATGACACCGTTGGCGGCGCCACCCTGGACGCCTCCTTTGCTGCCACCCGCCGTTACCACGGACATGTCGTGAGCTGCCTCGGCTGGGGCAACCATGCCTTGGCGCCATTGTCGTTCCGTTCTGCCAGCTATTCTGGCGTGTTCACCTTGTGGCCGCTGCTGAGCGGCAAGGATCGCGCCCAGCACGGCAACATTATGCGCCAGGCGACCTCACTGGCAGCGCGGGGCAAGATTGTGGTGCAAGTCGATCCGCGCCGTTTCGATACGTCCCAGGTCGATCAAGCCTATGACATCATTGACGCCGGTGCCGGTCGGGGCAAGTTGGTCGTCGACATCGCGGCCAACTAAACGGTTCAAGCAGGACAAGTCGGGGATAAGCGTTTTATGATGTCGGTTTGCGCAGCAAGCCTACCTTACGGAGACATCATGAAAATCGCTATCCTCGACGACTATCAGGACAATGTTCGCCAACTTGATTGTTTCCGTCTACTTGACGGGCATGACGTCAAGGTATTCAACAACACCGTGCGCGGCGCCGGACAACTGGTGGCGCGATTGAGCCCCTTTGACGCCGTGGTGCTCATCCGTGAACGCAGCAGCCTGAACAAGGCCGTGCTGGAAAAATTACCCAACCTGAAACTGATCTCCCAGACCGGCAAAGTCAGCGGCCACGTCGATGTCGCCGCCGCCACCGCGCAACGCATCGCCATCGTGGAAGGCAGTGGCGACCCGACCGCACCGGCCGAACTGACCTGGGCGCTGATCATGGCCGCCGTACGCCATGTGCCGCAATACACCAGCAATCTCAAAGGCGGCCTGTGGCAACAAGTATCGCCGCTGCCACAGCACAATCGTATCGGCACTGCGCTCAAAGGACGTACTTTGGGCATCTGGGGTTACGGCAAGATCGGCCGCATGGTGGCCGGCTATGGCAAGGCGTTTGGCATGAAAGTGCTGGTCTGGGGGCGCGAGGCCAGTCTGGCGCAGGCCCAGCAAGACGGCTATCAGCAGGCCGCCAGCAAGGAACAGTTTTTTGCCGGCGCCGATGTGCTGTCACTGCATCTGCGCCTCAATGAAGCCACCCGCGCCATCGTCACCGCCGCCGATCTGGCCCTAATGAAAGCGGACGCCACCTTCATCAATACCAGCCGCGCCGAACTGGTCGCCGCGGGCGCGCTGGAAACAGCGCTACAGCAAGGCCGGCCTGGCTTCGCCGGCATCGATGTCTTCGAAACCGAGCCCTTGCCGCCAGATGCTTCGCTATTGCACATGGACAATGTCGTGGCAACGCCGCATCTTGGTTATGTCGAAAAGGACGGCTACGAGTTGTACTTCCGCGCCGCCTTCCAGAACATTGTCGAGTTTGCCAACGGCACGCCCAAGAACGTGCTCAATCCTGAGGCGTTGGCCTGATACGCACCGGGCGCGGCGGCGCATACACATGATGCGGCGCATGCGCCACCTTCCACAAATGTGCCCAGCCGGGCGGCCATGGCAAAGGCGCTCCGGCATATTCCGGCACGCCGCGCCGCACAGCGATCACCGGTAAATGTTCCGGCATGGTGCCACGTTGATCCCAACCCAGGCTGAAGGCATAGTCGGGCAACAAGGCGTCGCAAACCATGGCAAACCAGTCGGTATGGTCTTCATCGCGCCCGAGTGCGCGCGCCAGCCCTTGCGGATCGAATTGCGCCAATGTGCTCGCCAACTCCTGCGCACTGGCAGTCGGCACATCGCCCCAGCCAAACACCGGATTGAAGTTGTAATCCGCGCCAGAGCCATACCAGCCTTCGCGCCACGGCCGCTCAATCCAGTTGCGCTGGCCGGCAAACAAATGCCAGCGCCAATGTAAACCAGATGGTTTGGGCCAACTGTACAAATAAAGACCTTGATAACCGGCGCTGTGCAATTGCCGCACCATCGCCATGAGCCGCGCATGCGGCATACGATCTGGCGGTGCGCGGCGAAACAGAATCGGCGTGCCGTCGGCGTGCTGCACCTCATCCGAGGACAAATTCAAATCGAGCGTACGGACTTCGCTGCCGAAACGCGCAGCGATCCAGCCGGTCAATAAATTGACGGAGACGATCACCCCATAGCCGCGATAACGGTGAAAAATAACAGTGCCTGGAGCGATCGGTTTCATGCCTCAATTTTATAGAAGAGTCTGGCAAAAAAACTTGCCTGTGGAAAAAACATCTGTCCACACCACTGTTATAAGGTCATCGAGGTGCCATCGCCGCGCTCGACATCCGCGAAATTTATGCATACAAAAAAACCTGCACAACCCTTCTACGCCAGGGCATCCACGAGCATTTTTCATGCGCAAGAAATTCCAGCCAAAAATAAAAACATGGCACATAACTTGCTCAATGGTAATTGCAAAACAACATAACACTGACATTGATCATCAAGAACGCTCACGCGCTTCTTGTTAAATCGTAAAAAGGGACAATCATGGCCACCGAAGTAGCGATTCAAACCGAGACCTTTTTGCCGTATATGCGCGACGTGACCAAATGCGAACAGTCGCTTCAGGAATTGAATTTGATGTGGCGCGTGATTGAAGCCTCCGCCAAGATGAACTGTCCGCTTGAGGCCAAGACGATTCTGCCGACCATGGCCGCCACACGTACCGGCTTTAGCCGACTGGAAAGTGAGCTGGTCGTCAGCCTGGTACAGGAAAAGGTGCGTAACGTGCTCACCGAGATCGGCACCAAGGCGCAATACGTGATCGATATCGTGGTGCGCAATCTGTTTGAGCGCACCGCTGATGTGGGCTTTCTCGCCACTGATCGAGAACTGTGCAATTTCGTCGCCGGCGTCACCGACAATGCCGATGCCATCCGTTATCGCCTGCGCGAATACCGCAACAAATACACCGTCTATGATGAAATCATGCTGCTCGATGCAGCCGGCAATGTGCTGGTACAGATCGATCCGGCGACACCGCTGGAGCACAGCGCCGATCCTTTGATTGCCGCCACCCTCGATGCCGACAGCTATGTCGAGACCTTCCGCTACAGCGACCTGCGCCCCGGCAAACAACGTGCACTGATTTATTCACGCCGCATGCAACATCCCCAAACTGGTGCGGTCGTTGGGATGCTTTGCCTGTGCTTCCATTTCGAAGAAGAAATGGCCAGTATTTTTACGTCACATCGCGATGCCGAAGCGCGCTCCAACATGTTGCTGCTGGATGCCGATAATCGTGTCATCGCCAGTGCCGACAATTTGTGGATACCGGTTGGTACCGAGGTGCCGGTCAATCGCGACGGCAATGCCACGCTCTTGCTCTTCTGCGGACGCGAATATCTGGTGCGTACAGTTTCTTCGGACGGCTATCAGGGCTACCCCGGTCCGCTCGGCTGGCAAGGGCAGGTCATGATCCCGGTCGAAGTCGCTTTCAGTGGCGTGGTCAGTGATGTGCTCAGCAAGCTCTCACCGGAGATCGCCGAAGGCCTGCTGTCTCATGCGCAGTCCTTTTGTCCGCCTCTGTTCGACATCATGACTGCCGCCAAAACCATCCAGCGCATCGTCTGGAACGGCCAGGTCATGACGGCCGGGCAGCATGGTGAAATGCTCAAGCTCAAAACCATCCTCGATCAAATCAGCGAGACCGGCAACCGCAGCAATGAGCTGTTTGCGCAATCCATCCACGATCTCTACCAGACCGTGCTGGTGTCGGGCATGCGCGATGCCGAATTCACCACCAGCCTGCTGGTCGATCTGCTCGACCGCAATCTCTACGAGCGCTCGGATGACTGCCGCTGGTGGGCGCTGACGCCGGAGTTGCGCAGCGCGCTGGCGCAAACCTCGCACGACCAGGCTACGCTCGACAGGCTCGGCGATATCCTGTCCTACATCAACGGTTTATACACGGTCTACACCCGTATCTTCGTCTACGACAAAGATGGCCGCATTGTCGCCAGCACCGGCCAGGGTGGCGGCGCACTGGTCGGCACCAACATTGATGACAGCAGTCTCAAGCAAGTGTTGGCGCTGCGCACACAGCAACAGTATTACGTCAGTCCGTTTGCCGTCAGTGCGCTCTATGATGATCGAGCGACTTATATCTACCATGCTGCCATCCGCGATCTGGACAATGAAGCCGTTGTCGTCGGCGGCATCGGCATCGTCTTTGATGCCACCCCGGAGTTCGCCAACATGCTCATCAGCGGCACCGGCGGCAAGAAGAACATGAAAGCCTATTACATCGATCGCAACGCCCGCATTCTCTCCACCACAGATACCAGCCGCGCAGTCGGCGATACGCTGGAGATCGATCCGCTCTTGCTTAACATCGACAACGGCGCTCGCGCCTCGCAGGTCGCAACCCATGACGACGAATATGCCATCGTTGCTTGTTCAGTATCAAGCGGGTACCGTGAATTCAAGGTCAGTGACGGCTACCAGGAAGATGTGATCGCCGTGGTATTCGAATCCTTCGGCGCGGTGCAACAGGCCGGTAGTCAGACCGAAAGCCGCCAGTACCAATTGCAGTCCGATCCCAGCGTCACCGACGGCAACGAATTCGCCACCTTCTTCAGCGACCACAACCTGTTCGCCATCTCCGCGGTGAATGTGGTCGAAGCGGTGCCGTTCAGCGCCGTGCTGCCGACCTCGATGGGCACTCGCGCCGAACAGGTAGGCGTGCTCAGCCTGCGCCGCGATGACGACCACCACAAAGAATTTATCTGGGTCTTCGATCTGGGTCAGATGATGCGCGGCACACGCTCGACCATCAGCGGCAGCAGTCAGGTGATCATCCTGCGCCAGGGTCGGCACACCATTGGCTTGCTAGTCGACGAACTGCATGCCGTGCCACAATTCCATGCGGCCCAGATCATGCATACGCCGTTTTCCACGCGCGCTGAATCGATGCTGGTGACGCAAGTCATCAAGGCCAATAACGGCCAATTGCTGATTCAGGCTATCGATGTCGACAGATTGTTTGCCTGGCTGGTCGAGGGTCAGTTGCCGGTGCCGCCGGAAGTATTGCAGGAAATAACGGCAGCGCCGCAAGACGTTGCCAAAAATCAACCTCTGTCTCTGTTGGCGGCCTGAGGTAGCAATCAGGCATTCCGGGCGGCATGATGTGAGTTATGATGAAGCCGGTCAATTTCAGCTTCTTTTTTGATACGTTTTTAACATGACTTTACACATCATCGCCACCGGCGGCACATTCGATAAACATTACGATGAGATCGCCGGCAAACTCGGTTTTGCCAACAGCCATCTACCGCAAGTCATTGCGCGCGCCCGTCTGACGGTGCCGGCAACACTGGAAGAACTGCCGCTGCTGGACTCGCTGGACATGCAAGACATTGACCGCCGCCGCGTGCTGGCGTCCTGTGAACGTGCCGAGGCCAATGCCATTGTGATCATCCACGGCACTGACACCATGCAAGACACTGCCCGCGTACTGGGTGCGGCACAACTGGCCAAAACCATCATCGTGACCGGTGCCATGATTCCTTACGCGATCGCCGACTCGGATGCGCAGTTCAACTTCGGCTTCGCCTGCGGTGTTGCCCAGGTGCTGCCGCATGGCGTCTATGTGGCCATGAATGGCCGCGTCTTTGACTGGGATCAGGTGCGCAAGAACCGCACTGCCGGCATATTCGAAACCACAGAACCGGAAGAATAGGCCACGCCGAGTTCCGCTACTGCTCGGCTTCCTGCTGCTGGGCCCATTGCCGGCAAAATGTCAGCAATGCATCCAGCCGTAGCGACAACACGCGATGCTTGCTGCGCACCATGTAAAAGTGGCGCCGCAGTTTCGGCAAGGGCGTCTCCAGTTCAATCAGACGCCCACTATCGAGCAGATCCTGCACCACCGCGCGCGACAGGCAACTGATGCCCATCCCCTCTGCTGTGGCGCGCTTGATGGCTTCGGAGTTGCCAAATTCACAGGCCGACGGCAAATGATGCAAATAAGGCAGCAAAGCATGCTCGACCGCCTCGCGCGTGCCAGAGCCGGCTTCACGCAACAGCCAGTCGGCCTGGCTGAGTTTCTTGTAGGTGAGTTTTTTTTCCTGCTGTGCCAGCGCATGCTGGGGCGACGCCACCACGATCAGTTCATCGGTCATCCATGGCTCGACTTCGACGTCGGTCGCATGACAGGGGCCTTCGATGAGCCCGGCATCCACTTCAAAATTACTGACTGCCGCAACAATGTCAGCGGTATTGGCGACCAATGCGCGCACCCGCAGTTGCGGTTGCGTGCGGCGATAGCTGGCAATCATCTGCGGCAACATATAGCTGCCGATGGTGGTGCTGGCGCCGATGTGCAATTCGGCACCGGCCTGGTGCGGTGCCAGAAATTGCTGTTCTATGGTTTGCGCGGCGTCAAGCATATGGCGCGCCTGCGGCAACAATAGCCGGCCGTTGTCATTCAACACCAGACGCTTGCCAACGCGGTCAAACATTTGCACATTGAGGGCGTGCTCCAGTTCGCTCAAGGCCGCGCTGGCCGCCGATTGCGACAGCGCCACCTGATCGGCGGCGGCCGTGGTGCTGCCGGACTGCGCTACCGCCAGGAAAATCTGCAATTGCCGCAGGGTAATTTTCATCGAGTCATGGCATCTTAGTGCAGTGAGCCCTTGACGCTCATCTCACGAATGACGCGGATGGTATCGATGTCGGCTTCTTCATAGGCCGTACGGCGGAATTGATCATAAAAAGCCTGTTCGCTGCTGACCTCATCGGGGCCGCCATCATCGTACTCGAAGCGCACGAACAAAGCGCCCGGCGCAGGTTCTTCTATGGTCATGCTCAAGCTCGACATCGCAATCTCGCCCTGTGCCGGCACCTGATAATGCACCCGTAGCAGCGGCTCATAAGTGACGATGTCACGAATTCTCAGTTCGCCGTAGCGCAACTCACGCTTGACCGATGCCGTGCTTTGCTCTGACAGCAGGCACTCATCCAGATGCGGCATGAACAGCTTGGGCGCCTCGGCACGCAATACCAGCCCGCTCCAGAGTTCGGCGCGGCTCATGACGTCGATCAGTGGATTAAGTGGATCGTTGATCTGTATCAAGTGGTTGAATTTCATCACTGCAAACCTGTTTTGTAATGCCTGCATTGTCCCACAGAAGCCGTACCGGCTAAAGTCCCGGGCTTGGTGCGCCTGTTACAATGCTCAGCTAACTCATCACCGCGAACGCCGCCCAATCCCGCATGTCTTCTGCCCCTGCCTTCGGCCTAAACGCGCCGCAAAGCGAAGCTGTTCTGTACATGGACGGTCCCTGCCTGGTACTGGCCGGCGCCGGCTCGGGCAAAACCCGGGTGATCACGCAAAAAATTGCCCATCTGATCGAGAGCTGCGGTTACGAGTCGCGCCATATTGCGGCACTGACCTTTACCAACAAGGCGGCCTTGGAAATGCAGGAACGCATCACCAAGCTGCTCAAGGAACCCAAGCAGGCCAAGCATCTCACCGTGTCCACCTTCCATTCGCTGGGAGTCAAGATCCTGCGCCAGGAAGCGCAGCACCTGGGCTTGAAGGACCGCTTCTCGATCATGGACAGTGACGATTGTTTTTCGCTGGTGCAAGATCTGGCGGTGACCACCGACAAGCAGTTGATCCGGCGCATCCAGAATGCCATGTCTTTGTGGAAGAATGGTCTGGTTGATCCCGAGGTGGCGCTCAAGCAGGCGGTGGACGAAGATGAAGCCCAGGCCGCGCGCATCTATCGCAGCTATGTGGCCACGCTGTCGGCCTATCAGGCGGTCGACTTCGATGACCTGATCCGCCTGCCGGTGGAATTGTTCCGTCACAACGAAGAGGTGCGCGACCGCTGGCAACGGCGTCTGCGTTATCTGCTGGTCGATGAATATCAAGACACCAACACCTGTCAGTATGAGCTGGTCAAGCTGATGGTCACCGGCATCGGCAAAAAACCTATGTTTACGGCCGTGGGCGACGACGATCAGGCCATCTATGCCTGGCGCGGCGCGACCATCGAAAATCTGAAGACGCTGCAAGTCGACTTTCCCAATCTGCATCTGATCAAACTGGAACAGAATTACCGTTCCAGCACACGCATCCTGCAGGCGGCCAATTCGGTCATTTCCAACAACCCCAAGCTGTTTGAAAAGGCACTCTGGTCGGAGCATGGTCTGGGCGATCCGGTCAAGGTGCTGGCCATGGACGATGACGAAGCCGAGGCTGACCAGGTGGCGATCATGTTGTCGGCACATCGTTTCGAGCGACACGCCAAATTCTCGGACTACGCCATCCTCTATCGCGGCAACCATCAGGCTCGCATCATTGAAAAATCGCTGCGGCGCGAACGCATTCCCTACGTCATGTCAGGCGGCCAGAGTTACTTCGACCGTGCTGAAATCAAGGACATCATCAGCTACTTGCGCCTGATCGCCAACCAGGAAGACGATCCGGCCTTCATCCGCGCCGTCACCACGCCACGCCGCGGCATCGGCCAGGCCACGCTGGAAGCGCTCGGCACCGTCGCCGGTCAATGGCAGTGTTCGCTGTTTGAAGCGGTCTACAAAGGCGGCATCGAAGAAAAACTGCCCGACAAACAGCTGCGTCCGTTGCGCCAGTTCTGCGACTTCATCAACCAGATGGAATCGCGCGCCAGCCGCCCCGGCCCTTCCGGCAGCGGTGAAAATGCCGGCCAGGTACTGGATGACCTGATGGAAGCGATCAACTACGAAGGCTATGTCTACGATGCCTTCGACGAACGCCAGGCGCAGAGCAAATGGCAAAACGTGCTGGAATTCATCAACTGGCTCAAGGAGCGCGCTTGCGGCGGCAAGGATGGCACCAGCGAAGAAAAGAATGTGCTGGAACTCACCCAAATGGTGGCGCTCATGACCATGCTCGAAGGCAAGGATGAAGATCCGGATGCGGTGCGTATGTCCACGCTGCACGCCTCCAAGGGTCTGGAATACCCGCACGTGTTTTTGATCGGCGTCGAAGAAGGCATCCTGCCGCACAAGGGCGACCCGGATGCCTTGCCCGAAACCATTGCTGCGCGCATCGAAGAAGAACGCCGCTTGATGTACGTCGGCATCACCCGCGCGCAACGCTCGCTGCATGTGACCTGGTGCAAGCGCCGCAAGCGCGCACGTGAATATGTGGCCTGCGACATGTCGCGCTTCATTCATGAAATGCGCCTCAACGTCGGCGACGCCGTACCCAAGGAAGAAGAACAGATCACGCCACAAAATCGCCTGGCCAATCTCAAGGCCTTGCTGCAAAAGCCGCGTCCAAGCTCATGAATAACACCACCATCCCTGAGCGCCCTGCTCACTCATCCTGCATCGTCATCGGTGGCGGCCCGGCAGGCCTGATGGCGGCCGAAGTGTTGGCCCGGCAAGGCGTACAGGTTGATCTCTACGATGCCATGCCCTCGGTCGGTCGCAAATTTCTGCTGGCCGGCAAGGGCGGCATGAATATTACTCACGCCGAAGCGCTGCCGCAATTTCTCAGCCGTTACGGTGCGCGCCGCGACGAAATCGCGGCACTGCTGCACGACTTCGGCCCCGAGCAATTGCGCGACTGGATACACGGACTGGGCATCGCCACCTTCGTCGGCAGTTCGCAACGCGTCTTCCCGGCCGACATGAAGGCCGCGCCGCTGTTGCGCGCCTGGCTGCATCGTCTGCGTGAAGCCGGCGTGCGCTTTCACATGCGCCATCGCTGGCAGGGCTGGCAAGACGATGCCCAATTGCGTTTCAGCACGCCACACGGCGAGCTTGCCGTGAGCGCCGATGCCGTGGTGCTGGCACTGGGCGGCGCCAGTTGGGCGCGTCTTGGTTCAGATGGCGCCTGGCTGCCACTGCTGCTGCAGCGCGGAGTGACGGTGGCGCCGTTGCGCCCGGCCAATTGCGGTTTTGACGTCAACTGGAGCGAACACTTCCGCAGTCGCCACGCCGGCCAGCCGCTCAAGACAGTCGCGGCTACCATCACTCTGACTGACGGTGCACTGCTGCGTCGGCAAGGTGAATGCGTGATTAGCGATGCAGGTATCGAAGGTGGTCTGATCTATGCCCTCTCGGCCCCCTTGCGCGATGCGCTCGATAGCGCGGGGGCGGCCACGCTGCAGCTGGATTTATTGCCGGATTGGTCGCTCGAACGCGTGCAACAGGAGCTGGCACATCCGCGCGGTGCACGTTCGCTGAGTAGTCATCTGCAAAGCCGACTCAAGCTCACCGGCGTCAAGGCCGCGCTGTTGCGCGAGTGTCTGGGCGCGCAGGACTATCATGACATGGCCAAACTGGCGGGGGCCATCAAATCCCTGCCGCTGCCATTGCAGGCGGCACGGCCTATCGATGAAGCCATCAGCACTGCTGGCGGCGTCAGCTTTGCCGCCATGCAGCAGGACTTGATGCTGCAGAACCTGCCCGGCGTCTTTTGTGCCGGCGAGATGCTGGACTGGGAAGCGCCAACCGGCGGTTATCTATTGACCGCCTGCTTCGGCAGCGGACGTCAAGCTGCCCTGGGCGCGCTGCGCTGGCTGGCACAAACATCCAACAAGGAACACACATCATGAGCGATGAAAACCGTCTGATCGACATTGAACTCAAGCTGACCCATCAGGAAGATCTGGTCGATACCCTCAACAAGATCGTCTACGAGCAGCAAATCAAAATCGACAATTTAGAAAAATTGCTCAGCGCCTTGGCGCGCCAGCTCAAGGAAACTGTCAGCAGCGTCAACGCCCAAGGTCAGGGCAATGCCGATAATGAGAGACCTCCGCATTATTGAGGCCGGCAGCCATTCAGTTGAATAGGTCGGCCTGCACCGGCACGCTGTGCTGGTCCACTTCACTGAGTGGCACCAGACCGCTGGCCCGCACGCCCAGCAGGCGAATTCTTTTCGACAATGGCACGCGCCTGAGGCATTCGCCGGCAGCCTGGCGAATGTCGTTGGCTTCGACAATCGGCGCTGCCAGCGTGAGATCTCTGGTTACCGGCTGAAAATCCGCGTAGCGCAGTTTGATGCCGATCGTCTTGCAGGCATAACCTTTGCGCTTAAGATCGTCCGACACGCGCATGCACAGCCCGGTAAAAATTTCTGTCAGGCTGGCGCGATCCGCTTTGGCATGCAGGTCGCGCTCAAACGTGCTTTCACGGCTGATCGATTTGGGTTCCGACTCCAGCACCACCGGGCGATCATCAATGCCGTGCGCGACACGATGCAACCACTCTCCGGTGGCCGTGCCGAAGTGTTCAATGAGCAAAGCCAGCGGGGTGGCGGCTAACTCACCAATGGTGTGTATGCCTAGCCCCAGCAGCTTGTCGTAAGCCTTGGGGCCGATGCCGTTGATTTTCTTGGTCGCCAGCGGCCATATCCTGGTCTGCAGATCTTCCATGCCCAGGATGGTGATGCCATTGGGCTTGTCGAGATCGGAGCAGATCTTGGAGAGCAGTTTGTTGGGGGTAATGCCGATCGAGCAAGTGAGCCCGGTGGCATCCAACACCGCTTGCTTGAGGCGTTGCGCCAGCGACTGGCTGTCCTCCTCGAGGACGCTGAGGTCGATGAAAATTTCATCGATGCCACGGTTTTCAATATGCGGAGCGATAGTGGCGACGGCGGCCTTGAAACGTTTCGAGTTGTCGCGGTAAGCATCAAAGTTGGCCGGCAGCAGGATCGCCTGCGGCGCCAGTTTGGCCGATTGCATCAAACCCATGCCCGAGAATACCCCAAGTGCCCGCGCTTCATAGGTGGAAGTGGTGACCACGCCGCGCCCGACATAGTCGCCCAGCAAGGCATAGCGCTTGCTGCCGTCAGGCTGTTCGATCGGCGCCGCGGTACTGCGCCCGCCCACCACTACCGGTCGGCCGCGCAGCTCGGCATAGGTGAGCAGTTCCACGGAGGCGAAAAAGGCATCCATGTCGAGATGGGCGATGCGGCGCGGAGGAAGAGGGTCTTGCATCATGCATGAATCTGAGAGCGAGCGGTTTCACTGTGGCAATGCGGGCGTGCCAGCAACTATACGCGAAAACCGCCCCGCGCTACGCCATAGCAGCATCCTCTCAGTCAGGCTCGCTGTACATGCTGGAGCACGATGTGCAGCAACTGACGCAACAGCGGCTGTACTGCTGCGGCGCGCTGCTCGTGATAGGCAAACGGTGCGCTTTCTTCCATGTAACAGCATTGCGTCATTTCCAGCTGAATGGCCTGGATGCCCGCTTCCGGCTTGCCATAGTGGCGCGTGATGTAACCACCTTTGAAACGGCCGTTCAATACCGTGCTATATGCCGCATCTCCACGAGCGGCCTGCAGCAGGGCTTGCGCCATTGATGCGGCGCAGCTCTGATGGTCGTTATTGCCCAGATTCAGGTCGGGCAGTTTTCCCTCAAAAAAGCGTGGCACCACTGAGCGTATTGAGTGTGCATCCCACAGCGCAACCTGTTCGTGTTGCCCCCGCAGTCGCGCCAGCTCGCCCTGCAGCGCCTGATGATAAGGTTCCCAGTAGTGGCTGCGTCGCTGCGCAATTTCGGCGGCATCTGGCTGCTGCCCTGGCAGATACAGCCGCGCACGGTCGAAATCATCGAGCGGGCACAGACTGGTGGTGTCCTGGCCAGGGTAGAGATTGACATCGTCGGGCGGCCGATTGAGGTCAATCACATAGCGCGAGTGGGTAGCAATCAAGAGCGATGCGCCCATGTCGCGGGCAAAGGCATAGAGTATTGGCAGATGCCAGTCGGTGTCGGCCACAGCATGCGCTTGTGGCGCATAGCGTGGGCCCAGCTCATCGGGGATATGCGTACCCGCGTGCGGCATGGAAATCAATAATGGAAGATGGCCCCGATGCAGGGTATAGACCGGAATGGCTGACATAAAAACCTCTTGAGATGTTAGGCAAGCAATTGTATGCGCGCTTGTGAAAACGCTTGCGCCGCTACTGCCGTCAGCGCATGACGGCCGCCTTCGATGCGGCGACGTCCTGCGCTCCAGACTGAAGCAATCGTAGTGCCTGACGATTGCGCAAACAGATGGCTGGCCAGTTGGGTATCGGCATCCATGCCAGCGAGCAGCGCATGATGCGCATCCAGCAACACAAAGTCAGCCTGTTGGCCCGCTTGCAGACCCGCAACCGCGCGGCTGCTGGCGAGCGCGCCGCCGCTGACGGCGGCTTGGTATAAACGCTGCGATAGCTGCGGCACTGCGGTACTGGCAAGGACGTTGCGCCGTTGCAGCGAGAGCCGCTGGCCATACTCTAGCAAGCGCAGCTCGTCGACTGCGCTGACGCTGATGTGGCTGTCCGAACCAATACCCCAACGGCCGCCGGCGGCCAGATACGCATGGGCCGGAAAAATGCCATCACCGAGATTGGCCTCAGTTGTCAAACACAGGCCCGCCACAGCACCGCTGGCGGCCAGTGCGGCCAGTTCGCTGGCATCGAGATGGGTCGCGTGTACCAGGCACCAATGTGCATCCAGCGTATGCTGTTGCAACAGCCATTGGACCGGACGCTGGCCACTCCAGGCCAGGCAGTCGCTGACTTCTTTTTGCTGTTCGGCAATATGGATATGAATTGGTGCCGAGCTGTCTTGCTGGCGCACACCGTTGATGGCAGCGCGCAGCGCGGCCGGTTGCACTGCGCGCAGCGAATGCGGCGCCAGCCCGATTTGAGCGCCGTGCTCCCGGCACAGCGGACGCAAGCGTTCAATCATGCGCAACAGCGCATCGGTACTGCGGATGAAACGACGCTGATCCAGCCTGGACGGCTGGCCGCCAAACCCCGACTGCTGATACAACACCGGCAGCAAGGTCAGACCGATACCGCTGCGCACAGCGGCGCGTAGGAGCGCCAGTGACATTTCGGCATCGTCGGCATAGGGGCGACCATCCTGGTCCTGGTGCAGATAATGGAATTCACAGACCGAGGTATAGCCGGCCTGCAGCATCTCGATATAGAGATGGGTGGCGATCGCTTCGAGCTGCTGCGGCTGCATGCGATTGGCGAAGCCATACATGCCTGCGCGCCAACTCCAGAAGTCATCGTCGGCTGCGGCGCGGTATTCGGTCAAGCCGGCGAAGGCTCGCTGAAAGGCGTGTGAATGTAGATTGGGCATGCCCGGCAGCAGCACGCCTTCATGCCTATGTGCATCGGCGGGACAGTCGCTCTCGGGTATCACCGACAGCAAGCTACCGTCCTCATTCCAGCGCAGCAGGACCTGCTCACGCCAGCCTTGCGGCAACAGTGCATAACGGGCAAACAAGGCAGTATTTTCAGACATGATGATGCTCCACGACGCTACCTTGACGAACGATGCGCGGTGAGGTTGTCGCGCCCAACCAGTAAGCCAGTTCTGCCGATGTCGATACCGGCCACAACACAAAATTGGCGATCTGCCCCACATGCAATTGTCCATGCGAAGCTTGCAGGCCCAATGCCTGTGCCGCATGGCGCGTGACGCCGGCGAGTGCTTCGTCGACGGTCAGGCCAAACAGGGTGCAGCCCATGTTGAGTATGGTCAACAGCGACAGCACCGGCGATGTACCTGGATTGTGATCCGAGGCCAGCGCCATCGGTACGCCTGCGGCACGCAAAGCGGCAATCGGCGGCAATTGGGTTTCGCGCAGCATGTAATAGGCGCCGGGCAGTAATACCGCCACCGTGCCGGCGGCGCGCATGGCAGCAATACCGTCAGCCGACAGATATTCCAGATGGTCCGCCGAGAGTGCCCGATAGCGTGCCGCCAGACTGGTGCCGCCCTGGTCGGACAACTGTTCGGCATGAATCTTGACCGGCAAACCGCGTGCACTCGCAGCCGAAAAAATGCGCTCAGTCTGCGCCGCAGAAAAGGCGATGTGCTCACAGAACACATCGACCGCATCGATCAGCCCTTCGTCATGCAGCGTCGGCAGCATGCGGCTGCAAATTTCCTCGACATAGTCATCGGCACGACCGGCGAACTCTGGCGGCAGCGCATGGGCGCCGAGGAAGGTGGTGCGTAGCGTGACATCGAATTCCTTGCCCAGCCGTCTGGCTACACGCAGCATCTTGCGCTCGTGCTCCAGCGCCAGTCCATAGCCCGATTTGATTTCCACTGCGCAGACGCCATCGGCCAAAAGACGGCGCAGACGCCCTGCGGCCTGCTCGTAGAGGGTGTCCTCACTGGCGGCGCGGGTGGCATTGACGGTAGACATGATGCCGCCGCCGGCGTGGGCGATCTCGGCATAGCTGGCGCCGGCCAGACGACGTGCAAATTCATCGGCGCGATGACCACCATAGACCAGATGGGTGTGGCAATCGAGCAAGCCCGCACTGAGCTGGCAGCCATTACCGGCATGTACCGGCAGGTCTTGGAAAGCCTCGGGCAGGTCCTGCTGGCGACCGCACCACAGTAGGTGGCCGTCTAGCACCACCAAGGCCGCATCGTTGATTGCTGCCGGATGCCCGGGCAGCATGCCGGCCATGATGTGCAAACCTGTCCAGATGCCATCTGCGCTGGTTTTCATACACGCTCCTCCGTGATCGTGACATGCAAGGCGACCGCATTTGCCGTGATAGGCATGAGCCTATCGCACGCCGGACCGTCTCGCCATAAGCAGCCCTCGTCAGTCTGCCAACGTTGGCCGTGTTCATCCTGCCAGACACCGCCGACAATCAAGAGCAGGCCGATGCGACTGGCCGCTGCCAGTGCGGTATGCCGTATTTCCACTTGATGGCGAAACCGACCACGCCGCGTCATCGCATTAAAATCCCGACTGGGTCCATCCAGCAAGGTGGCGTGACAATCATCTTCGCCGCGAAAACTGAAAGGCCGCAGCGGGGTGTCCAGGCGCTGCTGCCATCCAGCCGCCGTACTCGACAGCGCCACGCCGCCACCGTCGAGCAGAACGATGCTGCGATCGATCTCGGGAAAAATAGAGAACGCGCCGCTTTGCGTGATGTCAGCCACGCTGATACGCCAGCCGAACTCTTGCAATGAAGCAATAGTCTGGCATGGCACTCACCGTTTATTTCTGCATTGGCAGATTCAGCTCGTTGCGCTCGGCGCAAGCCTGGGCCTGCGTGTAACCAGCATCGGCATGACGCATGACGCCGGTGGCGGGATCATTCCACAATACCCGCGACAGACGACGATCGGCATCCGCGCTGCCGTCGCAGACAATGACCATACCGGCATGTTGCGAAAAGCCCATGCCAACCCCGCCGCCGTGATGCAGGCTGACCCAGGTGGCGCCGCCGGCAGTGTTGAGCAGCGCGTTGAGCAGCGGCCAGTCAGAGACTGCATCGCTGCCGTCGAGCATGCTTTCGGTTTCACGATTGGGCGAGGCCACCGAGCCGCAATCGAGATGGTCGCGACCAATCACAATGGGCGCCTTCAGCTCGCCGCTGCGGACCATTTCATTGAAGGCCAGGCCGGCGCGGTGACGCTCGCCCAGCCCCAGCCAGCAAATGCGTGCCGGCAAACCCTGAAAGGCAATCCGCTCTTGCGCCATGTCGATCCAGCGATGCAGCTGCTTGTGCTCGGGGAACAGCTCTTTGAGTTTGGCATCGGTCTTGTAGATATCTTCTGGGTCCCCCGACAGCGCCACCCAGCGGAACGGCCCCTTGCCTTCGCAGAACAGCGGGCGAATATAGGCCGGTACGAAACCAGGAAAATCGTAGGCATTGCTGACACCTTCTTCCAATGCCATCTGGCGGATATTGTTGCCATAGTCGACCGTGGGAACGCCCATTTGCTGGAATGCCAGCATGGCGCGCACGTGCACGGCCATGGAGGCGCGCGCGGCCTTTTCAACTTCCTTGGGTTGCTCCTGGCGACGCGCAATCCATTGTTCTACGCTCCAGCCTGCGGGCAGATAACCGTTGACCGGATCATGCGCCGAGGTCTGATCGGTCACCAGATGCGGGCGCATGCCGCCAGCATTGGCACGGCGCACCAGTTCCGGCAGCACTTCGGCCGCATTGCCGAGCAAGCCGACCGAAATTGCCTGGCCTGCCTCGGTAGCCAGCCGAATGCGCTCCAGGGCGTCGTCCAGGGTAGTGGACTTGTAGTCGAGATAACGTGTCTTGAGACGAAAATCAATGCGCGACTCTTGGCACTCTACTGCCAGCACGCAGGCACCGGCGAGCACCCCAGCCAGCGGTTGCGCCGCCCCCATGCCGCCCAGCCCGGCGGTGAGGATCCATTTGCCGCTGAGATTGCCGTCGTAATGCTGACGGCCGGCCTCGACAAAGGTTTCATAGGTGCCCTGCACGATGCCCTGGGTACCGATGTAAATCCATGATCCCGCCGTCATCTGGCCGTACATCATCAGCCCTTTGCGATCCAGTTCATTGAAATGATCCCAGTTGGCCCAGTGCGGTACCAGATTGGAGTTGGCAATCAGTACCCGCGGCGCATCCGCATGCGTCTGAAACACGCCCACCGGTTTGCCCGACTGCACCAGCAAGGTCTGGTCTTCCTGCAGATTGCGTAAGCTCTCCAGGATCGCATCAAAGCATTGCCAATTACGCGCGGCCTTGCCGATGCCGCCATACACCACCAGGTCTTCGGGACGTTCGGCCACGTCCGGGTCCAGGTTGTTCTGGAGCATGCGGTAGGCGGCTTCGATAAGCCAATTCTTGCAGCTCAACTGGCTGCCTTGTGGTGCACGGACGATACGTGGCAGGGAAACCTGCGCGAGGTGTTCTTGCTTCATGGGGCGCTCCTTTCGATTGGATTCAAGCTTGGAAACTGGGCAACAGTGCCGCTACCGCGGCCGGCCAGACGTTGTGCGATGTCCACAGGCGCATGGCTTCGATGTCGGGTGCCAGCAAGCGGTCTTGCGTCAGAAAAGCGACCTGTTCACGGATCACGGCATGCTGCTGTTCGAGCAAGGCGGAACTTTGCAACGGCCGCGAAAAATCCATGCCTTGCGCCGCCGCCATGGCCTCAATGCCAACCACCACCGCCGTATTGAAATTCATGTCGCCCAGACGTCGTGCCGCGTAAGTCGCCATGGACACATGGTCTTCCTGGTTGGCCGAAGTAGGCAGGCTGTCGACACTGCCAGGGTGCGCCAGCGACTTGTTCTCGGAGGCCAGTGCCGCGGCCGTGACCTGGGCAATCATGAAGCCCGAATTGATACCGCCGTCTTCGACCAGGAACGGCGGCAGGCCCGACAAACCGGTGTCCAGCAAGAGCGCCAGACGGCGCTCGGAAATGGCGCCGATCTCGGCGATGGCGAGCGCAATGATGTCGGCCGCAAAAGCCACCGGTTCGGCATGAAAGTTGCCGCCGGAGATGACATCGCCATTGTCGGCAAACACCAGCGGATTATCGGACGCCGCATTGGCTTCGATGCGCAGCACGCGCGCAGCATGCGTGAGATTGTCCAGGCAAGCTCCCATGACCTGCGGGATGCAACGGATCGAGTAGGGATCTTGTACCCGTGCGCAATGCGCGTGCGAACCGACAATGCGGCTGTCGGCCAGCAAGGTGCGCATGGCAGCGGCGACGGCAATCTGTCCTTGCTGGCCGCGCGCCTCGTGGATACGGCTATCGAAGGGTTTGACCGAACCTTTGATGGCTTCCAGCGAGAACGCGCCGGCCAGCATGCCGCCGGCAAACACCTGTTCAGCCTCAAACAAACCGGTCAGCGCCAGTGAGTTCGACACCTGGGTGCCATTGAGCAGCGCCAAACCTTCTTTGGGGCCCAGCACAAAGGGTTGCAGTCCGGCCCGCGCCAACGCTTCTACGGCTGCGCATTGGACGCCGTCGACCCAGGCCCGACCTTCACCGATCAGCAATAGCGACAGATGCGCCAGCGGCGCCAGATCGCCGGACGCACCCACCGATCCCTTGGCCGGAATGCTGGGACTGACGCCGGCGTTGTACAAAGCGATCAGCGCATCCACCAACTCCGGGCGAATCCCGGAATGCCCGCGTGCCAGGCTGATGGCCTTGGTCGCCAGGATCAGACGCACCACCGGCGGCGCCAGGTCGGCCCCGGTACCCACGGCATGTGACAGCACCAGGTTGCGCTGCAACTCCAGCAGACGGTCGGCTGGAATGCGTTTTTGCGCCAGCTTGCCGAAACCGGTATTGATGCCATAGACCACCCGATCATTGTCGATGATGTCTTGCACCGTCTGTTGGGCGGCGATGATGCCCGCACGCGTGTCGGCATGCATGGCCAGACGCACCTCACCCTGCCAGATGCTGCGTAACTGCGGCAGGCTCACCTGTCCGGGCTGCAATACCAGCAGATGTTTGCTGAGGTTATTAGGATTGTTGGGGTTATTGCTTGGATCAGACATTTGTATACTCCTGTCTATACAGCATAGAATTTAAAAATGACCGAAGCAGTCGGGCTTCGGTCTTTGCTTAAATGATAGGTCGACTTAACTCATTTGCAAGGCGGGATCGGCGCGGAAACGACTTCCCAGGCGATAGCGTGCTCCGGGATGAATACAACGCACATAGGTCACCGGCAGCGCACTGCCGTGGGTCCAGGTGCGCCGGGTCAACACCAGGCAAGGTTCTTCCTGCGCCATTTCCAACTGCTGCGCCTGTTCTGGCGTAGGCAAGACGGCATCGACGACATGTTCGATCTGGTCCAGCGGCACGTGATGCAGCAGATATTCGCCTGGCTGCCGGACCGCAAAATCCTGCTCCAGGAAATGAGGCGCAAAGCTGGGATTGACGTAACGATCCTCCAGTTGCACTGGCACGCCGTTTTCACGATGGATGCATAGGGTATGAAACACCGAGTCGCCTATATTGAGCTGCAACGCGGCAGCCACTTCCATGCTGGCAGTAACGCGCACGGCTACCAGCACATCGCAATGATAGTCGTGGCCACGGCCACGAATTTCCTGGGCCAGGTTCACGACATGCAACAAGTTGGTTTGCGCCTTCGCCGGTGCGACAAAAGTACCAATGCCCGCCATCCGGACCACGACGCCCTGATCCGCCAGCTCACGCAGCGCGCGGTTGACCGTCATACGTGAAACGCCGAAACTGCTGACCAGATCTTGCTCCGACGAAATCCGTTCGCCGGCCTTCCAGCTACCGTCGGCAATGCGCCCTGAGATAAATTTCTTGATCTGTTGATATAGCGCCGCCGAATTACCGTCTTCCTTAGCCGATGGCATCTTGATGATATTCACGTTAATGCTCCAGACTTATACGGTTTTCTATGCGAATTTCTTCCGTGACTCTGGCTTTGAGCGCCATGAATTCCGGTGATGTTTTGAGTTTGTAACTGCGCGGGTGTGCGAAGTCTACCGTAATTTCGGTTTTGATTCGCCCCGGCCGCGCACTGAAAATGGCAACCCGGTTTGCCATGAAGATGGCCTCGTCAATGTCATGCGTTACAAACAGAACCGTTTTCTTTGCACTTTCCCAAATGCCCAGTAACAGCTCTTGCATCAGCACCCTGGTCTGGTTGTCCAGTGCGCCGAAGGGTTCGTCCATCAGTAAAATCTTGGGATCATTGGCCAGCGCCCGGGCAATCGCCACCCGCTGTTGCATGCCGCCGGACAGTTGCTTCGGAAAGTGCCCCTCGAAGCCGCGCAAGCCGACCTTGTCGATGAAATAATCCGCACACTCTTGTTGTTGCTTAGCGGCGATGCCGCGTTCTGCCAGACCGAAACAAATGTTCTGGAACACGCTCAGCCAAGGGAATAGCGTGTAACTCTGAAACACCATGCCACGATCGGCGCCGGGGCCGTCAATCTGCTCACCATCGAGCCACACTTCGCCGCTGCTGGGTTGATCCAGGCCGGCGATAATGCGCAACAAGGTGGATTTGCCACAACCGGACGGGCCCAGAATAGTGACGAAATCATTTTCCTGTACCGCATAATCGGTGGACTGCAATGCCAGTGTGGTGCCGCCGCCCGACGAGCGAAAGGTACGCGAAAGCTGGCGCACTGCGAGTTTGCTTGGCATCAGATGGCACTCCATGCAAATAGGCGCCGGTTGGCTGCCTTGAAAAGAAAATCGGACAACAAGCCGATGCAACCGATGACGATGATGCCAAAGATGATTTGTCCCGTATTCAGCAGCGCCTGGCTGTCGATGATCATGTGGCCAATCCCACTGGAGGAGCCGATCATTTCGGCCACAATCACATAGGTCCAGGCCCAGCCCAGAACCAGCCGCAAGGCCTCGGCGATTTCCGGCGCCGCACCGGGAATGAGTACCCGCCGCACCACGCTGCTGCGGGTACAACCCAGGGTGTAGGAGGCCTCGACCAGATCTTTGCGCGCCGCACCGACAATCACTGCAATCATCAGCACGATCTGAAAAAACGAGCCGATGAAAATGACCAGGATTTTTTGTGTTTCGCCGATACCGGTCCATAGAATCAGGAGCGGGATAAACGCGGAAGCCGGCAGATAGCGACAAAAGGAAATGAAGGGTTCAAAAAATGCTTCAACCGCCTTATAGGCGCCCATATAAATCCCGAGCGGAATGGCGATGCCGGCAGCGATCAGGAATCCGCCCAGCACCCGCATGACGGTCATCCCAATGTCGTTGATAAAGTCGAACTGCGCAAACAGCAGATAGCCTTCGTGCAGCATATTCAGCGGGTCAGCCAGAAAGGTTGCAGAGACGTACCCGCCCAAGCTAACCAGTGCCCATAGCGCCACAAACAACGCCAGAAAAAAGCTGCCCAGCATCCAGCGCATGCTGTCTGGGATTGGTTGCAATGGTGTCATCAGCTTGCCGCGTTGTGCCACTGTTCTGGACGCAGGCGCGGCCAGGGCCGGCCGGTATTGCGAGGTTTGAGTGGAATCATCCATGGTGGTTATCCCCGGGCTTATTGGATGAAGCGATCGTCATACAGCCTGGACATATCCGGCAACTTGCGGATCAAGCCCATGTTCAGCAGCAGATCGGCGGCGGTCGCACTAAAGGATGCCAACTCGCCGGCAAAAAATCTTTGATTATCCTCACGATTGGTCCAACGCAAAAAACCGGCCGATTCAGCGAATTGCGCACCGGTTTGCTTGACCGCTGCGCCCATGATTGCGTAGCTTTCTTGTGGTGATCGTTTGATCATGTCCAACGCAGAAAAATAACTTTCGACCAATGCCTTGGCGGCTTTGGGGTTGTTCTGCAACCATTGCGGCGAGCATCCCAGGGTATCCATCACCATGGGGTAGTCGAGCGTGGTCGCCAAGATTTGGCCCTGCTCTGGCGCCTGCCGTATCGCCGTGAGATATGGCTCGTAAGTCATTGCCGCATCGTTCTGACCGGCCACGAATGCCTGCGCTGCAATTTGCGGTGACAAGGTGACCAGCTTGACATCCTTAAGAGTCATGCCGTTCTTTTGCAGCATGTAGGCCAATCCAAAATAAGAGGCCGTACCTGGCGCATCGACAGCGATGGTGCGCCCCTTCAGATCGGCGAAGCTGCGAATAGAATGACGCACTGCCAGACCGTCGGCGCCGTAGGATTTATCGAGTTGTAGAATCTGCACCACCGGCACGCCGTTGGCATTCCAGGCGACATAGGTTTCCACTGTCGTGGCAACACACTGAATCGCATCGGCGGCGAGTGCCATATGGCGATCCTTCTGTGGAATTTTCTTGATTTCGACGTCCAATCCGTGCGCCTTGAAGATCCCGCTCTGCTGCGCCAGCGTCAGCGGTGCAAAACCAGTCCAGCCCGACATGCCAAGGCTGAGCTTGATGGTTTGCGCCTGCGCGGCGAGGCTCGCCAGTGAAATGAACGATGCTAAGACAAGTAAGAAAAATAGCTGCATGACACGCTCCTCCTATTGATTGCATGATTGAAATGGATAGGCCTGGTGCCGGCGCACACTGCTCTGTTCTTGTTTGGCACGGTCGTGCATTGCCACAAGTAGCACCCCAGATCGATTTTGGAGGCCAGCATACACCTGTATATACAGGCATGGCAATGATATCTACCAAACGCGATAACAGATGATCGACGACTAGCCGGCTACGTGTAGAATGGTCGCTTTTGCCCGAACGCCATGTGGTTTAAAAACCTTCAGATTTACCGCCTCCCCGCACCTTGGGTCATCAGCCCTGATCAGCTCGAAACCAATCTGGCATCCCAAGCCTTTACGCCCTGCTCCAGCCTGGAACTACAATCGCAAGGTTGGGTTTCGCCACGTGGCAATGAGCGCTTGGTGCACGTCGTCAACCGCCAGTTTCTACTGCAACTGAACACGGAAAAGAAGTTGCTGCCCAGCACCGTGGTCAACCAGGTCGCCAAGGCGCGCGCTGTCGAGTTGGAAGAACAGCAAGGTTTCCCGCCCGGCCGCAAGCAAACCAAGGAATTGAAAGAGCAAGTGGCCGATGAATTGTTGCCGCGTGCCTTCAGCATCGTGCGTAGCACCTGGGCCTGGATTGATCCGGTCAATGGTTGGCTGGTAGTCGATGCCGGCAGCTCCGGCAAGGCCGAGGAAGTGTTGAAACTGCTGCTCAAGGCGGTGCCGAAATTCCCTCTGGAAACCTTGCGTACGGTGCGCTCCCCACTGTCTTGCATGACCGACTGGCTGGCCTCGGATGAAGCACCGAGCGGCTTTACCGTCGATCAGGATACCGAATTGCGCGCCAGCGGCGACAGCAAGGCGACCGTGCGCTTCGTGCGACACACACTGGACCCGGATGATGTACGGCGCCATATTGAATTGGGCAAACAATGCACGCGGCTGGCATTGACCTGGAATGATCGGGTGTCATTCACTCTGACCGAGAATTTGAGCGTCAAGAAGGTCACGCCGTTAGATGTGCTCAAGGAAGACAGCGATGTCACCTCGAAGAACGATGATGAACGTTTTGATGGCGATTTCATGCTGATGACCGGCGAAGTCAGCAAGATGCTGGCCGATCTGATCGATGCGCTAGGTGGCCAATTACGCGAGAATGACGGTAGCGCAGCCATGGCTGCCTGATCGGACTTGGATTACTGAAAATGCCGGTCGATCTCCATGATCGGCCGGCATTTTTATTGTGCCGCTGCGTTCTTTGACGGCTCCATCAATACGGCATCGATTGCCTGCATGGCATGGCAGATGGTATTGGCGAGGCGTTTTCCGCTGATGCCATCACGCGCACTGAGCGATAAACCGTGCAAGACGGCGGTATAGAAATCAGCCAGACCTTCAATATCGGCATCGGCGCTCAACTGCCGTTGCGCTTGCGCCTGACGAAAGCGCTTGGCCAGTTCGCTGCGTTTGTTTTGCCGACGCACGCTCAATTCTTCGGCATGCGCCGTGTTTTCCGGTGCGCAATTGATGGCAGAAGTAACCACCATGCAGCCCTTGCCATTAGCAGGATCAGCATACAGCGCCACGCTGGCGTGCAGCATGTTGTACAAATCCTCGCGTACCCCCCTGCCCTCTTTGAGCGCATTCATCGGTCCGACCGCAGTGATGGAGGAATAATATTCAACCGCTTCGCGAAACAGCGCGTTCTTGTCGCCGAAGGCAGCATACAAGCTGGGCGCCTTGACGCCGATGGCCGCCATCAAATCGGCCATGGTGGTCCCTTCATAGCCTTTATTCCAAAAAACCTGCATTGCCAGGCGTAGCGCATCGTCCCGATCGAAACTGCGCGGCCGCCCTCTGGTTTGCTGCATCGGCATTCCCCTTTTCCACAACAAAATCAATAGATGATCGCCTGAGTGTAGCTTAATTTAATCCAGATTACAAAAATACCTTGACAGTTTTTTCCGCAAAAAACTATTATGTAACGTGCATTACATAAATAGAACCTATGATGGTGCGCAAGCCTGCTTGTGATGTCCGCAAGCAAGTTAACTATCGAACCGCAACAGCAACGCAAGCGGGCATGGCGAGCAGATGACAAGATCCCATGCAACGTGAAAATGTGCGCATAATGGTGCGCCTATGCGATTGCTTTCTGTCGGTTTCATCCACGATGTAACGAAAGGAAATGTCATGACCCGCAAGACCCGTATAGAACATTACCGGAACATTGGTATCAGTGCGCACATCGATGCCGGTAAAACCACGACCACCGAGCGCATTCTGTTTTATACCGGTGTCAATCATAAGATCGGTGAAGTGCATGACGGCGCCGCCACCATGGATTGGATGGAGCAAGAGCAAGAGCGCGGCATCACCATTACGTCTGCAGCCACTACCGCCTTCTGGAAAGGTATGGCCGGCAATTATCCGGAACATCGCATCAACATCATCGACACCCCGGGCCACGTCGATTTCACGATTGAAGTGGAACGTTCAATGCGCGTGCTCGATGGCGCCGTGATGGTGTACGACTCGGTCGGCGGGGTGCAACCGCAATCGGAAACGGTGTGGCGCCAAGCTAATAAATATGCCGTGCCGCGCATGGCTTTCGTCAACAAGATGGATCGCGTCGGCGCCGATTTCTTCCGCGTACAAAAGCAGATCGGTGAACGCCTTAAGGGTAATGCCGTGCCGGTACAGATTCCTATCGGTGCGGAAGATCATTTCCGTGGTGTCATCGACCTGGTCAAGATGAAAGCCATCATTTGGGATGAAGCGAGCCAGGGTGTGAAGTTCGAGTATCAGCCGATTCCGGTCGAGCTGGAAGACAGTGCGCGCGAATGGCATGACAAGATGATCGAGCAGGCCGCTGAGGCCAACGAACAATTGCTTGAGAAATATTTGAGCGGCAACCCCTTGACCGAAGACGAGATCAAGCACGGGCTGCGGCTGCGCACCATTGCCGGTGAAATCGTGCCGATGCTGTGCGGTAGCGCCTTCAAGAACAAGGGCGTGCAAGCCATGCTCGACGCTGTCATCGATTATCTGCCGTCGCCGATTGATGTACCAGCGATCATGGGACACGATGAGGACGACAACGAGATTGAACGCCATCCGGCCGATGATGAAAAATTCTCGGCACTGGCATTCAAGATCATGACCGACCCCTTCGTGGGACAGCTGATTTTTTTCCGCGTCTATTCGGGCACGATCAATTCAGGCGATACCGTCTATAACCCGATCAAGGGCAAGCGGGAACGCCTGGGCCGCATCCTGCAGATGCATGCCAACGAGCGCAAGGAAATCAAGGAAGTGTATGCCGGCGATATTGCGGCCGCAGTCGGGCTCAAGGATGTCACCACTGGCGATACGCTGAGCGATCCGGATCACGTGATCATCCTAGAGCGCATGATTTTCCCTGAACCGGTGATTTCGCAGGCGGTGGAACCGAAGACCAAGGTTGACCAGGAAAAAATGGGCATTGCGCTGCATCGTTTGGCGCAAGAAGATCCATCGTTCCGCGTGCACACCGACGAAGAATCCGGCCAGACCATCATCTCCGGTATGGGTGAGTTGCATCTGGAAATTCTGGTCGATCGCATGCGGCGTGAGTTCAACGTCGAGGCTACGGTCGGCAAGCCACAGGTGGCATATCGTGAAGCGATTCGCTCCACGGTGGAAGATGTGGAAGGCAAATTCGTCAAGCAATCGGGCGGACGCGGCCAGTACGGTCATGTGGTGCTGAAGCTGGAGCCACTGCCACCTGGCAAGGGCTATGAATTTGTCGACGCCATCAAAGGCGGGGTGGTACCGCGCGAATTCATTCCAGCGGTCGACAAGGGCATTCAGGAAACGCTGGGTAGCGGCGTGCTGGCCGGTTATCCGGTAGTCGATATTCGCGCCACGCTGACGTTCGGTTCTTACCATGACGTCGACTCCAACGAAAACGCCTTCCGCATGGCGGGCTCGATGGCGTTCAAGGAAGGCATGCGGCGCGCCAGTCCGGTACTGCTGGAGCCGATGATGGCGGTCGAGGTGGAAACGCCGGAAGATTTCATGGGTAACGTCATGGGCGATTTGTCCTCTCGCCGCGGCATGGTGCAGGGCATGGAAGACATCGCCGGTGGCGGTGGCAAACTGGTGCGGGCGGAAGTACCACTGGCGGAAATGTTCGGTTATTCGACCTCGCTGCGTTCACTCACGCAAGGTCGCGCAACCTACACCATGGAGTTCAAACATTATGCCGAGGCGCCACGGCAAGTGATTGAGCAGTTGACGACCGCGAAGAAGACTGGGAAGTGAGTCGACCTATGGCGTCACTGCCGTAGCATTGGTCAGAAAGTAAAAGCTTGCTTAGTTTGCGCTAAGCAGGCTTTTATTTTTGTGCAGTATCAGATCCCCGCCGAGAGCCACGCAGGTGGCTCTCTCCACCCCGCAGCAACATGCCCTGCGGGCATAAGTAAAAATACAAACAAAAACGCCTGCTTATTGCTAAGCAGGCGTTTGTGTTTTGGCGGAGCGGACGGGGCTCGAACCCGCGACCCCCGGCGTGACAGGCCGGTATTCTAACCAACTGAACTACCACTCCAGATCTGGTTTTCAGTCTCGCTGAAAGACCGCAATTATAGCGGAGCTTTTTGAGAATACCAAGTACTTTTCTACTGATCAGCCCTGAAATTTACCTTCAAATGCCAGTTTGCTGAGCGGCTCCCGTGGGCTTGGTACTTCGCGTGCTTGCAAACCTTCCGGCAAGATCGATTTGTCGCCTAATTTACCGATGACAACCGCAGCTTCCACCGCAAAATCTTCTGGTATGCCCAATTCGCTGCGAGCGCGGTCCTTGTCAAAACCGGCCATGCCATGCGCATGCCAACCCGACAGGCTGGCTTGTAATGCTAAATACGCCCAGGCCGAGCCCGTGTCAAACGAGTGTGTCGACCACGGTACCGGTGCTGCCGCGCCTGGTGGCGTGAAAGTGGTCTTGGATAACACGATCACAAGCGCCGATGCCTTCTCAGCCCAGCTGCGATTGAAATCATTGAGCAAGCTCAACAAACCTTCCCACTGCGGCGTGTCGCGACGTGCATAGATAAAGCGCCATGGCTGCGAGTTGAATGAAGACGGCGCCCAGCGCGCTGCTTCCAGGAAAGTCAGCACGGTTTCCTCGGAAATATCAGCGCTGGTGTAGGCGCGCGGCGACCAACGGTTAAGAAATTGGGAATCAATGGGGTAATCGGCAACGCGTGGATTGGACGGCGACATGGATGCTCCTGATGAATAAATGAGGTGGTGCGGTAATTTGCACGAAGGCGCATCTTAGCAGGTGTTCCCCGCGTTTGCAGAATGCCCCCTTGTCTGTTACGGTCGCCCCGGGCCGCCGGCACCGCCTACGCCGCTCATGCCGTCCGGTCCGCCTGGACCACATAACCATGGCTGGCATGCGCAACCACCGAGCGACAACATAAAGGCAACAGCGGCCATCAATAACAATACACGTTGCATAAGTATTCCTTAGCTGAAAAAAATGCCTGACGCCGCCATCTGCGGCAACTACCGCATTTTTACCACGACCAAGACCACAAGGAACATTGATCAAGCCCGCACGCATAAAAAAACCCGCGGACCTTGCGGTACGCGGGTTAATCCAATCCTCAGGGGGGTGATGAATTGGAGGGGAGGGAGTGCTCAAGATAAACCCGCAGCGCCTACCCTTCTAAGCTTTTTACACCCTGTAACATCGGTTACAGACTTATGCAGAGATACGCTTGCGTATTATTTTCCAATACAGAAACGCGAGAAAATCACCCCTAGCAAATCATCCGGCGTAAATTTTCCGGTAATGCTGCTCAGGCGCTCTTGCGCCAGTCGCAGTTCCTCGGCGAACAAATCCAGCGCTTGGTCGCTGACCTGATTTTCTATCGCCGCATGCATGGCGGCACTTTCCAGATAGTCGCGCGCAGCCTTGAGCGCGATCAAATGACGCTCACGCGCCAGATAACGCGACTCCCCGGTTTGCTGCCAGCCAGCGATACGCAGCAGCTCGCCGCGTAACAGATCGATCCCAAGACGGTCGGTGGCCGAGACATAAATGTGGACGGCGTCAGACATCTTGTCGACCACCGGCTTGTGTCCCGAACGATCGATCTTGTTCCAGATGCGGATGACGGGAATGCCGTCGGGAAAGCGTGCAGTAATTTGCTCATCTTCGAGCGTCGGACCACGATCGGCGTCGAGCATGTGCAAAATAACATCAGCTTTGGCGACTTCGGCCCAAGTGCGTTGGATACCGATACGTTCAACTTCGTCAGGTCCGCTACCGTCTTCTCCGGCTTCACGAATACCGGCGGTATCGATGATGTTGAGCGGGATGCCTTCGATCTGGATGGTTTCGGTGACCTTGTCGCGCGTGGTGCCGGCGATTGGCGTGACGATCGCCACATCGGCGCCGGCCAGCACATTAAGCAAAGACGACTTACCGACGTTCGGCTTGCCTGCCAGGACGACATTGAGACCGTCGCGTAGCAGAGCCCCCTGGGAGGCATGCATGAAGACCTCATCCAGGGTGGCGCGAATTGCCGCCAATTGTCCGCGGGCGTCAGACTGTTCAAGGAAATCGATTTCTTCTTCCGGAAAATCGAGCGTAGCTTCCACCAACATGCGCAACGCGGTGACCTGATCGACCAGTGCATGAACCACTTTGGAGAAAGCCCCGGACAGTGATTCGGAAGCTGATCTGGCAGCGGCTTCCGTGGAGGCTTCGATCAGATCGGCAACCGCTTCGGCCTGTGCCAGGTCAAGCTTGTCGTTGAGAAAAGCACGCTGGGTGAATTCACCCGGCTCGGCCAGCCGCAGTCCGATTTCCACACCCGCTTCGAGGCAGCGCGCCAGCAGCATCTGCATCACCACCGGGCCGCCATGCCCTTGCAACTCCAGCACATCTTCGCCGGTGTAGGAATGCGGTGCCTTGAAGTAAATCGCCAAGCCTTGGTCAATCGTGCTGCCGTCAGCGCGCCTGAACGGCAAATAGCTGGCATGACGCGCTGTCATGGATGCCTGATCCTTACCACATACGGCTTGCACCACCGGCCATAGATTTTTACCGGAAAGGCGAACAACACCAATACCGCCGCGTCCGGGGGCGGTAGCGATAGCGGCGATAGGAGAAGAATCGTGAGTCATGAGGCAAAGGCTTTTCAAATGAGGAACAACACAAGGATGTGCGGAAAATACAAAACCGGCAGGCAGAAAAAAGCCCGTGGAAATCATGCCACGGGCTTTTCTCAGAAACAAGCAAGGCGGCTTATTTTGCTTTGCCGGCCTGCAGTTTGCGGGTGATCACCCATTGCTGCGTAATCGACAACACGTTGTTGACGACCCAGTACAGCACCAGACCCGATGGGAAGAAGAAGAACATGACCGAGAACGCGATCGGCATGAACATCATCACCTTGGCTTGCACCGGATCAGGTGGCGTCGGGTTGAGACGGGTCTGGATGAACATCGAGACTGCCATCAGCACCGGCAAAATGTAGAACGGATCAGGTGCAGTCAGATCGTGGATCCAGCCCAGCCAAGGCGCGCCGCGCATTTCCACACTGGCCAGCAGCACCCAGTACAGCGAGATGAACACCGGGATCTGGATCACGATAGGCAGACAGCCACCCAGCGGATTGATCTTTTCGGTCTTGTACAAGGCCATCATTTCGCGATTCATGTTTTGCGGATCGCCTTTATAGCGCTCGCGAATCGCGGTCATCTTGGGCGTAACCGCCTTCATCTTGGCCATGCTGCGATAGCTGGCTGCCGACAACGGGAAGAACACGGCCTTGATCAGCATGGTCAGCAAAATGATGGTCCAGCCCCAGTTGCCAACGAAGGCATGGATGTGGATCATGAGCCAGAAAATCGGCTTGGCGATGATGGTCAGCCAGCCATAGTCCTTGACCAGTTCCAGACCGGGCGCGGTCTTTTCGAGCACCGATGCCACTTGCGGACCCGAATACAGACTGGCGTCCATGGTCACGCTAGCACCGGGCGCTACCGTACCCAGCGGCAAGATGGTGCCCACCGCGTACAGATTGTCAGAGACCTTCTTGGTGAAAATGTCACGTTGCGCATTGGCCGGCGGGATGATCGCCGACACGAAGTAATGCTGCACCAGTGCAATCCAGCCATTGTCAGACTTGGTGGCGTGCTGTTGCTTGCCATCCGCGATCTTCTCGAAGGTCAGCTTCTGAAATTTTTCTGCATCGGTGTAGACCGCCGGACCGGTAAAGGTGCTGTAGAAATGCGATTCGCCACCTGGCTTGTTGCCGTCACGCAGCAGTTGCAGATACAAGGAAGGATTGATTGCGACAGTGCCGTCGTTGGTGACGGTGTGCTTGAGATCAATCAGATAGTCGCCGCGCTTGAAGGTATAAGTCTTGGTCAGCTTGACGCCGTTTTCCTGCGCTTCCAGCACCAGTTGGACTTCATTGCCGTTTTCCAGCGTGCGCGCACCTGGCTTGGCAGTGAAGACCGTCTTGTGGTTGGGGAAAGCACCGCCAATCAGGCCGGATTCAGCCAGATAGGTGTGGCCGACGGCGGAATCAAACAACACCAGATTCTTGCTCGGGTCGACGGTATCCGGATGCTTCAGCAATTCCAGGCGCTTGAGTTCACCGCCCACGGTATCGATGTCGGCCTTGACCAGATCAGTCGTGATGGTGATGGTCTCCGCTTTGGCCACGGCCACACCAGGAACTTCATCGGTGCCGGCAGCCTGCGACATTTGCGGTGTCGGCAATGTGGATGGGGCAGCGCCGGCAACTGCCGGTTGCGACTGCTGCGTTGCCGATGGGAAAAACATCGACGGCTTGCCGTTATGGCGCATCCAGCTATCCCACAGCAGCAACAGGGAAAACGCGAACACAACCCACAGGACGGTACGTTTGATATCCATAAGTGTATTGACCAATAAATCAGGATTGGCTGCAACCGCAGGCGGTTGCAGTGGGGGAGGAGGAATCTGGGGACAACGGTGAAGCTGCGGCGCAATCAGGTGGGGTGCCAGCTGCTGGCACTAGATCTAATCCACCGGCATGCCAAGGGTGACATTTACACAAACGCTTGCCGGCCATGACACTCCCCTTCCATGCGCCATGCACACGAATGGCTTCTGCCGCGTAATCAGAACAACTGGGATAAAAACGACAGTTTTGCCCGAGAAACGGGCTCACCCCCAGCTTGTAGGCACGTAACAGCAGGAGTAAAGGCGTTTTCATCACTTATTTCCTGGCAAACGCTGTCGCGTTGAGCAAAAAAGCAAACAACTGCGACACTTCCTCGCGTAATTGCGCTTTCAATTTAGCGTTGGTCGCTGGTCCACTCTTGGTATTGACCGGCTTGGACAAACGCACAATGCAATCAATCTTGGGCAATGCTGCCTGCCTGAACAATTCGCGGGTGACGCGCTTGATCGTGTTTCTGGTGACCGCGCGCGGCGCCATCCGTTTGGCAGCAACCACGCCCAGTCGGGCCTGCGGCAATTCGTTGTTGCGTGCATACACTACAAAATGCGCCGTACGATATACCGGTCGCAAACGAAAAACGGATGAAAACTCATCCGTTTTAACGATACGCTGATCGCGTGAGTAGGGAGCGGACAGATTGCCTATCACACGAACAGCGGCAGCAGCGCTCTAAGCTGGATCAAACCGGAGACCGGATCAAGCCGCCAGGCGCTTGCGGCCCTTGGCGCGACGTGCGTTGATCACAGCGCGGCCGCCACGGGTTGCCATACGGGCGCGGAAACCGTGGGTACGCTTACGACGCACGACGGAAGGTTGGTAGGTACGTTTCATGTTGAGCTCGCTTACTTAGTGTGAATTACTTAATGTGAATCTAAATGTGAATCGGCAAAAAAAGCTGAATCTCCGCGGAATCTCTGTTTTCTGCGCTTGCCTGATCTCTTTATAGAGAAGGCATTGAGAGCCGAAACCACTAGGCCACTGCACGAACGCAATTCAACGGATGGTGAACCCTGAATTAGACTGCATTTTTCACTTGTTTGTCAATGACTTATCTACGCCCGACCACATTACGGATGCCATTATCCTCTCTTCCCGCGCTGTACACACTGCCGCCGCCAGGGGAACTTGCTTGGCACGACAAGTTTTTTGCGTAAAACGAGGCACATTTGATCTAAAAGTACCTACGCTGGTGGCGTTGCTGCCCAGCCACATGCAAAAAAGCAACACTTCTGCTGCGTCGCCGCACGCGTCGTCAGCAGCCACACGGGCGCAACTGCACGTCCGGCATCAAACTTGCATGAGTGGGTGCGCAGCCGCAACGAATAACTGCGGCACGGTCAACCGAAAATTTATCTCAACCATTTATGTAGGCAGGGGTGATGCCTCAACAGACTCGGCGGCGCACCAGATTTCTATTTTTTTGGAGTGAGGAAAACGCCGCATGCCACCCCTAAATGTTTTAAATTATGTGAAAACAATTCAGAAGCTCGCACAAACAAAAATGCGCTGCGTTCATTGCGTAAAAAAGGAATAGAATAAAAACGAGAAACTTATTTTTGACCCTTGGCGTCAACAGATAGCGCCGAAAAAATCGGATGCATGTTGCCCGCGACATGAGCGCCAAGGGAAAGCAAGCACTCAGTAATCGGCAGTCGATAATTCTAAGAACATAACGCACGTATTCAATTTGTTGTCTCATTGAAGTTACGGAGGTGGTATGGATATCTACAGCAGCTTTGCGCGTCGCTTCGACAAAACCAGAGAAGAAGAATTTTCGCTTGAAGAATACCTGAGTCTTTGCAAGAACGATCCGGCTGTGTATGCATCAGCAGCAGAACGCATGCTGATGGCAATTGGTGAGCCTGAGAAAATCGACACCCGCGACGAACCCCGGTTATCGCGCCTGTTCGCCAACAAGGTGCTCAAGGTCTACCCAGCCTTCAAGGAATTCTACGGCGCCGAAGAAGTCATCGAACAGGTGGTGGCTTACTTCCGGCATGCTGCTCAGGGCCTGGAAGAAAAGAAGCAAATCCTCTACCTGCTGGGTCCGGTCGGCGGCGGAAAATCTTCCATCGCCGAGCGCCTCAAGCAGCTCATGGAACACGTGCCGTTTTACTCGATCAAGGGCTCGCCAGTCAATGAGTCGCCGCTGGGCCTGTTCGATTACGAAGAAGACGGGCAAATTCTGGAAGAACAATACGGCATTCCGCGCCGTTTCCTGAAATCCATACTCAGTCCCTGGGCAGTCAAGCGCCTGCACGAGTTCAATGGCGACATCCGCCAGTTCCGGGTGGTCAAGCGCTATCCCTCGATTCTGCGCCAGATCGCCATTTCCAAGACGGAACCGGGCGACGAAAACAATCAAGACATTTCCACGCTGGTGGGCAAGGTTGACATCCGCAAGCTTGAACAATACTCACAAGATGACGCCGATGCCTATAGCTATTCGGGCGGCTTATGTTTGTCCAACCAGGGCTTACTGGAATTCGTTGAAATGTTCAAAGCGCCGATCAAGGTCTTGCATCCCTTGCTCACCGCTACCCAGGAGGGCAACTTCAAGGGTACCGAAGGATTTGGTGCCATTCCGTTTGACGGCATCATTCTGGCCCACTCCAACGAGTCGGAGTGGAAAGCCTTCCGCAACAACAAGAACAATGAAGCGCTGCTGGACCGTATTTATATCGTCAAGGTACCTTATTGCCTGCGCGTGTCGGAAGAAATTCGCATCTACGAAAAACTGGTGCGCAGTTCTTCGCTGGTCCAAGCGACCTGCGCGCCTGGTACCTTGAAGATGATGGCGCAGTTCTCGGTGCTTACGCGACTGGGCGAGCCGGAAAACTCCAGCCTGATTTCCAAGATGCAAGTGTATGACGGCGAAAACCTCAAGGATACCGATCCCAAGGCCAAGTCGTATCAAGAGTACCGCGACTACGCTGGGGTTGACGAAGGCATGACCGGTATCTCCACACGTTTTGCCTTCAAGATCCTGTCACGGGTATTTAACTTCGATACCACCGAACTGGCAGCCAATCCGGTGCACCTGATGTATGTGCTGGAGCAACAGATCGAGCGCGAGCAGTTTCCGCCCGAACAGGAACAAAAATACCTGTCCTTCGTCAAGGATACGCTAGCCTCACGTTACGCCGAATTCATCGGCAAGGAAATCCAGACCGCCTATCTGGAGTCGTATTCCGAATATGGCCAGAATGTATTCGACCGCTACGTCACTTATGCCGACTTCTGGATTCAGGATCAGGAATTCCGTGACCACGATACCGGTGAGAGCTTTGACCGTGCGTCTCTGAATGCGGAATTGGAAAAAATCGAGAAACCTGCCGGCATCAGCAATCCCAAAGACTTCCGTAACGAAATCGTCAATTTCGTGCTGCGCGCACGCGTCAATAATGGCGGCAAGAATCCGCTATGGACCAGCTACGAAAAATTGCGGGTGGTCATCGAGAAAAAGATGTTCTCCAATACCGAGGACTTGCTGCCGGTCATCTCTTTCAATGCCAAGGGCTCTACCGAAGAAATGCAGAAGCACGAAGACTTCGTCAATCGCATGGTCAGCAAGGGTTACACGCCGAAGCAGGTGCGCTTGCTGTGCGAATGGTATTTGCGTGTGCGCAAATCCTCTTGATTCCTGTTAACTCTAGGGACACGGGTTGCCTATGACATGGAGCACCAATTAATGTCAAACAATAGCAACCCGTCCGCACTACCACTGGCAGGAGAATGGACTTGTTGCATCAGATCATCGACCGTAGGCTAGCTGGCAAAAATAAAAGCATCGCCAACCGGGAACGCTTTCTTAGACGTTTTCGCAGCGATATCCGTCGTTCCGTCACCGAAGCGGTGCGCGACCGCAGTATCAAGGACATCGAGAGTAGCAAGAGCATTACCATTCCACGCAAGGATATTTCCGAACCGGCATTTCATCACGGTCGTGGCGGCCGCCGTGAAATCGTTCACCCTGGCAATCAAGACTACTTGCAGGGCGACCGCATCCCCCGTCGCAGCGGTGGCGCGGGCGATGGCGGCAGCACCGCCAGTAATGATGGCGAGGGCCAGGACGATTTCGTGTTCGAACTGTCACGCGAAGAATTCATGCAGTATTTCTTCGAAGATCTGGAATTGCCGCGCCTGATTCAGACCAACCTGATGTCGATTCCCAATTGGAAGAACATGCGCGCCGGTTACTCGGTCGACGGCTCGCCCAACAATATCGATATTGTGCGCTCGCTACGTAGCTCGCTGGGCCGGCGCATTGCACTGGGCGCACCGCTGCAGGCCAAATTGCGCGAGTTGGAAGAGCTATTGTGCGAACTTGAGCAAGATCCCAGCGATAGACAGCCCGAGATTCACGCGCTGCAGGAAGAGATTCACCATCTTAAGGCCCGCATTTGGCGCATTCCCTTCATTGATCCCTTTGACCTGCGTTACGTCAATCGCATACGCCAGCCGCAGCCGTCCAGTCGTGCGGTGATGTTTTGCGTGATGGATGTATCCGGCTCGATGGACGAACAACGCAAAGATTTATCCAAGCGATTCTTCATCTTGCTGTATCTGTTTCTGACGCGCAGTTATGAACACATCGAGGTGGTATTCATCCGTCACCATACGCGCGCCGATGAAGTCGACGAAGATACCTTCTTCCACTCACAGGAAAGCGGTGGCACCGTGGTCTCAAGCGCGCTCGAACTGATGCAGCAAATCATTACCGAACGCTATCCATCCGGCGAATGGAATATTTACGGCGCCCAAGCGTCTGACGGTGACAACTGGAACGATGATTCGCCCAAGTGCCGCGCTATTCTGGAACAGAGTATTTTGCCGCTATGCCGTTATTTCGCCTATATCCAGGTCGCCGAACCGGAGCAGAACTTGTGGACCGAATACACGCAACTGCTGTCCGAAAATCCGCATTTCGCGATGAAGAAGGTCGCCTCAGCGACCGAGATCTATCCGGTCTTCCGCGAACTTTTTGAAAAGCAGGTGACGGCATGAACAAACGCATGGAACAGCCGGTCAAGTACGACCCACTGCCCTGTCCGTCGGACTGGAGCTTTGAGCTGATTGAACGCTACAACGAAGAGATTGCCAAGGTTGCCGCCAGCTATCGGCTAGACATTTACCCTATCCAGCTGGAAATCATTTCGGCCGAACAGATGATGGATGCCTATGCCTCCTCCGGGATGCCGGTCAATTATCGGCATTGGTCCTTCGGCAAGCATTTCCTGGCCACCGAGCGCGACTACAAGCGCGGCCAGATGGGACTGGCCTACGAGATTGTGATCAACTCCAATCCCTGCATCGCCTATCTGATGGAAGAAAACACCATGACCATGCAAGCGCTGGTGGTAGCGCATGCGGCCTATGGACACAATTCTTTTTTCAAGGGTAATTATCTATTCCAGTTATGGACCGATGCCAGCGCCATCATCGATTATCTGGTCTATGCCAAAAGTTATATCGCCGAATGCGAGGAGCGCTATGGCTTCGACCGCGTCGAGGAGTTGCTCGACTCTTGTCATGCGCTGATGAATTACGGTGTCGATCGCTACAAACGACCGCAACGCATGTCACTGGCGCAAGAACAGCAACAGCAGCGCGAGCGCGAAGCTTATATGCAATCACAGATCAACGAACTGTGGCGTACCTTGCCCGCAAAAAAGGAAGCGACTGCGGCCGAAAAAGAAGACCGCTATCCACCCGAACCGCAAGAAAATCTGCTCTACTTCGCCGAAAAAAACGCCCCATTGCTGGCGCCGTGGGAGCGCGAAGTGATTCGTATCGTACGCAAAGTCGGTCAGTATTTTTACCCGCAACGGCAAACCCAGGTAATGAATGAGGGCTGGGCCACATTCTGGCACTACACCCTGCTCAATACCATGTATGACCAAGGTAAGCTGACCGATGGCTTCATGATGGAGTTTCTGCATTCCCACAGCAACGTGGTATTCCAGCCGCCCATCACCAAACCCTATTACAACGGCATCAATCCTTACGCACTCGGTTTTGCCATGATGAGCGACATCCGCCGCATCTGCGAACATCCGACTGAAGAAGACCGCGAATGGTTTCCCGACATGGCCGGTAGCAATTGGCTCGATACCTTGCATTACGTCATGCGCAATTTCAAGGACGAGAGTTTTGTGGCGCAATATCTTTCACCCAAACTCATGCGCGATATGCGCATGTTTGCGGTGCTCGATGACGATACGCGCAGTGAAATGGAAGTCTCGGCGATTCACAACCAAAGCGGATATCAATATGTTCGGCAAGCCCTGTCGCGGCAATACGATATCAATCATCGCGAACCCAACATTCAGGTCTGGTCGGTCAACACGCGTGGCAACCGCAGCCTGACGCTGCGCCACTTCCGCAGCGACGGACGTTCGTTGGGCGAGAGTACCAACGAAGTGTTGCGCCACATGGCGCGGCTATGGCAATTTGACGTCTATCTGGAAAGCGTCGACGACAGCGGTTACATCGTGCAACGCTATGAATGTGTCAGCGACAATCGCTATGTGTTACGTACTTGATGGCCTTGGCTTATGACTTCGATTCCCTTGTTTCCGCTTGGATCTGCACTGTTCCCAGACGGCCGCTTACCCTTGCAGGTGTTCGAAGTGCGCTATCTCGATATGATCAACAAATGTATCGAGCAGGGTAGCTCCTTTGGGGTGGTCGCATTGACATCCGGCTATGAGGTACGCAGGCCCGGCCTGGTGGAGACCTTTGTCGCCGTCGGCACGCTGGCCCATATCAAGGAATGGGCCGCACCTATCCAGGGACTGCTGCAGATCTCTTGCACCGGCACCACGCGTTTTCGTATTCTATCCAAAGAACAGCTCAAGCACGGCCTGTGGATGGCGCAGGTGGAGCCATTGGAAAACGACCAGCGCGTTGCCGTTCCAGAGGAATTGAGCAATACCGTGACCACCTTGATGAATCTGCTGGCATCACTGAAAAATGAAACCATTGCCGAGGCCGACATCCCGGTCGCAGCGCCCTACCGACTTGACGATTGCGGCTGGGTAGCCAACCGCTGGAGCGAAATGCTGCCCATGAGCGTGGAACAGAAACAAGGTCTGCTGGCACTGGACAACCCGGTACTGCGACTGGAACTGGTCCAGGATCTGCTGACCGAACGCGGGCTCATTTGACAATTACGGCGGCAACATTCCGCTTTCCACCAGCAAACCGGTAAAGCCGGACCAGAAAATCTGGATGCCGATGCACAGCAAGATGAACGCCGACAGCCGCAACATCACCATGGTGCCGAGCCGCCCCAACAGGCTCACGATCTTGTGCGCGGAGCGGTAGCACAGATACACCACCAGCACCGTCAAAGCCGAACCCAAGGCGGCACTGCCAATCGACACAACCCAATCCACCAGATGCCCCGGCGTGTTTGCGCCCAGCGTGATCGAAGCGGCGATCGTGCCGGGACCGACCGTGAGCGGAAAACTGATGGGATAAAAACTGCGTGCTTTCAACTCCTCATTGGGCGAGTTCTCGTCATACACTTGCGCAATCTGACGTGGAATGGCACTTTCCTGGTCGTTATCGCTCAACAGACGCCAGCCCGAAATAGCTACCAGGATACCGCCACCGACACGCACAATCGGCAAGGAAATGCCAAAAAACGCCAATACATGGGAGCCGACAAAAATTGCCCCAACCAGCAAGAACCAGCAATTGATGGCGACTTGGCGCGCCACCCGGTTTTCAATCTGGGCCGGCACATTGCCGACCAAATTGGCAAATACGGGCGCCACGCCGAAAGGATTGAGAATCGGCAACAAGGTTACCGGTATCAACAAAACGGCTTTGAGAAAAATGATCAACATGTCTGACTCCTGCTAAGACGAGCTGCCTAGATCAGGCGATAGCCGCTCTTTTCTTTCTTTTGCGCGATTTTCTGCAACATCTGGAAACCGGCGTCCTGGTCGCTGACCACTGTCACGCGCCCACCACCGCGCGCCTGCGGCTTGCCGCTCCACGATTGCGTAACGACCCAATCGCCCAGCAAATCCTGACTGAGTTCGGCTATGAAAAGCTGCGCCGCATCCGATGCTTCGGCGGCAAATTGCAGACGTAGCGGGCCGGTAACAGGCAACATGTGAGTGACGGTGTCGGCAGAATCGATCATGGCGCGATAGAAGCAATAGTAAAGGAGACGAAAAGCAAGCCCGTTGCAAAGTATGAAATCACGACAGATTCGGCGCCAGCCAGCGCTCCACCTGTTCCTTGGCAATGCCGCGGCGCTGTGCCATATCGACCACCTGATCGTCGCCGATCTTGCCGACCACGAAGTACTTCGATTCTGGATGCGCGAAATAGAAGCCGGACACCGACGCGCCGGGAAACATGGCATAGGACTCGGTGACACTCATGCCAATTTCTTCACATTGCATGACCTTGAAAGCATCGCCCTTGACCGTGTGTTCTGGGCAGGCCGGATAACCAGCTGCGGGACGAATGCCGACGTATTTTTCCTTGATCAACTCGTCCGCGCTCAGCGACTCTTGCGGCACGTAACCCCACAAATCAGTGCGCACCCGCTCATGCAAATATTCGGCGAACGCTTCCGCCAACCGATCTGCCAAGGCTTTGAGCATGATGGAGGAATAATCGTCATGCGCATCTTCAAAGCGCTTTTCGTACTTCTCGATGCCCAAGCCGGAAGTCACCGCAAACATGCCAATATAGTCGGCAATGCCAGACTCTTTGGGCGCGATGAAGTCAGCCAGGCATTGATTCGGACGAGCCACGCCGTCAATCACCGGCTTGACGGTTTGCTGGCGCATGCCGTAATAGGTCAATGCCACTTGCGTACGGGTGTCGTCGGTATAGATTTCGATGTCGTCGTCGTTGACGCTATTGGCGGGCAACAAGGAGACCACGCCATTGGCAGTGAGCCAACGGCCGTCGATAACTTTCTTGAGCAAGGCCTGAGCTTCCGCGAACACCTTGGTGGCTGCATCACCGACCACTTCGTCAGTCAGAATCGCTGGATACGGCCCGGCCAGGTCCCAGGTCTGGAAGAACGGCCCCCAGTCGATATATTTTGCCAAGGTCGCCAAATCAACATTCTTGAACAGGCGGCGGCCGATGAACTTTGGTTTGACCGGCGCAAATTGCAACTGCATCTTGTTATCGCGTGCTGCCGCCAGCGGCAACAATGGCACGGCCTTCTTGTTGGCATGCTGCTCGCGGATACGCTCGTAGTCGCTGGCAATGTCGGCGATATATTGATCTCTTTGTTCCGGCGTAAGCAAGGACTGCGCTACCGCAACGGCACGCGAAGCATCCGGCACATAAACCACGGGACCATCGTAGTTGGGCGCGATCTTGACCGCCGTATGCGCGCGCGAGGTGGTGGCGCCGCCGATCAGCAAAGGCATTTTGACGCCGCTGAAATAGCTATCGCGCTGCATTTCCTTGGCCACATAGGCCATTTCTTCCAGCGAGGGCGTGATCAATCCGGACAAGCCGATGATGTCAGCCTTTTCTTCCTTGGCCTTGGCCAGGATTTGCGAACACGGCACCATCACACCCATGTTGACGACTTCAAAATTGTTGCATTGCAGGACCACGGAAACGATGTTCTTGCCGATGTCATGTACATCGCCCTTGACGGTGGCGATGACAATTTTTCCCTTGGGCTTGGCCGCCACACCGGTCTCTAGCTCCAGCAATCGTTTTTCTTCTTCAATGAAAGGGATCAGATGGGCGACTGCCTGCTTCATCACGCGCGCCGACTTGACCACCTGCGGCAAGAACATCTTGCCCTGGCCGAACAAGTCACCAACCACATTCATGCCATCCATGAGCGGACCTTCGATCACATGAATAGGCCGCCCGCCCGTGTTGAGGAAATGCTGCCGCGCTTCCTCGGTGTCTTCCACGATCCATTGCGTAATGCCGTGCACCAAGGCGTGCGCCAGACGTTTTGCGACCGGCTCGCTGCGCCATTCCAGGGTAGCCTCTTCCTTTTTGTCGCCGGCTTTGAGAGTAGCGGCAATTTCAATCATGCGCTCGGTGGCATCGGGACGACGATTGAGCACCACGTCTTCGACGCACTCGCGCAGCGCAGCCGGCAAGTCATCATAGACACCGATCATGCCGGCGTTGACGATGCCCATGGTCATACCGGCCTGGACGGCGTGGTACAGGAAGACCGTATGAATCGCCTCGCGTGCCGGATCATTGCCGCGGAAACTGAAACTGACGTTGGAGACGCCGCCGCTGATCTTGGCATATGGCAGATGCTGATGTATCCAGCGCGTGGCTTCGATGAAATCGACAGCGTAGTTGTTGTGTTCTTCGATGCCAGTGGCGACGGCGAAAATGTTGGGGTCGAAAATGATGTCTTCGGGCGGAAATCCGACCTGATCAACCAGCAAGCGATAAGCACGCTCGCAGATTTCCGTCTTGCGCGCGAAGGTGTCAGCCTGCCCTACTTCGTCGAAGGCCATGACGATCACCGCCGCGCCGTAGCGCCGGCACAGCCGCGCTTCGTGCAGGAATTTTTCCTCGCCTTCCTTCATAGAAATGGAGTTGACGATGGATTTACCTTGCACGCATTTGAGGCCAGCTTCGATGACGGACCACTTGGACGAGTCGATCATGATCGGCACGCGCGCGATATCCGGTTCCGAAGCGATCAAATTGAGGAAGCGCGTCATGGCCGCAACCGAATCGAGCATCGCCTCATCCATGTTGATGTCGATGATCTGCGCGCCGTTTTCAACCTGTTGACGCGCCACCGCCAGTGCTTCGTCGTATTGTTCGTTGAGAATCAAGCGGGCGAAGGCCTTGGAACCGGTGACGTTGGTCCGTTCGCCGACGTTGACATAGAGCGAGTCGTCATTGATGACGAAGGGCTCCAACCCTGATAGCAGCATGTCATGCTTGCTCTCGGGCAGCTGGCGCGGCGCAATGCTGGCCACGGTGTCAGCGATCGCCTTGATGTGTGCCGGCGTGGTGCCGCAACAGCCACCGGCGACGTTGACGAAACCGCTTTCAGCAAAATCCTTGAGCAGCGAAGAAGTGACGTCCGGAGTCTCATCGAAGCCGGTGTCGCTCATCGGATTGGGCAAGCCGGCATTGGGGTAAATACACACGAAAGTGTCGGCGATCTTGGACAACTCTTCCGCGTAGGGGCGCATCAGCGCGGCGCCCAGCGCGCAGTTCAAACCGACCGTCAGCGGCCGCGCATGGCGGATCGAATGCCAGAACGCCGGCACCGTCTGGCCCGACAGAATGCGTCCGGACGCATCGGTGACGGTGCCGGAAATCATGATCGGCAGTTTTTTACCCGATTCCTCGAAGAACACATCAATCGCAAACAAGGCCGCCTTGCAATTGAGAGTATCAAAAATGGTTTCCACCAGCAGCACGTCGGCGCCGCCTTCTACCAGAGCGCGGGTCTGTTCCAGATATGACGCCACCAGTTGATCGAAGCTGACGTTACGCGCCGCCGGGTCATTGACGTCGGGTGAAATGGAAGCCGTCTTGGGGGTCGGTCCCAGTGCGCCGGCGACGAAGCGCGGCTTGTCGGGCGTGGAATACTTGTCGCAAGCCGCGCGCGCTAGACGCGCCGATTGCACGTTCATCTCATAGACCAGATGGGCCATGTGATAGTCGTCCTGCGCCACGCTGGTGGCACCGAAGGTATTGCTTTCGATCAGATCGGCGCCAGCAGCCAGGTATTGCTCGTGAATCTCCTGGATGATGTGCGGCTGGGTCAGACTGAGCAACTCATTATTACCCTTGACGAACAATTCCTTGTCCGGCACGCTGAAATCGGCAAAGCGCTCGCCGCGATAGTCGCTTTCGCTCAGTTTGTATTGCTGAATCATGGTCCCCATGGCGCCATCCAGAATCAGGATGCGTTTCGACATCAGGTCGCGTAATAACAATTCGATAGGTGACAGATCGTTTGGCTTCATAGCGCAGCTTTTTGAATTTTGGAATGGATTTGAGGTATGAAATAATGCAAAAACCCGGACATACAATAGTCCGGGTTCCTCAACTCGTCAAAGTCTTGAAATTATACGTGAAACGCCTGCAAAACCCTTGACTGTGTTCGCTTTCACAACCCTAACCACCCCTGCTCCTCACCCCATGACCATCCTGATCCTGACCGCACTGGCCTCTGAACTCAATGCCGCCCACGCGCCTGCCGGCGTGAGCGTGATCTATACCGGCGTGGGCAAGGTCAACGCAGCTGCCACGACGACCGCCGCCATCTTGCAGTATCAACCGCAATTGATCATCAATTTCGGCACCGCCGGCAAAATCAACAACACCGTGCACGGTTTGCTTGAAATTGCCGCCGTTATCCAGCGCGACATGCTGGCCATGCCGCTGGCCGCACGCGGTGTGACGCCACTGAGCGATGAACCAGCCAGTTATGCCAGCGGCTATGGCAGCGGCCGCTGCGGCACCGGCGACAGTTTCGTCACGGCCAGCGACGATTGGCTCGTGCAGCAGCAAGTCGATGTTGTTGATATGGAATTATTTGCCATCGCGCACACCTGTCATCGCTACAGCGTGCCTTGGCGAGCCTTCAAGTTCATCACCGATGGCGCCGATGAAAACGCCGCCGACCATTGGAGTGACAACGTCCATCGCGGTGCCGATCTGTTCTGGCAACGACTGGCGCCTCTACTAACGGCCGGCGTCTAGCGGAAAATGCCTTCGGCCAGCGCAAACCCCTTGAGAAATTCAGCGACGGGCAAGCGCTTACCGCCCGGCTTTTGCAATTCGGAGACGACCAGCACACCGGTGCCGCAGGCAATCTGCACGCCGTCCTGCGCATTGGCCACCAGCACCGTGCCAGGCGCGGCAGAAACTGCGACGTTGAGGGCCTGGGCTTGCCACATCTTGATGGTGACCTCGCCAAAGCGAGCACTGGCACCGGGAAACGGATTGAAGGCGCGGATCTTGCGCCCCAGCAGTTCAGCCGACTGGCTGAAATCCAGCGCCGCTTCCTCCTTTGCCACCTTGGCGGCATAGTTGGCGCCGGATTCGGGTTGCGGCGTTGCGGACAAATTTCCTTGCTGCAATTGCTCCAGCGCGGCGACGATCATCTCTCCGCCTAACAGCGCCAGCTTGTCGTGCAAGCTGGCGGTGGTATCAATAGCCGTGATCGGTAGTGCTCGCATGGCCAGCATGGGTCCGGTATCGAGGCCTTCTTCCATTTGCATGATGGTGACGCCTGTTTCGACATCACCTGCTTCGATCGCACGATGAATCGGCGCCGCACCGCGCCAGCGCGGCAGCAGCGATGCGTGGATATTGATGCATCCCAGTGGTGCAATGGCGAGCACGCTGCGCGGCAGAATCAGGCCATAAGCGGCGACGATCATAACGTCGTGCGGCGTGCTGTGCAACAGCGCATGCGCCTCGCTGGCGACCTGCGGATACTTGCCGTCCAGACGTAGCGACACCGGCTGCGCCACCGGGCTGCCATGCGCCAGTGCACATTGCTTCACCGGCGAGGCTTGCAACTGCATACCGCGTCCTGCCGGACGGTCTGGCTGGGTCAATACCAGCGTGATGTCGTGGCCAGCGTCGTAGAGTGCATTGAGCGCGACAGCGGCGAATTCGGGAGTTCCGGCGTAAATGATTTTCATGGCAGCGAAGAAAGAATTGAGAACAGAGAGAGGTGATCAGTGACTTCTCTTTTTGTGCGGTGCTTTGGAAAATGCCCAGTCATATATGGCATTGGGCAAGCAGCGCAAAAGCTTGGCGACCGCCCCCATTTGCCAGGGAATGACGCGATAGCTACGCCCTGCGGCGATGACAGCAAGCGCACACCGCGCGAATTGTTCCACCGGCATCAGGAAGGGCATGCGGTAATGATTGACCTGCGTCATCGGCGTGTCAATATAGCCCGGTGCAATGGTCACGACTTTGATGCCCGAGGCACGCAACTCCACTCGCAAGGATTCGCAATAGCTGATCACGGCAGCCTTGGAGGCGCTATAGGCCTCGGCTCCCGGCAAGCCACGAATACCGGCCACGCTGGCGATGCCAACCAGGCGGCACAGTTCAGGGTGTGCCTGCGCTCTCATGCTGGCTAAAAATGGTGCGAAGCTCGCCACCGTGGCGTTCACGTTGGTGGCCATGATGCGCTCAAATACCGGTAGATCTTCGGCATACTCAGTGAGCGTGCCCTGCGAAATTCCGGCAGCGGCAATCACCACGTCGGCACCGCCTTCTGCATCCATGAACTGCTCTGCCGCTGCGCGCAGGGCCGCATGATCGGTGACATCCAGGCAGTAGAGATGGTGTCGCTCGGGATGATCCAGGCTGTTGCGGATTTGCTCCAGCACATCGCGGCGTCTTGCCACCAAACCCAGCACTGCTCCCTGACTGGCATACGCGCGCGCCAGCGCTGCACCGATGCCACTCGAAGCGCCGGTAATGAAAACACGCTGCATGGACTAACCTTTCAAGGAACAGGGGCTGTCAGGCACCATGAAAACAAAACGGTCCGTCCTCTCGCGAGCGACGGACCGCAACAGAACATCAAGCAGCGATTGGCTTATTTCTTCTTGGCTGGCTTATCCGCCGCGCCTGCTTTTTCAGCAATCAGTTGAGCCACCAGATGATCCATCACCTGCAGCGCTGCAGCCTGCTGCATGGACTCAGGTTGCCCAGCCAGTGCGGTGCCGGCGATTGCCGGCGATGTCATGTAGCGACCATCGATGGCAATGGTTGGCACGCCGTCGATTTTGTACGCTTCCTGCAGTTGAGCTGCGCGACGCGTCTTGGTCTGAATCCCAAAGGAGTTGTACAGATCAAGGAATTTTTGCTTGTCGATACCCTGCTTCTCAATGAAGGCCAGAATGGTCTTGTCAGTATCAACGCGTTGATCATCTACATGGATAGCCTGGAAGATCTTGGGATTGAGCTCTGCCGTCTTGCCCATGGCTTCGAGCGCGTAGTACAGCTTCTGTTGCGGAATGAAGGAGTCGCGAAAAGCGACCGGCACTTGCTTGAAGACAATCTTGTCGCCTTGCTTCTTGACCCATGCCGACAGCGACGGATCAAACGCTGCGCAGTGCGGGCAGTTGTACCAGAAAAATTCGGTCACTTCGATTTTCTTGCCCGAATCGGTAGGCTGGGCTTGCTCCAGCGTGCGATAGTCGGTGCCATTTTGTGGATTGGCAGGTGAAGCGCCGGCCGAAACAGCCAGCAAACTCAGGCTGATGGCAGCGAGAGCAAAACGAAACATACGCATAAACTTAATCCTTTTTTTGAAAAAGCAAATAGCGGGTGTTGGGGCTGTTCCATGAAGAAGCGGTCACAACACGCCAGCTCAACGATAAATATTATTTTGGTATACGCACAATCGCCGCGTCGACGCCGTTATCAGACAGCTTGCTGCGCATCCGGTTCACCGTTTCGGCCTGACCGATCGGACCGATACGCACCCGGTACAAACTGCCATTGTCGGAAGGCCGTTCGCTCACCTTGGCCTCAAAACCCAGCAACGCCAGTTTGGCGCGTGCACTCTCGGCATCGGCCTGTTCGCGAAACGCGCCAGTCTGCAAGAAATAGCTCCATTTGTCATCGCTGGCGGCGCTCTCAACATTGTCAGTTTTTCCACCCTGATCCTTGGCTGCTGCGACTGGCTTATCTTTGCCGGCATCGACGCTCTTCACCAGCGGCGGCACCGCTATCGGCTTCTGAGTTTCAGCTGGCGTGTCGCTGCGAGGCGCATCAGCAGCACTGTTATCAGTTTCCTTCGGCGGGTTGCTATCCTTGTTACCGTACAGCGGCTTGTTGGGGTCAGTCGCCTGCCCGGGCGACAACTCCGGACGCTCTTGCCTGGTCACCTTGTTGACAAATGGAATCGGCGACTTGGTGATCATCAACGCCACCACCACCGCAATGCCGAGGCCAACAATGAGGCCCAGAATCAGACCGAGGAAGGTACCACCGGCCTGCTTGTGTAAATTGTGTCGTTTCACTTGTGTCTTCATCTGCAGTTTACATTCTTGACGGCGCGGACACACCGATGAGCGCCAAACCGTTACGCAAGACCTGACGGGTCGCGCTCATGAGCGCCAAACGTGCCATCTTGGTGGCAGCGTCATCAACCAGCACACGCTCAGCATTGTAGTAGCTATGCAATTCTCCTGCCAGCTCGCGCAGATAGAAGGCAACCTGATGCGGCGCCAATTCTTGCATGGCATACGCGAGCGCTTCCGGGTATTCGGCCAACTTGGCCAACAGACTCACTTCGCGCAACGCCGTCAGCGGGCTCAGATCCTGGACCTGGTCCAGCGTCGCGTCGTCGCCGCCCCATTGCGCCAGCACCGAGCAAATGCGTGCGTGAGCGTATTGCACATAGTAGACCGGGTTTTCATCGTTGCGCGTCAAGGCGACGTCAACGTCGAACACGAATTCGCTGTCGGCCTTGCGCGAGATCAGGAAGAAACGCACAGCGTCGCGGCCGCGCGTCAGATCGACCGGTTCGCCTTCGACTGCTTCGCCATTGGACCATTCGATCAGATCGCGCAGCGTGACGTAAGAACCGGCGCGCTTGGAGATTTTCACCTCCTCGCCGTTCTTCATCACAGTGACCATCTTGTGCAGCACGTAATCAGGATAGCCCAGCGGAATGCCCACGCCAGCAGCTTGCAGGCCGGCGCGCACGCGCGCGATGGTGCCGTGGTGATCGCTGCCCTGGACATTGATGACCTTGCCAAAACCGCGCTGCCATTTGGTGATGTGATAAGCGACATCGGGCACAAAATACGTATAGGTGCCGTCGGTTTTCTTCATGACGCGATCTTTATCGTCGCCATAATCGGTGCTGCGCAGCCACAGCGCGCCGTCGGCTTCATAGGTCTTGCCGGCCGCGACCAACGCCTCGACCGCAGCCGCCACCTTGCCTTCGGTGTAGAGCGAAGACTCCAGATAATAATTGTCGAACTTGACGCCGAAGGCCTGCAAGTCGAGATCTTGTTCACGGCGCAGATAGGCCACCGCAAAACGGCGAATCGATTCGATGTCCTCGACGTCGCCGCTCGCAGTAGCGGGTTCGCCGTCACTGGCGCCGACCGTTTTACGGTCGAGGAAGTCACGGGCAATGTCAGCGATGTAGTCGCCGTTGTAGGCCGACTCCGGCCATGCCGCATCGCCCGGTTTGAAGCCCTTGGCGCGCGCCTGCACAGAATTGGCCAAGGTGGCGATCTGCACACCGGCGTCGTTGTAATAAAACTCGCGGGTCACCGCAAAGCCCTGCGATTGCAGCAGCGCCGACATGGCGTCGCCCAAGGCGCCTTGGCGACCATGACCGACATGCAAAGGACCGGTCGGGTTGGCCGAGACGAATTCGACCAATACTTTCTTGCCAGCGCCGGCATCGCTCTTGCCGTACTCCCCGCCTGCGGCCAGCACCGCCTTGACTACCGCTTGCTTGGCTACCTGTGCCACGCGCAGGTTGATAAAGCCCGGTCCGGCGATATCGGCCGAATCAATCAATTCGGCACGGCCGGGCTGGGCCATCACCGCATCGACCAAAGCCTGAGCCAGTTCACGCGGATTTTTTTTGAGCGGCTTAGCCAGTTGCATGGCCAGATTGCAGGCGATATCGCCGTGTGAAGGATCGCGCGGACGTTCCAGGGTAACCACTGGCGTCAGATCGGTACCAGCAACCAGCGGCGCCAGGGCAGCCTGGAATAATTCAGTAATACGTTGTTTTTGTTGGGCTAGCATCGAGGGCAGAAAAATAGGCGGCTCGCAGCCGCGCAGTGAACAAGGTAAATATCGCTTGAAATGAAGCAGACCAGATTATACCGGCTTGCTGCCCACTCAAGCTGCCTTGAACCCATCCCCGTTGCTGATTTCCGCTGCAACGGCCGGCGTCAGGCGCGCAATGGCGTCGTTGGCCCCACTACCTGTCGGTAAAGATGCAAAACACATAACATCCGGCCTAGCGAACGACCAGCAAACATACCGTAAATCAAACCCAGTACGACGGCTGGCCACATCCCTTGCAACAGCTCAGGATGCGTTGCCTGGGTGATGCCAACGCCATACTTGATGGCGAAGATGCCAATCATCATCAATAACGGTGCACTGCTACCACGCAGCAATAGCATGCCGTTAGGAAGCACGGTCACATTGCGCCCGGTCGCCACCCAGGCCAAGGCGATGCCGGCCGCTGTCGCCAGCACAGCGCCGGCTAGCGCCACCAGATTGCTGTGCAACAATCCGATGAGTCCATGCAGCGACAAAATCAGCATCAGCAGCGGCAACAAGATGACTTTTTTAAGCGGTGCCTGACGGTCTTGCAACGCCTTCATGCCGCGGTAGAGCATGAAGGCCAGCATGATCCAGACCCAGGTCGGTGTGTGCGAAATAATCTGTTGCAGCATGAGAAGCTCCAAAATGAAAAGTGATGTCCTCATGATGGCCTGCCACTGGCAACACGGCTACGGTTTTGCGACGAAACGCCAGACTGAGGGTACCAATGGCAGCGAGCGGCCGTCAAATATCGACCGGGTCAACCTCCAGCGACCATTTTGCACGTGTTTTCATTTGCCGCAACTGCGCCATCCAGTCGCCGAGGAAGGCCTGCAGTGCAGGTCGCGAGGGGCATTCGACGAGTAACTGAGCTCGTTCCACGTTGGCCACCCGTGTCATGGTCATCGGAATCGGATCATTGATGGTGATGCCTGTGTGCTCCAAGCATTGCGCCGCTTCTTGCAAAAATGCCAAGGCGGTATCAATTTCACTGGCTTCTGCGCGTAACAAGGCCTGATACAGAAACGGCGGCAACGCTGCCTGTTGACGCTCCTCCAATAATTGGGCGGCAAAACCGTCGTAGTCGTGCCGAGCCACCGCGCCGTATAGCGGATGATGTGGATAACGGCTCTGGATCAAGACCTCGCTGGGGCTGCCGCCTTCCTTCTGACCAGCGCGGCCAGCGCGACCGGCGACCTGCATGAGTTGGGCGAACAAGCGCTCACTGGCGCGATAGTCGTGCGAAAACAAGGCCGTATCCGGGTTCATCACACCCACCAGGGTCAGGCGTTTGAAGTCATGGCCCTTGGCCACCATCTGGGTGCCGATCAAGATATCCACTTCACCCCGATGAACACTGTCGAAGGCACTTTGTGCGCTGCCTTTGAGGCGAGTTGAATCGGCATCAATGCGCAGCACGCGGGCCTCAGGAAAGATGGCTTGCAGGCCTTCTTCGACGCGCTGAGTGCCGCGCCCCAGCGGTTGCAGATCAATATTGCCGCAGGTCGGGCAAGCTTTCGGTATATACAGTTCCAGGCTGCAATGATGACAACGCAGACGCCGCTCCGGCTTGTGCAGCACCATGTAGGAAGTGCAGCGCATGCAGTTGCTGATCCAACCGCAGGCATCGCAATTGAGCACCGGTGCATAGCCGCGCCGGTTCAGAAACAGCAAGGATTGTTCACCGCGTTCCAGGCGCAGTTTCAGCGCTGCCACCAACGTCGAAGTGAGGCCGTCGTTGGGGCGATCACGCTCCATGTCGATCAGACGCACCGTGGGCAACACCGCATCGCGCACCGCGCGTTCGCGCAATTGCAGCTTACGGTAACGCCCGGATTGCGCATGCTGCCAGGTTTCCAGCGACGGCGTGGCAGAGCCCAGCACCACCGGGATGCTCAACTGATGCGCACGCCAGACTGCCAGATCGCGCGCCGAATAACGCAAGCCTTCTTGCTGTTTATAGGACGGATCGTGTTCTTCGTCGATGACGATCAGCTTCAGATGTGGCAGCGAAGCCAGGATCGCCAGGCGCGTGCCAAGCACAATGCGGGCTTGCCCCTGATGCGCTGCCAGCCAGTTAAGCGTGCGCTCGCCCTCGGCCAAGCCACTGTGCAGACTAACCACGTGCACGCCGGGAAAGCGCGCACGAATATTCGATTCGAGCTGCGGCGTCAGATTGATTTCAGGCACCAGCACCAGCACCTGCGCCACCTCTGCGGCCGCTTCGCAGCGCGCCAGAATGCGCGCCGCTGCCTGTAGATAAACTTCCGTCTTGCCGCTACCTGTTACCCCATATAACAGCAAGGGCGCAAAACCCTCTGCCGTGGCAATGGCCTGAGCCGCCTCTTCTTGCTCCAGCTTCAATTGTGGTGTGTTGATTGCACTGCCGTCATGGCTGGCACTGAGTTTGGATATCTTCTTGACGGCCCGGTCCAGCGCGGTGGCACTTAGTGCGCGCAAATTTTTCGGCAAACCGGGCAAGGCCACCTCGCCCAACGGACGTTGATAGTAATCAGCCGCAAATGCGCATAATGCCAGCCACTGCGCCGACAGCGGAGCCAATTGACTGCGCACGGCAATGACGTCTTTGAGTTTGTCCTGCGGTACCTCAGTCTGCTCGACCACGGCAACAATCAGACCGGCCACCTCGCGCCGACCAAACGGCACGATGGCCAACTGGCCTATGTGCGGCAAGACTTGTCCATCGGCACCGAGCCAACGGTAATCGAAGCGCCTGTCAAGCGGGGTATCTAGCACAATCTGGAGTATGCGTTGTTCCACGAACTTAATGTGATTCCTGAAAAGATGACCTAACTAACGGTTTCGTAACCACTTTTTAAACTATCCACAAAAGCTGTGGATAACTTTGTGCATAACTCGCGCTTGACAGCGGCCGCTCCAGTCTGGATGCGGGTTTCAATAAATTGCACAAATCAAAAGCAGAATTTAAACCCTTAAAAATCAATAGCTTACAAAAAGACCTCGATGTGAAAAAAATAAATTACTAATTTTATTTTTGCTATTTACAAAAATAAAAATGTGCATAAGTCACTATCGGCCGCACCGGAAAGAGCTCAATGGTGATCCCTGCACCAATTTCTCTCGAGCAATGTCTTTAAGGAATCGCCTGATAGACGGGCAAAGACTCTCGTTTACAATTCAAGTAAAACTTGAAAAAAAGCTGTAACTCTCGGTTTCCTAAGTGCTTTTTGAACTATCCACACAGACTGTGGATAACTTTGTGGGCAAGTCCCTATTGACAGCCCTGGAGCGCCCATTTCATGCGGCTTCCGATAATTTGCACAAATCCCAAGCAAAAAATATTTATGTTTAAAATCAATCACTTGAAAACACAAAGCAGCGTGCAAATTCCCGATATCGATATAAATTATTCTTGCCAAAAAACAGCCCCGGCTTTGTGCATAAGTCATGACTAGGGAATCAAAATCTGCAGCCATCGGCATTGACTTTTGCTGTTTTTTGGACCTCGATGTCCTTTTTGGTGCTAGCGGCGCAATTCCCGGCTCAGGCTGTGCACTGCCTCGACCAAGGTCGTGACGGCATCTGGTGGCGTAAATTGGGAAATCCCGTGACCAAGGTTGAAAACATGTCCAACACCGGCCTCTGGTTTGCCGAAAGAGCTCAATAACTTGCCCACTTCGGCCTCGATCTGTTGCTTGCTGGCAAACAGCACATTAGGATCGAGATTACCTTGCAAAGCGACTTTGTGACCGATGCGCTGACGTGCCTGCTGTAGATTGACAGTCCAGTCGAGCCCCACGGCGTCAGCACCGATATCGGCGATTTGTTCCAGCCACAGACCACCGCCCTTGGTAAACACAATCGCCGGAATCTGTACGCCATCCTTTTCACGCTTGAGGGCACGCATGACATCGGCCATATAGCGCAACGAAAACTCCTGATACACGCCATCCGCCAGCGCTCCGCCCCAGGTATCGAATATCATCACCGCCTGTGCGCCAGCATCGATCTGCGCGTTCAGATAGGCGGCAACGGCAGCAGCGTTGGTGCTGAGGATGTGATGCATCAGATCTGGCCGATCATAAAGCATCGCCTTGACGATACGAAAATCGTCCGAGCCACCGCCTTCGACCATATAGCATGCCAGTGTCCACGGGCTGCCGGAAAAACCGATCAGCGGCACCCGGCCATCCAGTTCAGTCCGAATCTGCGTAACTGCATCAAAAACGTATTGCAGACTCTCGCGCGGCGGTACTTGCAGAGCCCGCACAGCTTGTTCGTCACGCAGAGGACGTTCGAACTTGGGGCCCTCGCCTTCGGCAAAGTACAGGCCCAGCCCCATAGCGTCGGGAACCGTAAGAATGTCGGAAAACAAAATCGCGGCATCGAGCGGATAACGCTCCAGCGGCTGCAGCGTGACTTCAGTGGCAAAATCGGGATTTTTGGCCAGACCCAGAAACGAGCCGGCGCGCGCGCGCGTGGCCCGATACTCGGGTAGGTAACGACCAGCCTGACGCATCAGCCACAAAGGCGTGTAATCGGTAGGCTGGCGCAACAGGGCGCGCAGGAAAGTATCGTTCTTGAGCGGAGTAAATTGGGGCATGGCGGTTCGTACAATCAAGGCAAACGTGTTGGCCGCGTCGGCAAAAACGCTATTATCGCATTCAAACATCCGGTTTCTGCATTGGCCTGCCTGTCCAGATGTCGACGCTGCAGGATTGATGAGGCAGATGCTGCGTGCTATCGTCGCAACTCAATGAAAACAGAGAGAATCCAATGAAAAAACTCATGCTTGTACTGACTCTGCTATGGTTTGCCCTACTCGGGCATAGCGCCCAGGCTGCCGACAGTCGCCTCGATGATATTCTCAAGAACGGCAAGTTGCGGGTATGTATGACGGGAGACTACAAACCCTTCACCTATTTAAAAACCAATAACACTTTCGAAGGCATGGACGTCGATCTGGCGCAATCGCTGGCGGCATCACTGGGGGTTGAGGCCGTGTTCGTCAAGACCACTTGGAGTGGCTTGATGAACGATTTTCTGTCCAAATGCGACATAGCCATGGGCGGCGTGTCGGTGACATACGAGCGCCTCAAGAAAGCCTCCTTTGCCACCGCACACATGGTCGACGGCAAGGCCGCCATTGCTCGTTGCGCTGATGTGGCGAAATACCAGTCACTGGCCATGATCAATCAGCCCGGCACGCGCGCCATTACCAACCCCGGCGGTACCAATGAACGCTTCGCCCGCACCAACCTCAAGCTGGCGCAATTGATTATTTATCCTGATAACGTCACGATCTTTCAACAGATCATTGAGGACAGGGCCGACGTCATGGTGACCGATGCCAGCGAAACCTTATGGCAAGCCAAGCAGCATCCTGAGCTGTGCTCCATCAATCCCGACAAGCCGCTGCTATTTGCCGAGAAAGCGATCATGCTGCCGCGCGCCGACGTCGCCTTCAAGGAATATGTGGACACCTGGATGCATACCATCAAGGGCACGGGCGACTACGACCTTATCTTCAATCAATGGCTGCACTAACGCGTAAGCCTGCCCAGCGCTCGCTATTTCACCTTCATGCCGGCCAATTCCGCTTTGGCCGGCGGATATGACAGCTGCATCGCCTGCAAGCTCTCCAGCACCACGTTGGCGATGGCCAGATTGCGATGCGTCTTGGAATCGGCTGGAATCAGGTACCACGGCGCATGGTCAGTGTCGGTCGCGGCGATGGCTTGCGCATAGATCTCTTGATAGCGGGCCCAACTCTCGCGTTCGGCCAGGTCCTGTGGATCGAATTTCCAATGCTTGCTCGGATCATCGATACGTTCTTGCAGACGCTGGCGTTGCATCTCCTTGGAGATGTGCAGAAAGAACTTGATGACGACAGTGCCGGTCTGGCTGAGCAGGCGTTCAAAATCCTTGATCTGCGTATGACGCCGCTGGCATTCGGCATCGTCAATCCAGTCGTGCACACGTGTGATCAATACGTCTTCGTAATGACTACGATTGAAGACCACCAACTCTCCCTGCTTGGGAGCCTGCTGATGGATGCGCCATAGATAGTCATGTTGCTGCTCCAGCTGACTGGGCGTCTTGAAACTGATAACGCGAAGACCTTGCGGATTGACCTTGCCGAATACACTGGCAACCGTCCCATCTTTGCCGCTGGTATCCATGCCTTGCAATACCACCAGTACCTTGCGCCGGCTCTCGGCGTAGAGCATGGCTTGCTGTTCGCCTATCTGCTGCGCCAGTTCTTGCACCAGTAATTTGTCGGCAAGCTTGTCACCGCTAGACAAAGGTTTGGCTGCCGCAGCGTCGTCTCTGATTTGGATCTTGCTGGGGGCGCGAAATTGCTCACGAAAGTGCATAGACGGGTCTCTTCCTGCTTAAATATTGACTCAAACGATCTTACAAGACGCCGTGGTAGATGCCCATGGCATGATCAACCTTGATGCAACGGTCCATGATGACCATCAACCCGGCGGCGCGAGCTAGTTCAGCGGCGACTTCATGAACGATGCCCTGCTGCATCCAGACACAAGCGGCACCAATAGCGATGGCTTCATCGACTATCGGCGGGATATCGTTCGACCTGCGAAAACAATTAACAATATCGATCTGCTGACCAATCCCAGCCAGCGCCAGTTTCGCGGCAGTCAGGCTGGCATGGCAATATTCTCCGAGTATTTCCTGGCCGGCATACATGGGATTGACCGCAACGATGCGATAGCCTTGCTCTTGCATATACGCGCTCACATCATAACTGGGCCGCGCCGGACGATTTGACAGACCGACCACGGCAATCACCGGCTTACGCAATGCCGGTGCCGACGAACTGGCTTGCATGCTATGTTCCTTTGCTGTTGACGATGAATTACTTGGACTGTACCGCATCGACAAAGCCGCCGCTGACGTGCCACAAAATAGACACGATTGACAACGCGAAGCCGGCGATATCCGAGACAATAACCAAGCTAACACCGCGCCAATAAAAAAGGCAGCCGAAGCTGCCTTTTTTATCCGATGCCTGACCACCGCAAATACGCACCTGCGGTGGCTGAATCGTTTTAACGCTTTTGACGCAGTCGATGAATCGCCGCCAATTGCGCCACGGCCGTCGCCAGTTCGGCTTGAGCTGAGGCGTAATCGATCTGAGAATCGCGATTGGCCAATGCTTCTTCTGCCAACTGCTTGGCGGCAGTGGCTTTGGCTTCATCAAGATCAGCGCCACGGATTGCCGTATCAGCCAGGACAGTTACTGTATCCGGCTGTACTTCCAGCAAACCGCCAGCGACGAAAACGAATTCCTCGTGCGCTTGTCCAGGCACTCTGATGCGAACGGCGCCCGGCTTGATGCGTGTGATCAAGGGGGTGTGACGAGGATAAATCCCCAACTCACCCGCTTCGCCCGGCAACGCGACGAATTCCGCCTCGCCAGAGAAGATCAATTCTTCGGCGGAGACTACGTCAACGTGAATAGTATGTGCCATATCGTTTCCTATCCGCTCAGCCACCCTGACCAACATTCCAATCAGGACAGCTGCGCGACAATCCAGAGGATCTTAGTTGATCTTCTTGGCTTTTTCGATTGCTTCTTCGATCGTGCCAACCATGTAGAACGCTTGTTCCGGCAGGTGATCGAGTTCGCCGCTAGCGATCATCTTGAAGCCCTTGATCGTGTCTTTGAGCGAAACGTATTTACCTGGCGAACCGGTAAACACTTCAGCAACGTGGAACGGCTGCGACAGGAAACGCTGCATCTTACGAGCACGTGCAACCAGTTGCTTATCTTCCGGTGCCAGTTCGTCCATACCCAGAATTGCAATAATGTCGCGCAATTCTTTGTAGCGTTGCAGGATACCTTGCACAGCGCGAGCTGTTTCGTAGTGTTCCTGACCGACCACTTGCGGATCGAGCTGACGCGAGGTCGAGTCGAGTGGATCAACCGCAGGGTAGATACCCAGCGAAGCGATGTCACGCGACAGCACCACGGTCGAATCCAAGTGGGCGAAGGTCGTAGCAGGCGAAGGATCGGTCAAGTCATCGGCTGGCACGTAGACGGCCTGGATCGATGTGATCGAACCAGTCTTGGTCGAGGTGATACGCTCTTGCAGACGGCCCATTTCTTCAGCCAGCGTCGGTTGGTAACCCACCGCCGAAGGCATACGCCCCAGCAGTGCGGACACTTCAGTACCGGCCAGTGTGTAACGGTAGATGTTGTCGACGAAGAACAGCACGTCCTTGCCTTCATCGCGGAAACCTTCCGCAATGGTCAGACCGGTCAACGCCACACGCAGACGGTTGCCTGGCGGTTCGTTCATCTGACCATAGACCATCGCCACTTTGGAGTTCTCTGGATTTTCCAGGTCCACCACTTTGGCGTCAGCCATTTCATGATAGAAGTCGTTACCTTCACGGGTACGCTCACCAACACCGGCAAACACGGACAAACCGCTGTGCGCCTTGGCGATGTTATTGATCAGTTCCATCATGTTCACGGTCTTGCCCACACCCGCACCACCGAACAGACCAACCTTACCACCCTTGGCGAACGGGCAAACCAGGTCAATCACCTTGATGCCGGTTTCCAACAGTTCTTGCGATGGCGACAGCTCGTCATAGGCAGGTGCCTTACGGTGAATCTGTGCAGTTTGCGCATGGCTCACCGGACCGCATTCATCGATCGGATTACCCAGCACGTCCATGATACGACCCAGCGTAGCCTTACCGACCGGCACAGTGATGCCCTTGCCGGTATTCTTGATGATCATGCCGCGACGCAGGCCATCCGAAGTACCCAATGCAATAGTACGAACGACACCGTCACCAAGCTGTTGTTGCACTTCCAGCGTCAGTTCCGAGCCTTCCATCTTCAAGGCGTCGTAAATCTTAGGCATCGCGTCACGGGGAAACTCCACGTCCACCACAGCGCCGATACACTGAACGATTTTGCCATCAGCCATTTTCGTTCCTTCAATATATAAAATTAAAACTTGTTACGCATCTCTGCATGAAGTCTTTAAACCGCTGCCGCACCGGCGACGATTTCGGACAGTTCCTTGGTAATCGCGGCCTGACGAGTCTTGTTGTAAACCAACTTCAACTCGCCGATCACGTTACCGGCGTTATCGCTTGCTGCCTTCATCGCTACCATACGGGCCGACTGCTCGGACGCCATATTCTCAGCCACGGCCTGATAAATCAGTGCCTCGACGTAACGCACCAGCAACTCGTCCACCACGCTTTGCACATCAGGTTCGTAGATATAGTCCCACGAAGGCGAACCTTCATCTGCCACCAGCTTGTCGCTCGACAACGGCAGCAATTGCTGCAATGTCGGCTCTTGCTTCATCGTATTGATGAACTTGGTGTAGACCAGATAGACTGCATCCAGCTTGCCATCCTGATAAGCATCCAGCAGCACCTTGACGGGGCCGATCAGCTTTTCCAGATGGGGCGTATCACCTAATTGAGTGACATGTGCCACTACCTTGGCGCCAACGCGATTGAGGAAACCGTAACCCTTGTTGCCGATCGCGACTGCCTCGATTGCCTTGCCTTGCCCTTCCAGTTCGCGGATCTTGCCAATGGTCAGGCGCAAGGAATTGGTGTTCATACCGCCGCACAGACCCTTATCGGTCGTCACAACGATGAAACCCACCTTCTTGGCGCCGTTCTGCTTGGCCATGAACGGATGCGTGTACTCCGGATTGGCGCGCGACAGATTAGCAGCGATATTACGAATTTTGTCACTGTAGGGACGTGCCGCATGCATCCGGTCTTGCGCCTTGCGCATTTTGGATGCAGCGACCATTTCCATCGCCTTGGTGATCTTCTTCGTATTTTCTACGCTCTTGATCTTGCCGCGTATCTCCTTACCTGTAGCCATGAGACTGACTCCTTATAGCTTCAGTTGAGATTAGTACGCGCCGGATTTCTTGAATTCAGCAATCGCAGCAGCCAGTGTTTCTTCCGAGGCCTTATCGAGTTGCTTGGTATCTTCGATCTTTTGCAGCAAGTCAGCATGCTTGGTCTTCAGGAAGCCATGCACGCCGGCTTCAAATGCCAACACTTGCTTGACTTCGATACTGTCCAAAAAGCCCTTGTTGACAGCAAACAAGGTCGCAGCCATCAAGGAAATCGACAGCGGTGCGTACTGTGCTTGCTTGAGCAATTCGGTCACGCGAGCGCCACGATCCAACTGCTTGCGGGTCGCTTCGTCCAGATCGGATGCGAACTGAGCAAAGGCAGCCAATTCACGATACTGCGCCAAGTCTGTACGAATACCGCCGGACAGGCTCTTGATGACCTTGGTTTGCGCAGCGCCACCAACACGCGACACCGAAATACCGGCGTTGATCGCAGGACGGATACCGGCGTTGAACAAGGAAGTTTCCAGGAAGATCTGACCGTCGGTGATCGAAATCACGTTGGTTGGAACGAACGCAGAAACGTCGCCAGCCTGGGTTTCAATGATCGGCAATGCAGTCAGCGAACCAGTCTTGCCCTTGACTTCACCGTTGGTGAACTTCTCAACGTAGTCAGGATTCACGCGCGCTGCGCGTTCCAACAGACGGCTGTGGAGATAGAACACATCGCCAGGATACGCTTCGCGACCTGGTGGACGGCGCAGCAGCAAGGAAACTTGACGGTAAGCCACGGCTTGCTTGGACAGATCATCATAGACGATCAGTGCATCTTGACCACGGTCACGGAAGTATTCGCCCATGGCGCAACCGGAATAAGCCGACACGTATTGCATCGCTGCCGATTCCGAAGCCGAAGCGGCCACGACGATGGTGTATTCCATGGCGCCATGAGTTTCCAGCGCGCGCACGATATTCTTGATCGACGAAGCTTTTTGACCGATCGCTACATAGATACATGTAACGTTCTGACCCTTTTGATTGATGATGGCGTCGATGGCAACCGCAGTCTTGCCGGTTTGACGATCGCCGATGATCAGTTCGCGCTGACCACGGCCGATAGGCACCATGGCGTCAATCGACTTGATACCGGTTTGCATCGGTTCCGAAACGGATTGACGTGCAATCACGCCTGGGGCGATCTTCTCGATCGGCGCAGTCAGTTTTGCGTCAATCGGACCCTTGCCGTCAATCGGCTGACCCAGTGCATTGACCACGCGACCGCGCAGTTCTGGACCGATAGGCACTTCCAGAATGCGACCGGTACACTTGACAGTGTCGCCTTCGGAGATATGTTCGAAGTCACCGAGAATAACGGAGCCAACCGAATCGCGCTCCAGGTTCAGTGCCAGACCAAATGTATTGCCTGGGAATTCCAGCATCTCACCTTGCATCACGTCGGACAGACCATGGATACGGCAGATACCATCGGACACGGAAATAACCGTGCCTTGATTACGAATCTCAGCGGTATCGCCAAGGCCTTGAATCCGGCTCTTGATCAGCTCGCTGATTTCAGATGCGTTGAGTTGCATACTAACTCCTAAAAATTTTTCGTTCGCTTAAGCTCACGCTTGGGCTCTGACTAATTGCGCTGTTTAATTGCGCCCTTATGCCGCCAGAGCAACATGTAACTGCTGCAGCTTCGCGCGCACCGAGGTATCAAATACTTCGTCACCGACCACCACGCGCACGCCGCCGATCAAGGCCTCATCCACCGTGACGGTAGGAGTCAGCTTACGACCGAATTTCTTTTCCAGCGTAGCGACCAGATCCTTGAGCTGCACGTCCGACAGTGCAAATGCACTGGCGATATACGCATCAGCAGCACCTTCCTGGGCGTTTTTAAGCGCATGGAATTGTGCGGCGATCTCAGGCAACAAGGTCAGGCGGCCATTTTCGACCAGCGTGCTGATAAAGTTTTGCGCTTCGAGGCTTAGCTTGGTTTTCAACACCGATGAAAACGTGGCGGCAATCTGCTGATCCGACAACGCCGGGTTCTGAGCCAAAGCTTTGACGTCCGGGTGTGCTGCAGCTTGCGCCATCTCCGAGACGAGATCAGCCCAAGCCGACAAACTACTGGCTTTGGCCACACGAAACAGAGCTTCTGCGTAAGGGCGGGCAATCGTTGCGAGTTCGGCCATATTACAGCTCTGTTTTCAGTTGGTTCAGCAAGTCGGCATGTGCCGCAGCATTGACTTCACGCTTGAGGATGTGCTCGGCGCCTTTGACTGCCAGGGTCGCCACTTCGCCACGCAACTCTTCACGCGCTTTGATCACTTGCTGTTCAGCCTCTGCCTTGGCATTGGCGATGATACGCACAGCCTCTTCGGCAGCAGTCTTCTTGGCCTCTTCGATGATCAACTGCGCACGCTTTTCAGCGTCACCGATACGTTTTTGGCCTTCGTCACGCGCTGTCGCCAGTTCTGCCTGGACGCGCTTTTCGGCAGCAGCCAGGTCAGCTTTGCCACGGTCGGCAGCAGCCAAGCCGTCCGCAATCTTCTTCGCACGCTCATCGAGTGCATTAATCAACGGCGGCCATACGAATTTCATCGTAAAGCCGGCGAGGATGAAGAAGACCACGAACTGCGCAAACAATGTTGCATTTAAGTTCACGGTAATTTCCTTCTCAGAATATCGTGTGCCGGATCAACTCACCCGGCAAAAATGAGAATCGGCTAAGCCGTCCGAATTACTTCGCGATGAACGGATTTGCAAATGCGAACAACATGGCGATACCAACACCGATCAGGAACGCAGCGTCAATCAGACCAGCCAGCAGGAACATTTTGGTTTGCAATGTATTCATCAGTTCTGGCTGACGTGCAGATGCTTCGAGGTACTTACCACCCATGATGCCGATACCGATACAAGCACCGATAGCACCCAGGCCAATAATCAAACCGCAAGCCAAAGCAACGAAAGAGACATCAGTCATGACAATTCCTTAGAAAGTTAAAGTTAATACGAAAATCAAAAAACAAACACTAAAACCGAACAGCTACCTGATTAATGCGCCTCATGCGCCTGGCCGATATACACCAGTGTCAACATCATGAAAATGAATGCTTGCAGCAACACGATCAGAATGTGGAAGATAGCCCAGATAGAACCGGCGACGACGTGGCCGACGAAGCCAAACGCAGTGGCGGTTGAACCGAGCAAAGCGATGAGCAGGAACAACAGTTCACCCGCATACATGTTGCCGAACAACCGCATACCCAGCGACACGGTCTTGGCGATGAATTCAATGATATTGAGCAGCAGGTTGAACGGTGCCAGCTTGATACCAAAAGGTGCGGCAAACAATTCGTGAATAAAGCCGCCCAAGCCTTTGATCTTCACGCTGTAATACAGCATCAATGTCAGTACGCCCAGCGCAATGCCTAACGTGCCATTCAGATCAGCGGTCGGAACGATGCGGTGATGCATCTCTCCCATACCGAACAGACGCAGGATCGCCGACACCAGATCAACCGGCAGAAAATCCAGCGAATTCATCAGGAAAACCCAGACAAAAACGGTCAGCGCCAGCGGTGCAATGAAACTACGATCACCATGAACCATCGCCTTGGACTGGTCTTCGACCATTTCAACGATCATTTCAATGAAAGCCTGAAAACGGCCCGGCACGCCGGCATTGGCCTTGCGTGCCGCGAGGTACATCAACAGGCAACCGAGCACACCACAGAATACCGACCAGAAAATGGTATCCATATTGATAATCGAAAAGTCGACAATCTTGGTTTGGTGCTGCGAAGATAAGTGGCCCAGATGATGGACGATGTATTCTGAGGGGGTAGGTGCGTTCGCAGCAGCGGTCATGGTCGATATTTAAACAGTAAAATTAAGTAACTTTTAAGCACCACAATGAAGCTCACTATAAACGCGAGCCAATGAACACCGTGATACAACCAAACAACTGCGCCCATGAGCGCAAGAGTTGTAGCAATCTTGATAGCTTCCCCGAAGACAAAAGTCATCGGACTGACCTCACCGGGCTTGCGAGCGCTGGTATAAAGACGCAGGGCAAAAAGACTATTAGGCACGACGCAACACATGCCACCCAGCAATGCCGACCACAACGCAGATACGCCACCCAACAAACCAGCTGTACATGCAGCGACGACCATGGCGACAAGCTGCAGAAGGATAATGCGCAGCATATAAATCCAATATCGTGCAAGCCGCACTCTTTATGAGCAGACGGCGGTTTAAAAGCCCGACGATTATAATTGCTAGCATTTGGATTCGTCAAACCCTTAACGCACGATCAGTGCGTTATATCGTCAAGTTACGGGCCAAATGTATGCTTTAACTCACAGTTTCGATACGGCACAAAAAATTACTCAGCAGAACCGCCTAAAAATCTATCCTCGGCCCAACAATATACGTCTAAATTGAAAAAAATCAGCCGCTAAAGTGACAAAACATACGTTTTTCCGTACAGGGCCTGGATAAATGGAGCACGTACTATTTATGCGCTTGACCGCTGGCCATTTGCGAGTGTGGACCTAAGTCAAGTAGGATGCACCGCGCCAAACTATTGACAGTTGGATACCGCTTCGATCAATGCGGCGCACCAAATTGGCGAGATTTTCGAGAACTGTCGTGGGCGATGCCCGATTTTTCTCGACTCTTTCGCCAACCGTCTTACAGCCAATTCCGGGCGCAAGACGCGTCCGCTTTTTTATCCACCAAGAAATTGCAATGGATACCTGTATTGATGTTACATATACAACATATACGCAGTGCTGCTTAGCGAAGTTGCCTGTGCATAAACAGGCTGAATACATCTTCCTTGTAATCTGCAAACGGGCCGCATGGCACAAAGCCATTGCGAAAATACAAGGCGTGGGCTGGCTTAAACGCCTCCGACGAACCTGTCTCAAGACTAATTTTTTGATAACCGCGCATCATGGCCTCAATGACGATTTGATTGAGCACAGCCTGGGCCACGCCTGTGCGCAAAAATTGCGCACGAGTCCGCATGGACTTCACCTCTCCGTGATAAGGATCAAGTTCTTTCAATGCACCACAGCCACAGAGTACATCACCATGCCAAACCGACCAAAATGTGATTTCTGGTTTGCGCAATGCATCCAACGGCAAAGCATGAACACTTTCCGGCGGCGAGTTACCCAACATGCCTGCCATGTGCTCGCGCAGCAATGCCTGAACCTCTGTGCCGCGCAAATCATCTTGACGAATCTGAAACTCCATCAACGAACTCCTCTCAACTCCATCTTCCCGAAGAAGGAAAATCTACCGCATGAAAAACAACTGCTTGAACGCAGCTTCATCATTCATTGCGCGCAAGCTTGATGCCGACAAGCTACCCAAGTAGTGACGAAAGGACCCCGACTTCTCTCACTGACACGTTCTCAACTACCTCTTTGACAATTGACTCCAGAGAGGCCAGTCCATACGTCAGAAGCGGTTGTCCGGATTCCGTCAGCAAGACATAGGCAACCCGCGTATCTCTTGGATCCGGTTGCCGCGCAACGTGTATAAATTGAATTTGAAAAACTGGTGCGGCTGGCTGGGATCGAACCAGCGACCCTTGGCTTCGGAGGCCAATACTCTATCCACTGAGCTACAGCCGCACTGGACGCGAACGTCGAGGAGGATGAAGGATACAGTTTTTCGAGGACGGCGTCCACGCAAAGTCACTATTTCCCGTTCCCAATGAATTATATTGTGTCTATAATCAAAAGTTGAGGCGAGACAGCACTTCTCTAAACAGTAAGAAAAATAACGACTGATAACGACTGGATTCACCGAAACCAGGACCACCGTTTTCGAAAAAATATTTCACTGAGGGAACCCATGAGCGACGCGCATAACGAACACCAATCCGCAATCAGGACGCCAAAACAACTGATTGCCGCTGTGCTAGCCGGTTTTCTGATCCCTATCGTCTGCATTGTCTTATTGGTCGAGTATGTCACCAATGGCCAAAAAACCGGCGCCGGTTCGGCCGGCCAGACACCCGAAATGATCAACGCGCGCATCCGGCCCGTCGCCGATGAAGGCTTCACTTTCCGCGATGCCAGCGCCCCCAAACAATTGCTGAGCGGCGAAGAAGTCTTCAAATCTACCTGTTCTGCATGTCATGCCGCAGGTTTGGCAGGCGCGCCGAAAGTGGGCGATCCACAGGCCTGGAAGGCTCGCATCAACGAAGGCTACGACACCCTGCTGACACATGCGCTCCATGGTTTCAATGCGATGCCAGCCAAAGGCGGCAATCCAGATCTGGATGACGTCGAAATTGCGCGCACCGTGGTCTACATGGCCAATCAGTCCGGTGCCGGTTTCAAGGAGCCTGCAGTGCCAGCGCCTGCTGCCACTATTGCAACAGCGACAGCACCGGTGGCCGAGAAAAAATAAACCGAGCCTCAAATCAATAATGCCGTTCAGTTATCAAGCTGAACGGCATTTTTATTTAGCGGCGCCAGATAGTCAGCCAGATCAACGCTGCGACGGCTCCGCCACGAAAATCTCGACGCGTCGGTTGCGTGCGCGATTGGCATCGCTACTGTTTGCCACCAACGGCTCATGTGAACCACGACCATCGATATTGAAACGTCCAGGCGACACGCCTCGTGTAGTCAAATAATCACGTGTGCGGGCAGCTCGCTGCAACGACAGGGGATCGTTGATGGTATCGCTGCCGGTATTGTCGGTATGGCCGACAATGGTGACTATCGTCGCTGGATTGCCATTAAGTGTGGCAGCGAATTTATCCAACACGACACGAAAATCAGGACGGATATCGGCGCGGCCCACATCGAAGGAAATATCGCTCGGCACTTCCAGCTTCAGGCGATTGTCCGCTGTTTGCGTCACTTGCACCCCGGTGCCCTGAGTTGCTTGCTCCATCGAACGCTTCTGATTTTCCATGCGGTTTGACCAAACATTGCCGATCACTGCGCCCAGTGCACCGCCAAGAGCTGCGCCTGTCACCGTACGACCTCTACCGCCACCGCTCGTCGTGGCACCCAGCAAACCGCCGACTCCGGCACCAATCCCAGCACCGGTGGCCGTGCCCTGTTGTGTCGCACTCATGTCGGCACAGCCAGTGGCTGCCAGCGTTAGCGCCAAGGCGGCTATGCTTGTTTTTTTCATGTTGTTTCCTTTTCATTGCAAAACTGCCCCCGCGCCTGAATGCGCAAGGAAGGAAGTTTTATGGGATGTAGTGAGTGCCGAATTTCGACTCGGCTTGATGGAATTATTTCATTCGCCGTCGGACGCGGGCGTGTCTTCGTTGTCGCCGCGCTCGTCATTTTTGCGGGAAAAATAATAGGCCAATGCCACACCGGCGCCAACGATACTGCAATAAAGCAGGGGCTTGCGTAGATAGCGCTTGGACAGCAATGAGGCGCCACTGATGAGCAGTGGCGAAAGCGATTGCAAAGTAGCGCCGGCTTTACCAGTAAACAGCCCCCCAATGCTAGCGCTCACGGCCCCGCCCATGCGACGCATGGCGGACTTTGCCAACGATGGCGCATTCAGATTGGATTGCACATGTTCCCGCGCAGCCACGATGCCGATGCGATACAGCGCCCCTTCCGCCAATAACTTACGGCGCCGTACTTCGAGCGGCATACTTTTCTTAGCGTCAGCCATGTCTTTTTTCATAGTAAAGCGTCGCGATCTTTACGTAGCTCGGCCATGGTCAGCGGCAGCGATAATTTTCCCTGGCTTAGCAAGGCATACGCACGCCAGCCAACGATCACCGCGACGAGCGAAAAGAATAAGCCCAGCACAAGCAGTATTTTCCAGCCCCAGGCGTTCCAAGCCAAAAATACCAACAACACGCTCCAGAATGCCACGGCAAACCACAGCGCGATGGCTGTCACCGCAAACAGCACCTGGAATTTGATCAGATTGCCGCCGACCTCAGACAACTCTAGCGACGCCAGCTCAATGCGGTTGGCAATGAGCCCCACTAAATTTTTGACCAGGCTCAGCACCCCGGCAAACAGACCGGGATGCTCCTGCTGCACCTGCGGGTCTTTAGATTCCGTCATTAGCGCAGCTGAATTATTTGCTGCGACCGATAACCAGACCGACCAGCAGTCCGATTCCAGCGGAAATGGCTATGGAACGCCACGGGTTGTCATGCACGTAATCATCCGTGCGCTTGGCAACTTCCTTGCCTTTTTCGATGGCCAATGCCTGCGCATTTTGCGCTGCATCTACGGCTGCCTCCAGCAGGCCCAAGCCCTTGCTACGCAAGTCTTCAGCCTTGTCACCGGTGGTTGCGGCGGCTTCACGAAACAGCTCCTGTGCTTCTTTAACCAAGGTTTTCATATCGTTTCTCACTGTTTTATAGGAAGAACTTGTCATGCCCAACTCCTGTGAATAAATACTGCAATATGCTCAACGACGACGCAGGATGAAAATAGCGATGAATACTTTCCTTCATCATACAAGACCTACGTGCACGCGGGCTGTGATTACTTTCAGCGCCAGAAAGTTCCCAGGCAGCAATAACGATCAGAATCGCGTTTCCCGTGCCGTGCGTAAAAAACTGTCCAGTATCGGCATGCAATCCAGCAATTGCGCTCCTGCGGCACGATGAAATTCCGGATGCCACTGCAAACCCATGACGAACGGTGACTTGCGGTAGCGAATGGCTTCGACAATATTGTCATTGCCGGAAACTGCCTCGATCGTCAGATCACGCCCCAACTCCTTGACTGCCTGGTGATGGATCGAATTGACCAGCGCGTGCTCAACATTGAGCAGCGCTGCCAAGGAGGATCCTGGCGGGAACGTCAGTTCATGGTGATTGCTGTCATATTGATCGTTGACATGCGCAATCGCTGCCGGCACATCGGCGGCGATATCTTGGTACAAGGTGCCACCGAAAGCGACATTGATTAATTGACAACCACGGCAAATACCAAGCACCGGCTTGCCTGCTTCGACAAATTCATGGAGCAATTCCAGCTCGTACATATCGCGCACGCGATCGCCGCTCCACTCCGGCCGTGTGGCCGCCTCGGAGTAACTTTGTGGCGACACGTCCGCGCCGCCCTGCAGCACCAGGCCATCGAGATGTTTGGCGTAATCGCGTAAGCGGATGTTGCTGGGATGCACTCTGCCATTGGTATTGACGGTGGGTATCATGAACACCAGCACATCACGCGACATGACCCACTGCGCAATGGACTCTTCAAGGTATTGCAAAGTCTTGCCGCGCAAACCCTTGGCACCCGTTTCAGGATGGAAGATGCGTGCCGAAATGCCGATCTTGAGGGTGCGCTGCATGATGCGCCGACCGGTCTTATCGGACAGGGCCTTGAAGCGCGCTGCCAGTAGTTTCCAGGTTTGCGCCCACGGGGTCTCGATCGCCTCGGGCTGCCCAGCCCCATAAGCAGCACCAGATGCAGGCCCGGGCGGTGGAGAATTGTGCTGGTTCGCGTCTGAATCGCTCATGTAGTACCTGATAAATAATTGGCATCCATGGTATGTCATCCAATACGGCGCCCACTGATGGGAATGCCAAAGTATAAGCGCATTGATTTGATTTGGGCACGTTCCCAGCCGTGCCGCCGCTGAGAATAAAACCCGGATCGCAAACTCTCGTTATATATTCCTGTTCTCCAAGAACCTATTTCATCTCCAGCATCGCTACGCCATGAGCTCTCCACGGATTCTTATTCTCTATGCGCATCCAGGCGCCGAACATTCGCGCACCAATCGCGCCTTACTCGATGCCGTGCAGTCTGCGCCACAGGTGCAAATCCACGACCTGTACGAGTGCTATCCCGATTTTCATATCGATGTCGCCCATGAGCAAGAGCTCTTGTTGCAGGCCGATTTGATCGTCCTGCAACATCCCATCCATTGGTATAGCATGCCGGCCTTGCAAAAGGAATGGCTGGACCGGGTCCTGCAACGCGGCTGGGCCTTCGGTCCCGACGGCGATGCCTTGCATGGCAAGGACTTCTGGCTGGTGACAACGACCGGCGCCGAAGCCGCAGCCTATCAGCCTGGCGCCCATCACGGCCACCTGTTTGATGACTTTCTGCCGATTTATCAGCAGACCGCTCGCTTGTGCGGCATGCACTGGCATGCGCCTTATATCCTGCATGGAGCGCATCACATCAGCAGCGCAAGCATGACGCTGCACGCCGCCAACTACCGAGCACTGCTCGATCGCTACCCGCATTGGCAGGACGTTGATACCGCTGCCGTCGCTCCTCACACCACCACTGCGCAATAGGCTCATCGCATATGGAACAACAATTACTCAATCCCTTGATTTACCTGCTGGCCGCCGTGGTGGCGGTACCGCTTGCCAAGAAACTGGGGCTGGGAGCCGTGCTCGGCTATCTGCTGGCCGGTATCGCCATCGGCCCCTGGGGACTGGGTCTGATCCACGATGTTCAGGATATCCTGCACTTCTCCGAATTGGGCGTGGTGCTGCTGCTTTTCCTGATCGGTCTGGAACTGGAGCCGAAACGCTTATGGTCGTTGCGCCGCTCCATCTTCGGCTGGGGCAGCGCGCAGGTCGCATTGGTCAGCGCCGCATTATGCGGCGCGGCGCTGGTGCTCGGCATCGATTGGCGGGTGGCCTTGATCGCGGCGCTCGGCATGTCGCTGTCATCCACCGCCATCGCGCTGGCAACGCTGGGCGAGCGCAAGCTCAATGCCAGTCCTGCCGGCGCCGCTGGATTTGCCATTTTGCTATTTCAGGACATCGCCGCCATTCCGATGATGGCGGCAGTGCCTTTGCTGGGCGTGGCAGTGGTGCAAGGCAACGTTCACGGCTGGTGGCATGCGCTGCAAGTGGCGCTGGTGATCGTCTTGCTGATCTGTGGCGGCCGCTATCTGATCCGACCGATCCTGCGCATCATCGCCAACACCGGTATGCGCGAAATCTTCACCGCCTTCGCCTTGCTGTTAGTCATTGCCACTTGCCTGCTGATGCAATCGGTGGGCATGTCGATGGCGCTGGGTACTTTCCTGGCCGGCGTGCTACTGGCCGACTCCGAATACCGGCATGCGCTCGAAAGCGATCTGCAGCCCTTTAAGGGCTTGCTGCTGGGATTGTTCTTTATCGCCGTCGGCATGTCGGTCGATTTTGGTATCTTTTTGCAGCAACCGCTGCTCATCCTGGGACTGGTGCTGGGTTTTCTGAGCATCAAAATTCTGATTCTCTACGGCCTGGGAAAATGTTTCCGCCTGCCGCGCGATCAACAATTATTTTTCGCTTTTCTGTTGTCGCAGGGCGGAGAATTTGCCTTCGTGGTCTTTGGTGCGGCGACTGCCGCACAGGTCCTGACGCCCCGCATTTCTTCAATTTTGGTGGTCGTGGTGGCGTTGTCGATGGTGGTCACGCCGCTGCTCCTATTGTTGTATGACCGTCTGCTGCTGCCGCGCATGCTACGTGGCGGCAAGCGCGCCGCTGACGATATCGAGCCGCAGGACAATCCGGTGATCGTTGCCGGTTTCGGCCGCTTCGGTCAGATTGTCGGCCGTTTGCTGTATGCCAATGGCATTGGTCTGACCGTCCTCGATCATGATCCGGACCAGATCGAGTCTGTGCGCAAATTCGGTTTCAAGGTATTTTACGGTGACGCCACGCGCATCGATCTGCTACGCACTGCAGGCGCCGACAAGGCACGCCTGTTAGTGATCGCCATCGACGATGCGCCGGCCAGCCTGACACTGGTGGAAGCGGTGCAACGCGCTTTCCCGCATCTGAAGATCGCCGCGCGCGCACGTAATGTCACGCACCTCTACGACCTGATGGATCGTGGCGTGACCATATTGGAACGGGAAACCTTTGAAAGTGCACTGCAGATGGGACGCCAAGTCTTGGGCGAACTCGGTTTCGGCGCTTACCGCGCACATCGTGCGGCCATGAAATTTCGCGCCCACAATATCGCTACCTTGCGCAAACTCTACCCGCATTACAAGGACCAACAACAGCTGGTGTCGATGGCGGTACAGGCGCGCGAAGAATTGGAAGCCATGTTCGCCAGTGACCGCGACAACATCGTCAGTGGTGAACAGCGTCGCTGGGATTAAGACAGTTTAAACCACGCTCGGCGGCGATGCTGCTCGCCGCCGAGCGCCTACGGATTGTTGCTTAGTTCAAATAGACCGGTACGAAAATCTTCTCATCGCCACGTTCCACCAACAGCGCCACATTCTTTCCTGCCTTGCTGACCAGATTGCGCAACTGCTCAACGCCGGTGACGGCGGTACCGTTCAAGGACAGAATCACGTCCCCGCTCTCGATGCCGGCCACTGCTGCCGGACCGTCAACGTTCTCCACCAGCAAGCCGCCACGCACGCCGATCTGCTGCTGCTCTTCCTTGTCCAGCGGACGCACCGCCAGGCCCAGACGACCCTGCGGCTCGCCGTTGCCATTACCGCCAGCATTCTTGACTGGCTTCATTTCGCCCACCACCACCGTCAGCGATTTAGCCGTACCGTTACGCATGATGTCCAGCTTTTCCGAACTGCCAGGCACAGCATCGGCGACCACGGTCGGCAAGTCCACCGAATGATCGATGCGTTGACCGTCGAAACCCAGGATCACATCGCCCGCCTGCACACCGGCTTTTTCGGCCGGGCTATCTTTCTCGACCGAACTGACCAACGCACCTTCTGACTTACTCAGGCCGAAGGATTCAGCCAAGGCCTGATTGACCTCCTGCACCGACACTCCCAGACGGCCACGTGTGACCTTGCCATGCTGCACCAATTGCTGCTCGACCTTCATTGCCACATCAATAGGAATCGAGAACGACAAACCCTGATAACCACCGGTCTGCGTATAAATCTGCGAATTGATGCCAACCACCTGGCCCTTCAGATTGAACAGCGGACCGCCCGAATTGCCGGGATTGACGGCGACGTCGGTCTGAATGAAGGGCACGTAGTTGTCGTCCGGCAGACTACGTGATTTGGCGCTGACGATACCAGCTGTGGCGGTATTGTCAAAACCATAAGGTGAGCCGATCGCCAGCACCGGTTCCCCTACCTTGAGCAAGCTCGAATTGCCGATCTGTACTATCGGTAAATCCTTGGCAGCAATGCGGATGACGGCGATATCGCTTTGCTTGTCACTGCCCAGTACCTTGGCCTTGAACTCGCGGCGGTCAGTCAGCTTGACCGTGACTTCCTGTGCGCCGTCAACCACGTGTGCATTGGTGAGAATCAAACCGTCGGCACTGATGATGAAACCGGAGCCCAGCCCGTGTGTGATCTGCGGACCGCGTGGTTGTTGAAATTGCGGACCGAAGTGTTTGAAGAAATCCGGCAACGGGTCATTAGGGTCGGCATCATCGGCTTGATCGGCGTTGCTGTTGCGCTGCGCCTTGCCGGTCACACTGATATTGACCACCGCCGGTCCAGCGCGCTCGACAATGCTGGAGAAGTCCGTCGGCGTGGCCAGCGCGACATTGACCGCGGCCGCCGGCGCACCGGCCGCCGCGCTCGCCAATGGTATCGGTGCCGCGCCCGCGGTCGTGATATCGACGCCATGGAAATAGACGTAACTGCCGCCGGCAACCGCGGCCACCAGTACGGCGAGGGTATTGCGAACAAACAAGATACGACGATTCATGGAGCACTCCTTATGAAAATGGGCGACGCTTCACCCGATGGAGTACAGCATAGAACGCGATAATTAAGACAGACTTAAGACCTCGAATTATTTATGCTGCCGGAAAAATGACCGTCGCCAACAAACCTCTGCTGGTGTTTTTCAGCGTCACCTCGGCCGCATGCAGCACGGCGATCTGCTTGACAATGGCCAGTCCCAGCCCACTGCCGAAGATGGCCTGCGTCTGTGGCGCGTCAGCCCGGTAAAAACGATCGAAGACCCGTTCCAGATCCTGTTGCGCAATACCGGGGCCACTGTCCTCAATGGTGGCAATGATCTTGCCCTCGGCAAGCCGTAGCGCAACGTCGATCACGCTGCCGGTCGGACTGTAATTCAAGGCATTCGACAGCAAGTTGCCAAACAGGACGCGCAAGGCGTCCGCATTGGCCGATACGATGGCACCGCTGACCTCTGCACTGATGCCCAAATCGATATTTTTGTCCGCCGCCAAGGCACTCATCTCGGCGATCACGCCGTGCAGCAGCGGCACCAGATCGATATGCACATGCTCTTGCACGCCCGGTTCCTGACGCGCCAGTGTCAATAACTGATGCACCAGATGGCTGGCGCGCTCAAGTCCGGCTTTGAGATCGCCGAAGGCGGCGCGGCGTTCCTCATCGTTGCCGGCGCGTTCGGCCAACTGCGCCTGCAGCCGCAAGGCCGTCAACGGGGTACGCAATTCATGCGCAGCGTCGGCGACGAACGCTCGCTGTACCTGCATGGCCTGCTGCAAGCGCACCAGCAAATCGTTGAACGCATGTGTGAGCGGCTGGATTTCCTGCGGCAAATGCTGGTCCGCAATCGGCGTGAGCGTATGCATGTCGCGCGACTGCACGTCTGCGGCAGCACGCCGCACCGGCGCCAGACCGCGCCCGACCGCAATCCAGATCAGCGCCCCCAGGAAGGGAAAGGACAGCAGCAAGGGCATCACGGTTTTCACCGCCATCTGTGCCGCGACCTGCTTGCGCGCACTCTGCGGCTGTGACACCTGCACCACAGTGCTGCCGATCTGGGCGCTGTAGACGCGCCACATACCGCCAGGCCCCGGCACATCGACAAAACCTAGTTCGGCCTGCTGCGGCATCACACTGCGCGAATGCGAGTGATAAATCACGGTGCCGCTGCTATTCCAGATCTGCATCATGATTTCGTCGTCCAGGCCTGGCAGGTCTTCGCTGGGAGCGATGGGCGCAAATGCCTGGCGCGGCAGCGAAGCGGCAATCTGACGCATTTGATAATCGAAAATCTCATTGGCTTCGTCGCGTGCCTGGAAATACAGCACGGTGCCCGCCAGCAAAATCCCGGCGCTCAGACCCAGTGCTAGCCACAGCAGCAATTGGCGGCGGATGGAATTCATTTCGGCACCAGATAACCGATGCCACGTACATTCTTGATGAAATCGCTGCCCAGCTTCTTGCGCAAGGCATGAATGTGCACCTCGACGGCATTGCTTTCGATGCTGTCGTCCCAGCCATAGAGTTTTTCCTCTAACTGGGCGCGCGACAACACCACGCCGGGGCGATCAAGGAATGCGTGCAGCAAGGCGAACTCGCGCGCCGACAGACTAACCGGCTGCCCCGCCAAAGTGACTTCATGGCTGGCTGGATTGAGACAGACATCGCCAACCTGGATCAGGCTATCGGCGCGGCCGGACTGGCGCCGCAGCAGGGCGCGCATGCGCGCGCCGAGTTCTTCCAGATCGTAGGGCTTGATCAGATAATCGTCGGCGCCGGCGTCCAAGCCGGCGACGCGGTCGGACACCGCATCGCGCGCGGTCGTAATGAGCACGGCGATCTTGTCGCCACGGCTGCGTAGCGCCTGCAGCACAGCCAATCCACTTTTTTTCGGCAAGCCGATATCGAGCAGCAGCAAGGCATATTGTTCCTGCTGCAAGGCCAGTTCAGCGGCATGGCCATCCTGCACCCAGTCGATGGCAAAACCGTCCTGGCGCAAGCCCTTGCGGACCGCCTCGCCCACCATGACATCGTCTTCCACCAGTAGCACACGCATGGATAGCCTTTAGAGAAAACGTGCCAGCAAAAAAATGACCACGGAGATCAACATGGTCGATGCAAACGGCAGCGAAAAAATACGCCCAAATAACTTGAAGCGCAGATCGCCCGGCAAGCGGCCGATACCCAGTTTTTCCAGCCAGGGCAGCAGACTGGAGAAAACGATAATGGCCAGAAAAATCACCAGCACCCAGCGAATCATGATGTGAGTTCCCTTCAGAGTCGGTGGGTACGGTCATGCGCCAGCAATCGCTGCGGCCAGATTACGTCGTTGCCGCACACCAGCAGCTTGAATAATTCGCCCATCTCGGCCGGCGAAATCAGCTTTTGCACCGCGTTGGCCTGCGGCAGATAGTCGCGCGACTGCTCGGGCGAGGTGCGCAGCAACAAGTCGCCGATTCCCGCATTGAGCAGAAATCCGGCCTGACTGGTGTAGCCAAAAATATCCAGACCGCCGGCCATGGCAGCGCGTGCCATGGCGGTGAAATCGACGTGCGCGGTAATGTCTTGCAGCCCCGGCAGATAGAAGGGATCGCCATGCGCATGATGGCGATAATGACACATCAAGGTGCCCTGACTGCGTCCGGCGAAATAATACTCGTGCGCCGGAAAACCGTAGTCAAACAACAAGGCCGCCGATTTTCCTGCGCTCAGCATTGCCGCCAGCGATTGCATGAAGCCAGTAGCAACCGCGTGCACCTCAGTCAGATAGCCGCACGGCAAGGCCTGCGCATCGGGGATTTGGATGTCGATCTGCTGCGTGAGCCCGGCGTCACAAGGACGATCGGCATAGCAAAATGCCAACTGTTGCGCCGCTGCGGTCAATGTCACGCCGCGCTCGGCCCAGCCGTCATCGGTGCGCACCACCAGTTGTACCGGCATCGCATCGAGCACTTCATTGCCGATCACTACCCCCGAAAAAGCGGCTGGCAGACAATCCAGCCAGCGCACTTGCGGGAAATCGCGCAGGGTCTCCCGTTGACGGGCTCGCAGCTGCGCAGAGATTTCCACAATGCAATAACTATGTGGCAATTGTCCGGCAGCGCGCAACTCGCTGAGGATGTCCAAGGCCAGTTTGCCGGTGCCGGCACCGAATTCCATGATGGCGGCGTCGCTTTGTGGAAACAATTCCAAGGCCAGCTGTGCCAGCGTGGCACCAAAAAGCGGCGAAATTTCCGGCGCGGTTGTAAAATCACCGTCTTTGCCAAGTTTTGCTGCGCCGCCGCTGTAATAGCCTAGTTCAGGCGCGTACAAGGCCAGTTCCATATAGCGCGCAAACGAAATCCAGCCACCTGCGCGCCCAATCTCATCGGCGATCAGGTGTGTCAGGGAACGGGAAGCGTCAAGCGCGTCGGCAGAAGGTTCAGGTAATTGCAGTTGCATGGGCCGTATTGTATGTGAAACCGTCCCCGCACTCGTCATTTGCCGACCAATGCACTATTGCGAAATGAAATGAAAGCCATGCATCCATCCCGACAACAAGTTGCCTTAGTCACCGGCGCGGCCAAGCGTATCGGTCGCACCATTGCCCTGGCGCTGGCGCACGACGGCTGGGACATTGCCGTCCATTACGGCCGCTCGCAGGCCGAGGCGCAGCAACTGGTGGCAGAAATCGTCAGCCTGGGACGGCGCGCCATCGCGCTGCCCTGCGAGCTGGCCGACGAAGCCGGCGTGCGCGCGCTGGTTGCCCAGGCAGGTCAACTCGGCCCGGTGCGCTGTGTGGTCAACAATGCCTCGCTGTTCCAGCATGATGTGGCAGAAAATTTCTCCATGGCATCACTGGACTTGCACATGCATGCCAATCTCGCCGCCCCCGTACTGCTGGCGCAGGCACTTTATGCGGCAACCCCGGCCGATCAGCAGGCAGTGGTAGTGAACCTGCTGGACCAGAAGTTGTACAATCCCAATCCCGATTTTCTTTCATATACGCTGTCCAAGGCCGCCCTGCTGAGCGCCACCACCTTGCTGGCACAGGCGCTGGCACCAAGAGTGCGGGTCGTCGGCGTGGCGCCCGGCATCACCTTGGTCTCGGGCGATCAAAGCCCGATCGAATTTGACAAGGCGCATCAGATCACGCCCTTGGGTAAAAGCAGCACGCCAGAAGACGTTGCCGCCGCCGTCTGTTTCGTCGCCGACGCGCATGCCATGACGGGGACGACGCTACTGGTCGATGGCGGCCAGCATCTGATTCCGCTGCAACGCGATGTCATGTTCATCGCCAAATGATGCAATGCGGCCGCTGCGCCGATTGCAATTGCAATTGCATTAACCGCTTCAACACACTCTTTTTTGGAAATCATGTTCTCTCTTTCTCATCCTGAATTAAGCAACTGCCGCCGCCTGTTCCTGCGCAACTACGAGGTGCTGATCAACATCGGCGTGCACGAATTCGAAAAGAAAGGGGAACAGCGTATCCTCATCAACGTCGATCTGTTCATTCCACTGGCCATGTCGACCCCCAAGGAAGATCTGCTGGAAGAAGTGGTCGACTACGACTTCATCCGCAGCACCATCGCCAATCGCATGGCGCAGGGACATATTCATCTGCAGGAAACCCTGTGCGACGACGTCGTCAGCGCCATGCTGGCCCACCCCAAGGTGCGCGCCGCACGCGTTTCCACCGAAAAACCTGACGTCTATCCCGATTGCGATGCGGTCGGCGTGGAAGTGTTCCGCGTCAAGCCAGCGCCTTAAGGATTTACCATGAATGAATTATTAGAACCTACCGCGTCGATTGTTGAGGATGCGACCACCCCGCCAAGCCAAAAGCAGGCCGAAAAAATCGCTTATGAAAACAACAAGCTGCATAAGCGCCTGTGTCGTCTGACTGGCCAGGCCATCGGTGATTACAACATGATCGAAGATGGCGACAAGATCATGGTGTGCCTATCCGGCGGCAAAGACAGTTACGCACTGCTCGACATCTTGCTGACTCTGCGTGAACGGGCGCCGATCAACTTCGAGATTGTTGCCGTCAATCTCGATCAGAAACAACCGAATTTTCCTGCTGACATATTACCGGCCTACCTGGAAAAATTGGGTGTGGCGTATCACATTGAAAACCAGGATACCTATAGCATCGTCAAGCGCGTGGTACCGGAAGGCAAGACCACGTGCGCGCTCTGTTCACGCCTGCGGCGCGGCATTCTGTACCGCGTGGCAAGCGAGCTGGGAGCCACCAAGGTGGCGCTGGGACACCATCGCGACGACATTCTGGAAACCTTTTTCCTCAACATGTTTTTCGGCGGAAAACTCAAGGGCATGCCCCCCAAGCTGCAGTCCGACGACGGCAAGCAAATCGTCATCCGTCCGCTGGCCTACGTTAAGGAAGCCGATCTGACGCGCTACGCCGAGGTCAAACAGTTTCCCATCATTCCCTGCGACCTCTGCGGCAGCCAGGAAAACCTGCAACGCAAGCAGATCAAAGGCCTGATGCGTGAATGGGAAAAGAAATTCCCGGGACGGGTCGACAATATCTTCGCCGCGCTGTCGACAGCAGTGCCATCACATCTGATGGACCGCAATCTGTTCGACTTTGCCAACCTCAAAGCGACCGGCGTGGCCGATGCCGATGGCGACATCGCCTTTGATGAAGATGCCTGCGCCAGCACAGCTGGCATGAATGGCATAAATGGCGACAATGTCATTGCCCTGCATCTGCAAAATTAACCAAAAGCAAGGCGACAGCTGCGTTCGCACCGTGTCAGCCGGCGTGCGCCAGCAGTCGCCATGGTGACATTTGTTTGGATTAGCTACTAGAACGCATTTCATCAACAGGCGTGAGTGCGAGCGAGTCCTGTTTGGGATGGAGTGCAAGGCGCGAATCTGGGTCAAGACTGGCTGTGTTGCACTCCTTGCGCGTAGCCCCGCTATGTGACGCGTCGTACCTCTTGCCTGCGCCCGTTCTGAGTAAAACGCATCTCGCGCCTATTGATGAAATGAGTTCTAAATACCCCCCTGCTCCTCGCTTGAAGCGCCAAGGCTACGTGATTTAATTTGTCTGTTGAAGTGGGAATAGTTGGCACTGTCAGCCATTCCTGACTGAATCACAAGATCAATAAAGAAGTCGCGACAGCAGCAGGGTGCTAGGGCAATAGCGAAGAGGAATGTGGCCGGTACGCCGGTGCGTCCTACTGATGCAACACCGCTCGCTATCTCTGCACATGCCCGACACTGCTAATTTGGTGCATGAGGATGGTTGATGGCAGCACAATTCTGGCGTGACAAACGCGTTTTTATCACCGGCCATACCGGCTTCAAAGGCAGCTGGCTGGCACTGTGGTTGCATCGCATGGGCGCGCAGGTCTATGGCTATTCGTTGCCAGCACCGACCAACCCCAGCCTATTCCATCTGGCCCGCCTGCAAAATTGCGTGCACACCACTACCGGCGATGTGCGTGACCTCAAGCATCTGACTGAAACCATGATTTCGGTGCAACCGGAGATCGTTTTTCATCTGGCTGCGCAACCACTGGTGCGTGAATCCTATCAGGCGCCGATCGACACCTTCTCGACCAATATCATGGGCACCGCACATTTGCTGGAAGCGGTGCGCCATACCCCTAGTGTGCGCTCGGTAGTGATCGTCACCAGCGACAAGTGCTACGAAAACCGCGAATGGTTATGGGGATATCGTGAGGACGATCCCATGGGCGGTCATGATCCTTACAGCAGCAGCAAAGGCGCGGCCGAACTGGTGACTTCGGCCTACCGGCGCTCCTATTTCAGCAAGGATGCCGAGAACGCTCCCGCCGTGGCCACGGTGCGCGCCGGCAATGTCATTGGCGGCGGTGATTTTTCCAGCGACCGGCTGCTTCCCGATTTCATTCGCGCGCTGGAAAAGGAAGAGGCCGTCAACATCCGCAATCCACATGCGATTCGTCCATGGCAATTCGTGCTGGAACCGCTGTCGGGCTATTTGCAGTTGGCCAAGCGCCTATACGAAGGCGGCCACCTGTATGCAACCGGCTGGAACTTCGGTCCGGCCGACACCGATCTGCAAACCGTGGCGCAGTTATGTGCAACCTTTAATCATTCATTGCAAAAGCACGATGTCGAGCCCATTGAAGTACGCCTGCAGTCAGGCCTCAATACGACGCCCGATGAGGTAGCCTTCGTGCGCCTGGATATCTCCAAGGCACGCCAGCGTCTGAACTGGATCCCAAAACTGGAACTCTATACAGCGCTGGAGCTGACGGCACAATGGTATGCCGGCTATGTCAATAATGAAGATCTACGCAGCCTATGCGAAAGCCAGATCGATTTTTACCAGAATCTGGAATAATCACGGGTACATTCACTGAAAACGTTTCACTATGAATATTCTTGTTACCGGCGGTGCAGGTTATATCGGTAGCCATACTTGCGTTGAACTACTCAAGACCGGACATCAGGTCGTTATTTTCGATAATTTTTGCAACAGTTTCCCCGAAGCAGTAACTCGTGTCGAAAAAATCACCGGTCAAAGCGTAACGCTGGTGCGTGGTGACATTCGTGACCGCGCGGCGTTACAAGTTGCACTGCAACAGCATCATTGCGAAGCCGTTATCCATTTTGCCGGACTCAAGGCAGTCGGCGAGTCGGTCGAAAAGCCGCTGGAATACTACGACAACAATGTGATGGGCACCCTGCGTCTGCTCGAAGCGATGCAGGCCTGCAATGTCAAGACACTGGTATTCAGTTCTTCTGCAACCGTCTACGGCAACCCACAATATTTGCCGCTGACCGAGCAGCACCCTTTATCAGCCAGCAATCCGTATGGTCGCAGCAAGATCATGATCGAAGACATGCTGCGCGACTTCCACGTGGCGCATCCGGACTGGCACATTGCCCTGCTGCGTTACTTCAATCCGGTCGGTGCACATGAAAGCGGACTGATCGGCGAAGATCCGCAGGGCATCCCCAACAATCTGATGCCCTTTGTGGCCCAGGTAGCAATCGGCAGACGCGAGCGCCTCAACATCTGGGGCGGCGATTACGATACGCCCGACGGCACCGGCGTACGCGACTTCATCCACGTCGTCGATGTCGCCACCGGCCATCTCAATGCCTTGCAATATCTGCGCACGCCGCAATGTTTTGCCGTCAATCTCGGCACCGGCAAGGGCTATAGCGTACTCGACGTAGTCAAGGCCTTTGAAGGCGCCAGCGGCAAGCACTTGCCTTATACGATTGCGCCGCGGCGCGCCGGCGACATCGGCGCCTGTTATGCCGACGTCTCGCTGGCAAAATCGGCACTGGGCTGGACCGCTGAGCGCTCGCTGGAAGCCATGTGCGCCGACAGCTGGCGCTGGCAAAGCAACAATCCTAACGGTTTCCGAATTTAACGATAGAAACGATGCAATCATGATTTTTGTCACTGGCGGCGCCGGCTTCATCGGCAGCAACTTCATTCTCGATTTTCTGGCGCGTCAGGACGAGCCCGTCCTGAATATCGACAAGCTCACCTACGCCGGCAACCCCTATAACCTCACTACTGTAGAGGACGATGCGCGCTACCATTTCGAACAAGCCGACATCGCCGAGCGCGACAAAATCAGCGCCTTGTTTGCCCTGCACCAACCGCGCGCGCTCATCCATTTTGCGGCCGAGAGTCATGTTGATCGCTCTATTCACAGTCCGGGCGAATTCATTCACACCAATATCAACGGCACCTTCAACTTGTTGGAAGTGGCGCGTCATTACTGGTCGGGCCTGCCGATAGAGCAACAGCAACAATTCCGCTTTCTCCACGTTTCCACCGATGAGGTCTACGGCACGCTTGGTGCGCAAGATGCGCCGTTCAGTGAGACCACTCCGTATGCGCCCAATAGCCCATATTCGGCCTCCAAGGCAGCCTCGGATCATTTGGTGCGGGCCTATCACCACACCTATGGTCTGCCAACCCTGACCACCAATTGTTCCAACAATTACGGCCCCTATCATTTCCCGGAAAAACTCATTCCGCTGGTCATTCTCAATGCCCTTGATGGCAAGTCACTGCCCATCTATGGCGATGGCCAACAGGTGCGCGACTGGCTGTTTGTCAGCGACCACTGCGCCGCCATCCGGCAAGTTCTGGCGCGCGGCACACCCGGTGAAACCTACAATATCGGCGGCTGGAACGAGAAGACCAATCTGCAAGTGGTGCATACGCTATGCGACCTGCTGGACCAACTCAAACCCAAGGCCAGCGGCAGTTATCGCGATCAGATCAGTTTCGTGCAAGACCGCCCCGGACATGACCGCCGTTACGCCATTGATGCCCGCAAGCTGGAACGTGAACTCGGCTGGAAGCCCGCCGAAACATTTGAAACCGGCATTGCCAAAACGGTACGCTGGTATCTGGACCATCCTCAGTGGGTTGCCAATATCCGCTCCGGCAGCTATCTGAAATGGCTGGAACTGCATTACGGAACGCAGCCGTGAGCATGGAGACGTCGCCGCACAATGACACGTTTGCTTGCGACGAGCGGTACCAGTCTGTCTGCTGACCACACTTTTAATTTTCACATCATTTTCAACTATGCGCGCCATCACTACTCCCCTGCCCGGCCTCCTGATACTAGAACCTACTGTGTTCGGCGACACACGCGGTTATTTTTTCGAAAGTTTCAATGCCCGCACATTTGAGCAAGCAACCGGTGTCGCCACGACCTTTGTGCAAGACAATTGCTCCCTGAGCGCACAAGGCGTGCTGCGCGGCCTGCATTATCAGATTCAAGAGGCACAAGGAAAATTAGTATGGGTCAGCGCCGGTGAAGTGCTCGACGTGGTGCTCGACATTCGCCGCCACTCGCCCACCTTCGGACGCTGGCAAAGCACGCGCCTATCGGCCGAGAATCATCGGCAACTGTGGATTCCCGCCGGCTTTGCACATGGCTTCATTACCTTGAGTCCGTCCGCACAATTCCAGTACAAGACCAGCAACTACTGGGCGCGTGAACATGAACGCAGTATTTTATGGAACGACCCAGCCCTTGATATCGACTGGGAATACGACGGCGTTCCCGTGGTTTCCGATAAAGACCGGCAAGCCAGTCTGCTGGCTGATGCCGAGGTATTTGCATGAAGCTGCTACTGACCGGCGCCAATGGCCAACTCGGTCATGTTCTGGCCGCGCGTCTGTGCAATATGGGCGATATCGTCGCGCCCACGCGCAGCCAGATGGATCTGGCCGATGCTGATGCCATACGGCGTGTGGTCACCGCAACACAACCGGACCTGATCATTAATGCCGCCGCCTACACGGCGGTCGATCAAGCTGAAGTACAAGCGCAACAGGCCTATGCCATCAACGCCATCGCACCGGCGATCCTGGCCCAACAAGCCCAGCTTTTGGGCATTCCACTGATCCATTTTTCCACCGACTATGTCTTCGACGGCAGCAGCAGCACGCCCTATCGCGAAGACGATCTGCCACAACCGCGCAACGTGTATGGTACGAGCAAACTGGCCGGCGAGCACGCCATTGCGGCCTACTGTGAACGTTACTGGATTTTGCGCACCAGTTGGGTCTATGGCGCACACGGCGGCAATTTCCTCAAGACCATCATGCGCCTGGCGCAAGAACGCGACAGCCTCAATGTGGTGGATGATCAGATCGGTGCGCCAACCTGGACCCACAGCATCGCCGACGCACTGAGCCACATGCTCAACTCCACAGACGCCCAGACGATGGCACATCACATCGGCGCCAGCAGCGGCCTGTACCACCTGAGCGCGAACGGCTCAACCTCATGGCATCACTATGCGCGCGCCATCGTGCATATGCTGAGCGCACTGAAGATGCCATTGCAGCTGCAAGAGAGCGCCATAGCCGCAGTGCCGAGCACGGCCTATCCCACCGCCGCCGCCCGCCCGCTCAACTCACGCCTGTGCGTTGACAAGCTAGAACAGACATTCCAGCTCGCGCTGCCGCACTGGCAAAGCGCACTCGCTGACTGCATCGAGGAACTGACCGGCCAGCGCTTGCCGCAGCGGTCCAATTATTGAATTTTGCTTTGGAGCCAAGATGAGCATCGCCAACATCTATCAGATCTATTACGACGACGCCAGTAAAAGCCGGGTGGATCCAGGTTTTAAGCCGCTCGACAATAGCGACAATCCACGGCCCGACTGGCGCGAATACTGGCCGATCCGCAACTTCCTGCTCAACAACGTCCTCAATGCCGACGAGCTCTACGGCTTCCTGTCGCCAGTTTTTTATGGCAAGACGATGCTCGATGCCGCCACGGTGCACCAATTCATCGACAGCAATCCCGGCTACGACGTCTACGGGTTTTCACCGTTTCGGCAAGACTCGGCCTGCTACCTCAATATTTTCGAACACGGCAACAGCTACCATCCGGGCATGGTTAATCTGACCGACACCTTCCTGCGCTCGCTGGGTGCCGAGGTCGACTTCCACCGCCTGGTGATGGATCTGCGCACGACCATTTTTTGCAATTATTTTGTCGCCAAACCAGCATTCTGGGAAAAATGGTTCGCCCTCACGGAACAACTCTTCAACGCCACCGAAGACAGCAACAATGCGCTGGGGCGGGAAATCAATGCCATGACCAGCTACAAGCAGGCAACGCTCAACATGAAGGTGTTCATCGTCGAACGTATCGCCTCCTTGATCTTGGCCCTCGATCCCTCGCTGACCATTGCGCCCTATGACATCGAGAAAATGCCGTGGTCAGATCCCGCCTATAGCCCATACTGGAGCGAGATGATTACGCTCGACGCACTCAAAATGGCCTACCAGAATACCGGCAACCAACGTTACCTTGCCAATTTCTTTACCCAGCGCATTCGTATTCTGAACACCTGCCGCTTCCAACGGCCGCTGCCGCCGCAACAACTGTATTTCTTCTGAGCGAATAGGAATGACTGTGACAGCAGAAAATTTTTTCATCCGGCCCGACTACCAGGCACGCAGCCAGGGTGTCGGCGCGCAGACTAGCAACGACGCCATCTGGCCGGCCGATCTGTCGCCGCTGGTGGCCACGCTGGCGCACCAATATGAGTGCACCAGCATCGTCACCATCGGCAGTCACTGCGAACAATTTTCTACGCGCTATCCGCAATTCCAGATCATCGACCTGAGCATCGACAGCGCCCTCGACATCGCGCCCGAAGTCCTGCGTAACGCACTCGTCATCAATGCCAATATGATCGAACATCAAGCCGATCCGGTTGACGTGTTGCGCGTGATCCAGCAGTGTCTGCAGCATGCCAAGGTAGCCCTGCTGTCAACAGCGGCACGCGAACCGGACGATCTCGGACCGCCGACCCAGCCTAATCGGCTGCGCCAATGGACTCCCGCCGAGCTAGCCGCCTTGCTCAGCGATGCCGGCATGCCCGCCGCCTATTGCGGCCTGACCAACCTGCACCAGCCCTTGCCGCAAACCGCTTTGGCCGTGCTCCCCGGCCAAAGTCTGTCGGCTGGCTCGGTGCACGACCTCGGCATGTTCTGCCAGCACTGGTTTCAGGCAACGCCGCAACAACGCGCCGCCTCAGATGCCCAAGATAGCAGCCAGTTGAACCTGATGGCGCCGTCCTCGCCATTAGAGGCCGGTATTGAATACATCAATGCCGCGCAGTACGAAGAAGCCTTTACCGAGCTCGGCAAAGCCTTGCAGCAAGAACCTGAAAATGCCGATGTGGTGTTCCAGATGGGTCGTCTTGCGGCAATCTGCAACATGGATGAAGATGCCAAAGAATTGTTTTATCAGGCGAGCCTGCGCAAGCCGGAACTGGTGAAAGCCATCGTCGACTTCTACCGCCTCCAGGTGCAGAATGCACGTGCCGGCAAGCCTTAGAACAAGCAATAAAAAACGGCAGGATCACTCCTGCCGTTTTTCTGCCGCCAAGCAACTAGCAACTAAACTAATATCCCAGTTTTTTGATTTCCGCTTCCGCCTGGGCTCGATAGACCAAACGTTCAAACGTCTCGGTCCAGTCATTGGCAAGATTCTTGAGCAACAAGCTCTTGCCCGCCTTGGTGACCTCGCGGCGCAAACTGTCGCTGGTGAGCAGCAATTGCAGATTGGTTGACAGCATTTCGACATTGCCAGTCGGATGCATCATCACATTGCGTGCATGACGCAAGCCAATGTGGGTATAGGTTTCCAGATCCGACAAACATACCGGTACCTCAAGCTCGAAGGCTTCCCAGATGGTCAACGGCTGCGACTCGCTATAGCTGGCCAGCACAAAGGCATCAGCTGAAGCCAGATAGGACAAGGTGTCTTCATTGGCCAGCTCGCCCAGCATGCGGTAACGCTCCGGAAAAGCATCGGCTACTTTTTTGGCCGGCTCGCTCAATTGCAGATATTTGCCGATGAAGATGACTTCAATCTGCTCGCGCAGCGCCGGCGCCATCGCCTCGACCGCCATGATGGTATCTTCCATGCGCTTGCGCGGCTCGATGGTACCAATGCAGACGATGCGCTTCTTGCTCTTGGGCGCGGCCTGCAAATCTTCGTATTTATAAATGGCGTCGTTCCAGAACGGCAACACATGCACCGTGGCCGGACTATCGAACAAAAAGCTGCCGTAGACCTTGCGCTGGTATTCGGTCTGAAACACGATATGGGCGGCGTGCTTGAAACCGGGCGCCAACTGCGGGAAACGCAGGATCATATCGCGTCCGACTTCGGCTTCGTGGATCCACCACACCACCGGACATTTCGGCCCAGCCTCGGCCACATGCGCGCCAGCCATCAGGGTATTGGCCACCACCAGATCAGCAGCAGGGATATTGTGGACAATGGGGATGCCCAACGCCTCAAATTTCTTTCTAATTTCGCCCTGACCCTCGATGCGCGGCATGACGAAGACTTCATGGTTTTGCACCAAACGTTCAGCCAGGCGCAACATGGCGACACTGGCGCCGGTGGTATAGAACTCGTCATTCAACAGAAGAATTTTCATGCACTGCCTTCAAAAACTGTCTCGATGTGGGTGTAATGCTGCCATGTTCTTGCCTGCCTGCCATCTTAATAAGAAAAATACCGCGCAAAGGGCCGAGAACAGACCGATTTAACCCTTAACTTGGTCTTTGAACAAGCCCTCGCGCACAGACTGAGTCTGACAGGCCCATGCTACACTTGGCGCTGGTTTCTCAAGACATTTGCGTTGTTCTTACTCAATTTTTAGTCATTCCTCGCCACCGATCATGAACGTCGTCATCCTCGCCGCCGGCATGGGCAAACGCATGCAGTCCGCCTTGCCCAAAGTCCTCCACCCTCTCGCCGGCAAGCCGCTGCTAGCCCATGTCGTCGACACCGCCAAGAGCCTGCAACCGGGCAAGCTCTGTATCGTCTATGGTCACGGCGGCGATGCGGTACCGGCCAGCTTCAACGACGACTCGCTGTCATTTGCCTTACAGGCACCACAGCTAGGCACCGGACATGCGGTAGCCCAAGCCATGCCCCAGCTCGATGACAATGTGCCGACCCTGGTGCTGTATGGCGACGTGCCACTGACCAGCAGCGCCACCTTGAAGCGCCTGCTCGACAGCGCCGGCAGCGACAAGCTGGCAGTGCTGACCATCACCGTGCCCGACCCGACCGGCTATGGCCGCATCGTGCGCGAACAAGGCAAGATCATGCGCATCGTCGAACAAAAAGATGCCAACGAGTCCGAACGCGCCATCGGTGAAATCAACACCGGCATCATCGTCGCCCCCACCGCCAAGCTGCGCCAATGGCTGGCAGCCTTGTCGAATGACAATGCACAAGGCGAGTACTACCTCACTGACGTGGTTGCCAGCGCCGTGGCCGATGGCGTCGAGGTGGTCTCGGCCCATCCCGCCGATTTCGCCGAGACCGTCGGGGTCAACAGCAAATTGCAACTGGCCGAGCTAGAGCGCCTGTATCAGCGCAACATCGCCAATGCTCTACTGGAGCAAGGCGTTACTCTGCTCGATCCGGCACGGCTGGATGTGCGCGGCACGCTACGTTGCGGACGCGATGTCAGCATCGACGTCAACTGCCTCTTTGAAGGCACAGTCGAGATCGAAGACGGCGCCGTCATCGGCGCCAATTGCGTCATCCGCGACGCCCGCATCGGCCGTGCGGCACAGATCAAACCCTTCACCCATATCGACGGCGCCATCGTCGGCGCAGCGGCGCAGATCGGCCCCTATGCGCGCCTGCGCCCCGGCACCGAACTGGGTGAAGACGTGCACATCGGCAACTTCGTGGAAGTCAAAAAAACCACCATCGCCGCGCGCAGCAAAGCCAATCACCTGGCCTACATCGGCGATGCCCGCATCGGTTCCGGCGTCAACGTCGGCGCCGGCGTCATCACCTGCAACTATGATGGCGTCAACAAGTTTGAAACCATCATTGAAGACGATGTCTTCATCGGCAGCGACTCCCAATTGATTGCCCCGATCACCGTCGGCAAGGGTGCCACCATCGGCGCCGGCACCACACTAACCAAGAACGCCCCGGCTGGCCAGCTCACCCTGTCACGCGCCAAGCAACTGTCGTTGGCGGGCTGGCTGCGTCCGGTCAAGATCAAGAAATAGGCAAACCCTGCGTAGCAAGCTTCACACGGCAATACGCGTGTCGAACTTGCTACGGTGGATAGAAAAATAGCTGCGCACATTGCGTACATTCTTGTGCGCGGCAAACAAGCGGTGCGCCAAGGCATGATAAGCCGGCATATCCGCCACCTGCACCAGCAACACAAAATCCGGCCCCGGCGACACCCGGTAACATTGCTGCACGGCCGCCTCGGCCGCCACCAATTGCTCGAACTCCTGCTGCATTTCATCGCCCTGCTGATCCAGCGTAATCTCCACAATCGCGCTTAATGTCGGCCCCAGCTTCTCCGGCGCCAGCAAGGCCACCTGCCGCACTATCACGCCCGCTTCCAGCAAACGCCGCACCCGCCGCAAGCAGGTTGGTGGCGAAGCATGCACCCGCTCGGCCAACTGATGATTGGTCTGCGCCGCATCATCCTGCAAGGCATTCAAGATACGCCGGTCTAAATCATCAAGCTCCACTTGCGCCATTTGGATAAATTTTCCTATTTATTGAAATAATATTTCACTCAATATCTACGATGGAATAATAATCCATAAATTAACAAATTTAGAAATCTTATTTCACCTGCACTCACCTAAGATGGCACCACTGAGTCCACCACTGAAAGGTCTGCCATGTGCGGTATTGTCGGCGCTGTAGCGCAAAAAGATGTCACCCCCATCCTGCTTGAAGGCCTCAAACGCCTCGAATACCGCGGCTACGACTCCTGTGGTGTGGCAGTACACAAAGACGGCAAGTTGCAACGCGCACGCAGCACCTCACGTGTAGCCGAACTGCAAAAGCAGGTCGTAGAACATCAGCTCAGCGGCTTCACCGGCATCGCCCACACGCGCTGGGCCACCCATGGCGCACCGGCCACGCACAATGCACACCCGCATTTTTCGCGTGAGCGCATCGCCCTGGTCCACAACGGCATTATCGAAAACTACGAAGAACTGCGCCACGAACTGCAAGCCACCGGCTATGTCTTCGAAAGCCAGACCGACACCGAAGTCATCGCCCATCTGGTCGATCACATGTATACCGGCGATCTGTTCGAGACCGTACAGCAAGCCGTGCGCCGCCTCACCGGCGCCTACGCGATCGCCGTGTTCTGCGTTGACGAGCCGCACCGCGTAGTCGCAGCGCGCCAAGGTTCGCCGCTCATCGTCGGCGTCGGCCAGGGACAAAACTTCGTCGCCTCCGACGCCATGGCGCTGGCTGGCACCACCGACCAGATCATTTATCTGGAAGAAGGCGACGTGGTTGATCTGCAACTGCAGCGCTGCTGGATCGTTGACGTCAATGGCAAAGCCGTCGAACGCGAAGTCAAAACCGTGCACGCCTTCTCCAGCGCGGTCGAACTCGGCCCTTATCAGCATTACATGCAAAAGGAAATTTTCGAGCAGCCGCGCGCCATTGCCGACACCCTCGAAGGCGTCGAGAGCATCATGCCCGAACTGTTCGGCGACCAAGCCCACGGCATCTTCAAGCAAGTCGACTCGGTCCTGATCCTGGCCTGCGGTACCAGCTACTATTCCGGCCTGACCGCCAAATACTGGCTGGAGTCGATTGCCCGCATCCCGGTCAATGTCGAAATCGCCAGCGAATACCGCTACCGCGACAGCGTCCCCAATCCGAATACCCTGGTGGTCACCATTTCGCAAAGCGGCGAAACGGCCGACACGCTCGCAGCACTCAAACACGCGCGCACATTAGGCATGCTGCACACCTTGACCATCTGCAACGTCGCCACCAGCGCCATGGTGCGCGAATCCAAACTGGCCTACATCACGCGTGCCGGTGTCGAAGTCGGCGTCGCCTCGACCAAGGCTTTCACCACGCAATTGGTAGCGCTATATCTGCTGACTCTGGCACTGGCGCAAACCCGCGGTCGCCTCAGCGACGAAGAAGAAGGCAACGCGCTCAAAGCATTACGCCATCTACCTGCGGCACTGCAAAGCGTACTGGCGCTGGAACCAAGTATCGTGGCCTGGGCCGAAGCCTTCGCCCGCAAGGAAAACGCGCTATTCCTCGGTCGCGGCCTGCACTATCCGATTGCACTGGAAGGCGCGCTCAAGCTCAAGGAAATCACCTACATCCACGCCGAAGCCTATGCCGCCGGCGAACTCAAGCACGGCCCGCTGGCGCTGGTAACGGAAGAAATGCCGGTGGTGACAGTAGCGCCCAATGACGCGCTGATTGAAAAACTCAAATCGAATATGCAGGAAGTGCGCGCACGCGGCGGCCAGCTGTATGTGTTTGCCGATGCTGGCTCCAGCATTGCCTCCAGCGAAGGCGTGCATGTGATCCGTTTGCCGGAACACTATGGCGTGTTGTCACCGATCCTGCATGTGGTGCCCTTGCAGTTGCTGGCCTATCACACGGCCTTGGCGCGGGGCACGGATGTGGATAAGCCGCGTAATTTGGCTAAGTCTGTGACAGTGGAGTGATTCTTGAAAAATGAGCTGACTACATGTCGACAAATAAAAATTGTTGACACAAATTAAAAAAGTTTGACACAACATAAAAAAGTTTGACACAACCATGGCGCGCGCCAAGCCGTCCGGTTTGTGCCGGCTTGACGCCGTCAAATCCCAGCGTCGCCAGGTCCAGCGAATCGACAAAGACATCGATCACCTGGTCCTTCAGAACAAAGATGCTAACTGGCCAATAAAGTTGCTAACTGCGCGCGCCGACTCGTAGAACAAAGATGCTAACTACGGCTGCGGATCAAAGAATCATGTATTCCTGCGGAATAAGTGCGAAACACTGATCTTATAGAGCAGTACGTCTAGTGAGCAGAGGATTGAAAATCCGCGGGTGCCTGGTTCGAGTCCAGATCGGGAGTCAGAGCACTAGTAGTAATAAGAACGGTGGGTTACGACGAAAATCGTAGCTCATTTTTCTGTCCAAAGAATTACCTATCAAAAAATTGCGTGAAACGCTTGGGGCGGGGTACGGCATTTTCGCTGGCGCATCAACTCAAGTGGCAATACTACGGATCGGACCGAGCCGCTCGCCCTGGATTACTCAAACAGTGTGGCATTCCGATCAAAAATCGTCTTTTGATGATGCCGGCAACTATCTGCTTGAAATCCCGTTTTCCGACGATCGGGAATTGCTTAACGATATTCTGGGCCTACTGCCAGATGTGGAAATTATTGCCCCAGATTCATTACGCAAGCGGTTGCAAACAGTGTTGGAAGAAAGTATGCGAAAGTTGATGGTAGTAAGATAGACAAGTGGGCCATACGATATGAAGCACTGGTTGAACCGTCGATGCCCAAATAACTCTATAAAGTGAGTCAACTTTAACGGAATAGGCTTCCTCTGTGAAATTGCGCCTTCGTTTGGACTAAAGCCTTGCGGAATCCCCGCTTTGCCGGGGGACTCCGTGATTGATTTTGAAACAAAATTATTCAATCGCCTTTACCATCTCCTCAATCACCTTCTTCGCATCGCCAAACACCATCATGGTCTTGTCCATGTAGAACAACTCGTTGTCCAGACCGGCATAACCGGAGGCCATCGAGCGCTTGTTGACGATCACGGTCTTGGCTTTGTAGGCTTCCAGAATCGGCATGCCGGCAATCGACGACTTCGGATCTTTCGCAGCCGGATTGACGACGTCGTTGGCGCCCAGCACCAGCACCACGTCGGCTTGCGCAAACTCGCTGTTGATGTCTTCCATCTCGAACACCTGGTCGTACGGCACTTCCGCTTCGGCCAGCAACACATTCATGTGGCCCGGCATGCGCCCCGCCACCGGGTGGATCGCAAACTTGACGCTAACACCCTTGTGCGACAGCTTCTCGGCCAGTTCCATCAGCGCGTGCTGCGCACGCGCGACTGCCAGGCCATAGCCTGGCACGATGATGACGGTTTCGGCGTTGCCCATCAGGAAGGCGGCGTCGTCGGCGGAGCCGGATTTTACCGGACGTTGGCCTTGTGCAGCACCTGCTGTCGCTGCGGCGGCGTCACCGCCGAAGCCACCCAGGATCACGTTGAAGAACGACCTGTTCATCGCCTTGCACATGATGTAGGACAGGATCGCACCGCTGGAACCAACCAGCGAACCGGCGATGATCAGCATCGCATTGTTCAGCGAGAAACCGATACCGGCTGCGGCCCAGCCCGAATAACTGTTCAGCATCGACACCACCACCGGCATGTCGGCGCCGCCGATCGGGATGATGATCAGCACGCCCAGCACGAAGGCGATGATGGTCATCAGGATGAACGGCAGCCAGGATTGGGTCAGCACGAAGATAATGCCCAGGCCCAGCATTGCCAGCGCCAGCAGCAGGTTGACGAAATGCTGGCCGCGGAAGCTGACCGGCGCGCCCTGGAACAGGCGGAACTTGTACTTGCCCGACAGCTTGCCGAACGCAATCACCGAACCGGAGAAGGTGATCGCACCGACGAAAGTACCGATGAACAGTTCGATGCGGTTACCGACCGGCAACGCCGCACCATGCGCCGCGATGCCGAAGGCCCACGGCTCGGACACCGCCGCCACCGCGATACAGACGGCAGCCAGACCGATCAGCGAGTGCATCGCCGCGACCAGTTCCGGCATCTTGGTCATCTCGACCCGCTTGGCCAGCGTCGCGCCGATGCCGCCGCCGACCACCAAACCGATCAGCACCAGCCCGAAACCCAGGCCGGTGCCGCCGGCTTGCGCCTTGAGCTTAATGATGAGGGCGATGGTGGTGATGGCGGCGATGGCCATGCCACCCATGCCGAAGGCGTTGCCGCGCCGTGCGCTGGACGGATGCGACAGCCCTTTCAAGGCCTGAATGAAACACACCGAGGCGACCAGGTAGAACATCGTCACCAGATTCATGCTCACGAATGCCATATCCATTATTTGGCTCCCGCTAAATCGGTGTGAGGAAGCGCTTTCGGCACTGCTTTCGGCTCTTTTTTCTTGAACATTTCCAGCATCCGCTGCGTGACCAGAAAGCCGCCGAAGACATTCACTGCAGCCAGCGCCACCGCCAGCGTCCCGGCGACCTGGCCGACGATGCCTTCGGTCAGACCGGCGGCCAGCATGGCGCCGATGATGATGATTGCCGAGATCGCATTGGTGACCGCCATCAGCGGTGTGTGCAAGGCCGGTGTGACGGTCCAGACTACGTGGTAACCGACGTAGATCGCCAGTACGAAGATGATCAGATTCGTGATCGTGTGGGTGACTTCCATGTTTTTTCCTCTTATTTACGTAGTACTTCACCGCCGCTGCAGAGCAGCGTGGCGGCAACGATATCGTCTTCGCGGTTGATCACCAGCTTGCCGTCGGCATCGACGATCAGCTTCAGGAAATCCAGCGCGTTGCGCGCATACAGGGCCGACGCATCGGCCGCCACCAACGCGGCCAGATTGCCTTCGCCGATGATGTGCACGCCATATTTGATGACGGTCTTGCCAGGTTCCGACAGCGGGCAGTTGCCGCCTTGATCGACCGCCATGTCGAGGATCACCGAACCCGGCTTCATGGCCTTGACGGTCTCTTCGCTGATCAGGGTCGGTGCCCGGCGGCCCGGAATCAGCGCCGTGGTGATGATGATGTCGGCCTGCTTGGCACGCTCATGCACCAGTTCGGCCTGACGCCGCATCCAGTCGGCCGGCATGGCGCGCGCGTAGCCGCCCACGCCTTGCGCGCATTCACGTTCTTCGTCGGTAATGAAGGGCACGTCGAGGAATTTCGCACCCAGCGATTCGATCTGTTCCTTGACCGCCGGCCGCACATCCGAGGCCTCGATCACCGCCCCCAGCCGCTTGGCCGTGGCAATCGCCTGCAGACCGGCTACCCCCGCGCCCATGATCAACATGCGCGCCGCCTTGACGGTACCGGCGGCGGTCATCAGCATCGGCATGAAGCGCTGGTAGGTATTCGCTGCCATCAGCACCGCCTTGTAGCCGGCGATATTCGCCTGCGACGACAGCACGTCCATCGATTGCGCGCGCGAGGTGCGCGGTGCGGCTTCGAGGGAAAATGCGGTCAGGCCATGACTTGCCATCAGCGCAATATTCTCGGCATCGAAAGGATTCAGCATGCCGATCACGACCGTAGCGTTGTTGAGCAGTGCGTATTCTTCCGCTCCCGGAGCGCGTACTTTCAGGACCGTTGCCGCAGCGAAAGCGTCGGCGGCAGAACCCATCGTGGCACCCGCCGCAGCGTAAGCCTGGTCGGGAATGCTCGATAAGATGCCTGCGCCAGCCTGCACCACCACCTGGTGTTTGGCCGCCACCAGTTTTTTGACCGTCTCCGGAGTCGCCGCAACCCGGGTTTCACCCGGCCGTGTCTCAGCGGGGATGCCGATTTTCATGGTTGTTTCCTTCACTATAAATATTGATTTCTCTTCAAAGTCATTGCATAAAAAGCATCGCTAATTCGGTATTAATCGACGAACTCAATCAGCAAGTCCTTGGCACTGATCACCGCGCCCGGTTTGACATGGGTCTGGGCGACCGTCCCCTTGCGCTCGGCGCGGATCATGGTTTCCATCTTCATCGCTTCGATGGAGACCAGCGGATCGCCTTTCTCCACTTTTTGGCCCGCCTTGACGGCGACGGTGACCACCATGCCCGGCATCGGCGCCCCGACGTGCTGCGGATTGCCGTCTTCGGCGCGCAGGTGTATGACGAGCTTGACCGCACCGGCGCGATCGATGCGGATCAGGCGCGGCTGGCCGTTGAGTTCGAAGAACAGCTTGCTCTGACCGTCTTCGGGCGCATCGGCCTGACCTTGCAGGCGCACCACCAGCGTCTTGCCCTGATCGATGTCGATTGAGGTTTCCTGTCCGTCCTGCAAACCATAGAAAAACACCGGCGTCGGCAGCACGCTGACATTGCCGTACTGACGCCGATGTTCGGCGTAGTCCTTGAAAACCTTCGGATACATCAGATAGGAGGACAGCTCCTGCTCGCTGATGCTGCGCTCCACGGCCTTTTCGGCTGCGCTGCGCGCCAGCTCCAGATCGACCGGCGGCAGGCTGGCACCGAGGCGACCTGACAGCGGCTGGCCGCCTTTCAGGACTTTCTGTTCCAGCGCTTTCGGAAAGCCATCGGCCGGAAACCCGAGTTCGCCCTTGAACAGGGAAATCACCGAGTCCGGAAATGCCACTTCCTTGTCCGGATTGCTGACATCAGCAGGCGTCAGGTCGTTGGCCACCATGAACAAGGCCATGTCGCCCACCACCTTGGAGGTCGGCGTGACTTTGACGATGTCGCCGAACAGCTGGTTGACGTCGGCATAGGCTTGCGAGACTTCGGTCCAGCGGTGCGCCAGTCCCATCGCGCGCGCCTGTTCGCGCAGGTTGGTGTATTGGCCGCCCGGCATTTCGTGCCGGTACACGTCCGAGGTGCCGGAGCGGATGTCGGCTTCGAATGGAGCATACGCACGGCGCACCCCTTCCCAGTATTGGGAGATGCCGAACAATGCCGTCGGGTCCAGTTGCGGGTCGCGTTCGGTGCCGCGTAGTGCCGCCGCAATCGCGCCCAGGTTCGGTTGCGAGGTCAGGCCGCTCATCGCATCCATCGCGCCATCCACCACGTCGCAACCGGCTTCGATCGCTGCCAGTACGCTGGCGGCACTGATGCCGCTGGTGTCATGCGTATGGAAATGCAACGGCAGGCCGACCTCTTCCTTTAAGGCCTTGACCAGCATCCGCGCCGCTTGCGGCTTGCAAATCCCGGCCATGTCCTTGATCGCCAGGATATGGACGCCGGCGCGCTCCAGTTCCTTGGCCATGCTGACGTAATACTTGAGGTCGTACTTGGCACGGCTAGGATCGAGCAGATCGCCGCTGTAGCAGATCGCGCCTTCGCACAAGGCGCCGGAGCTGCGGACGGCATCAATCGCGACGCGCATATTCTCGACCCAGTTGAGCGAGTCGAACACGCGGAACAGATCGATCCCGCCCTTGGCGGCCTGCGCAACGAAGTGCTGGACCACATTGTCGGCATAGTTGGTGTAGCCGACCGCGTTGGAGCCGCGCAGCAGCATCTGGAACAGGATGTTCGGCACGCGCTGACGGAGTTGCGTCAGACGTTCCCACGGATCTTCCTTCAAGAAGCGTAGCGCCACGTCGAAGGTCGCGCCGCCCCAGCATTCCAGTGAGAACAGGTTCGGCAGAGTGCGCGCATACGCCGGCGCAATCGCCAGCATATCGGCGGTGCGCATGCGGGTGGCAAACAGCGACTGATGGGCGTCGCGCATGGTGGTATCGGTCAGCAATACCTGCGGCTGATCCTTGATCCATTGCGCAAACTTGTCCGGGCCAAGTGCGATTAGCTTGTCGCGGCTGCCGGGCGCAATCGGGGCCAGCCGGTCGGTCTTCGGGATCAGCGGCGGCGGCAGGATGCCGCTGGGACGGACCCGTCCCTTCATCTCCGGATTGCCGTTGACCGCGACTTCGCCGATGAAGCGCAGGATGCGGGTGGCGCGGTCGCGCCGTTTGGTGAACTGGAACAGTTCCGGCGTGGTGTCGATGAAGCGAGTAATGCATTCGCCCGACTTGAACTGCGGATGGTTGATGACGTTTTCGAGGAACTGCAGGTTGGTCGAGACGCCCCGGATACGGAATTCGCGCAAGGCGCGGTCCATCCGTGCAATCGCTTCCTCTGAGGTCGGGGCCCAGGACGTGACCTTGACCAGCAGCGAGTCATAGTAGGGCGTGATGACCGCGCCCGAATAGGCGGTGCCGCCATCGAGCCGGATGCCGAAACCCGAGGCGCTGCGATACGCGGTCAGGCGGCCGTAATCGGGGGTGAAATTGTTCTCCGGATCTTCGGTGGTGACGCGGCATTGCAGCGCGTGACCGTTCAGGCGAATCTCGGCCTGGGGTGGGACCCCGGCGGAATTGTCAGCGTCGGCGCCGCTGTCGCCAATCACAGCCCCTTGCGTGACACGGATCTGGGCCTTGACGATGTCGATCCCGGTCACCTGTTCGGTGACGGTATGCTCGACCTGAATGCGCGGATTGACTTCGATGAAGTAAAACTGGCCGGTATCGGCATCCATCAGGAATTCGACGGTACCGGCATGCGTATAGTTGACCGCCCGGCCCAGTCGTAACGCCGCTTCGCACAGCGCAGTGCGGGTCGCATCGTAGAGGTAGGGCGCGGGGGCGCGTTCCACCACCTTCTGGTTACGCCGTTGCACCGAGCAGTCGCGCTCAAACAGGTGCACCAGATTGCCGTGGGTATCGCCCAGAATCTGGACTTCGACGTGGCGGGCGCGCCGCACCAATTTCTCCAGATACATTTCGTCGTTGCCGAACGCAGCCAGTGCCTCGCGCCGTGCCATTTCCAACTGGCCGGGCAGTTCGGCGGCAGTTTCGATCACCCGCATGCCGCGTCCGCCGCCGCCCCAACTGGCTTTCAGCATCAGCGGATAACCGACTGCGGCGGCCAGCTCTTGTGCGGCGTCAATATCATGCGGCAAGGCGGTGGTGGCGGGCATCACCGGCACCCCTGCGGCGACGGCGGCATTGCGTGCCGCAACCTTGTTGCCGAGGGTGCGCATGGCGGTGGGCGATGGTCCGATAAAGGCGATCCCGTTGTTAGCGCAGGCTTCGGCGAATTCGGGGTTCTCCGACAAGAATCCGTAGCCGGGATGGATCGCATCGACTTTGGCTTCCTTGGCGATGCGGATGATGTCGTCGATATCCAGATAGGCCGCGATCGGCTTCTTGCCTTCCCCCACCAGATAGCTCTCGTCAGCCTTGAAACGGTGCAAGGCGAAGCGGTCTTCAGCGGCATAAATGGCAACTGTCCGGATCCCGAGTTCGGCGGCGGCGCGCATCACGCGGATGCAGATTTCGGAACGGTTGGCGACCAGCAGTTTGCGGATGGCACGTTGGCTATGAAGGGCTGTGATCATTCTTGATTCAAGGGTGAGTTGAAAGGCAGCGGATTCGTGCGGAGACGAACCCATCTTTGTCGCACAGTTTTGCTCTACTCAACCAAGTTCAGCCACCAGTTGCGGCACGATCTCGAATAGATCACCGACGATGCCGTAATCCGCGACCGAGAAGATCGGCGCTTCTTCATCCTTGTTGATCGCGACGATGGTTTTGGAATCTTTCATCCCGGCCAAATGCTGGATCGCGCCGGAAATGCCGACCGCGATGTACAACTGCGGTGCGACGATCTTGCCGGTCTGGCCGACTTGCCAGTCGTTCGGTACAAAACCGGCATCGACTGCTGCACGGGAAGCGCCCATCGCCGCGCCGAGCTTGTCGGCCAACGGTTCCAGAATCTTGAAGTTTTCAGCGGAGCCCATGCCGCGGCCGCCGGAGACGATAACTTTGGCGGCCGTCAGTTCAGGCCGGTCCGACTTGGCCAGTTCCCGCGAAACGAACGCCGACTTGGCGAAATCCGCTGCAGCGCTGATGTTCTCGACCACGGCCGCACCGCCATCGGCAGCCGCATCGAAACCGGTGGTACGCACGGTGATGACTTTGATCGCATCGACTGACTGCACGGTCGCGATCGCGTTACCGGCATAGATCGGACGCTCAAAGGTATCCGGCGCATCGACCTTGGTAATTTCCGAGATTTGGCCAACATCGAGTCTGGCGGCGACGCGCGGCAGGATATTCTTGCCGTAAGCGGTGGCCGGGGCCAGGATGTGGCTGTAGTTGGCGGCCAGCGCCAGCACTTGTTCGGCGACATTTTCAGCCAGGCCATCGGCAAAATACGCGGCGGCGGCGACTAGTACCTTGGTCACGCCAGCGGCCTTTGCAGCAGCCTGCCCAGCCGCGCCGCAGTCTTTGCCGGCGACCAGTACGTGGACCTCGCCACCGCATTGTGTCGCGGCGGTGATGGTATTGAGGGTGCTACCCTTTAAGGTGGCGTTATCGTGTTCAGCTATGACGAGAGCAGTCATGGTATCTCCTGATGTGAGGTGTTGCGGTCGCCTGCAAATGCGTGCGGCGGCCCGCTGTATCTGTTCGGTGGTAAAAGTGAGCGCGGATTAAATCACTTTAGCTTCGTTGCGCAGTTTGGCAACCAGCGTGGCGACGTCCGGCACCTTGATCCCGGCGCTGCGTTTTGCAGGCTCGACCACTTTCAGCGTCTTCAGACGGGGAGTGACATCAACGCCCAGATCAGCCGGCTTGAACACATCCAGGGTTTTCTTCTTGGCTTTCATAATGTTCGGCAGCGTCACATAACGTGGCTCATTCAGGCGCAAGTCGGTGGTGATGATCGCCGGCAGCGTCAGGGCGATGGTTTCCAGACCGCCGTCGACTTCACGCGTGACGGTGACTTTGCCCTCTTCCAGCACGACTTTCGAGGCGAAGGTCGCTTGCGGCCAGCCCAGCAATGCAGCCAGCATCTGACCGGTCTGGTTGCAATCGTCATCGATCGCCTGCTTGCCGAGGATAATCAACTGTGGTTGTTCTTTATCCGCAATCGCCTTCAACAGTTTGGCGACCGCCAGCGGTTGCAAATCAGCGTCGGACTCGACCAGGATGGCGCGATCGGCGCCGATGGCCATGGCAGTACGAAGTGTTTCCTGGCACTGCGTGACGCCGCAGGAAATCGCGATCACTTCGGTGACTTTGCCGCCTTCTTTCAGGCGCGTGGCTTCTTCAACGGCGATTTCATCAAATGGATTCATCGACAACTTGACGTTGGCGAGATCAACGCCACTGCCGTCCGATTTAACACGTACCTTGACGTTGTAGTCGACTACACGCTTGACTGGTACCAGGATTTTCATAATTCTTCCTTATTCGTTGTTTTCGGCGTTTTTTGCAACAATTGCACGATGCTGGAAAAACCCAGCGCACCGGCATGAAAAATATTCTTACCCATCGCCGCCAATACGAGACGGGCGCGCTCCAGCACCTCAGCGTCACCGGTGCCGCCGGACACCGGGGCATCGAGCATCGCCAGGCCGCGTGCGGTCGCGGCCTTGGCGACGGTGATCGCCGATTGCGCGGCAATCGTGCTGCATTCAATAATCAGTGTGCCCGGCTGGATGTACGCCAAGATGCCGGCTTCGCCCAGATACAGTGCTTCGACATGGCGGCTGGCTGGCAGCATCGAAATGACGATGTCGGCATCACCTACGGCCTCTTTTGCGGATGCGGCGACGCCTGCGCCTGCATCGGCCAGCGTTTTGATCGCCGCTGGCGACAAATCGAACACGCTCAGGCTGTGTCCCGCCTTGAGCAGGTTGTGCGCCATCGGCCCACCCATATTGCCCAATCCTATAAATGCGATACGGCTCATGCTTTCTCCATTATTCAGTGAATTGGTTGCCCAGCTCAGCCAGCGGATGCACCTCTGCCGGCCATGGGCTGATGATAGAACCGTTGACCCCATTGGACGTTAACTCGGCTTCGCTGACGGGTTGCCAGCGTGGTCGCTGGTCTTTGTCGATCAGCAAAGCGCGGATGCCTTCCGCAAAATCCGGATGCGTTGCGCAGTGCAGTGCCGCGACATATTCCATGCGAAACACATCGGCCAGCGACAGATGCGGCACCCGTTGCAGCAGCAGGTAAGCGAGGCCAACCGATCTGGGCGAACCCGCCGCTAGCGATGCGGCAGCTTTTTTCAGCCACGCATCATCGGTTTCCAGTGAAGTGATGGCTGCAACTATCTGAGCCAGGCTTTCCCGGTTGCACAAGCTATTGATCACATCAAAATGATTGCGCAAGGGTCCTGACGGCGGTTCCAGCGTGCTTTCCGCCTGGCGCAGCACGGCGCCCAGCAACGGGCCATTCTCACTGCGCGACGCGCCCCATGGCTGGCGCAGCAAGGCAGCAATGACCTGTTGTTTATCCGCCTGCGCAATGGCATAGTCAGCCAGCTTGGTAAATCTGGCATCGGACGCGTTGATCATGGCGCCGGTGAGCGCCAGGAACAGGCCGAGCTTGCCCGGCATACGGTTCAGGAACCAGGTGCCGCCGACATCGGGAAACAGGCCGATGCCGATTTCCGGCATCGCCAGCCGCGATTTTTCCGTCACCACACGGTGGCTGGCCCCGGCCATCAAGCCGATACCGCCGCCCATCACGATGCCGTGGCCCCAGCACAGGATCGGTTTGGGGTAGGTATGGATCAGGTAGTCGAGCCGATACTCGCGCGCAAAAAAATCGCAGGCATAGCGGTTGGCGCGCACGTCGTCCTTCTGGTCCGACGCATGGTGCGCCAGCATCGATTGGTACAGGTTCTGCAAATCTCCGCCGGCGCAGAAGGCTTTTTCTCCCGCTGCCTGAAATAGCACCAGCGCGATACCGGTATCCGATGACCATGCCGCCAGTTGCGCGGCAAGCAAATCGATCATCTCCAGCGACAATGCATTCAGCGTTTTTTCCGCATTCAGCGTGACGATACCGATGCGGCTGCCGTTGTCTGCCGTCAGCGTATCGAACAGGACGGACTGGCTGTTGGGTTGATTCATCACGCATTCTTCCATTCGGCGGCACGTTTCTCCAGGAAGGCATTCACGCCTTCCTTCTGGTCTTGGGTGTCGAACAAGTCGATGAACAACTCCCGCTCTACCGGCAACGCCTGTGCCAGCGGATTGTGGCGCGCAGCTTGAATCAGCTTCTTGCAGGCAGTGACGCTGGACGGGCTTTGCTTCTCGATCTTCTGCGCCAGCAGTAGCGCATGTTGTTTGGCAGTTCCTTTCGGCACCACCTCTTCGACCAGACCTATGCGCAACGCGGTTTCCGCATTGACACGCTCACCGCACAGGATCATGCGTTTGGCCCAGCCTTCGCCTACCAGCCAGGGCAGGTTTTGCGTACCGCCAGCGCACGGCAAAAGCCCGATGGATGCTTCCGGCAACGCCATCTGCACCTGCTCTTCAGCGATCCGGATATCGCAGGCCAGCGCGCATTCCAGTCCGCCACCCATCGCGTAGCCGTTGATCGCCGCAATCGAGACGCCTCGAAATTGCGACAACGTTTCAAACGCCTCGCCGAAGCGACGCGCCATTTCACGCGCCATGGCTTTATCGCCGTCGGCAAAGGCATTCACATCGGCGCCTGCGGAAAAGAATTTCTGCCCTTCTCCAGTGACGATCAGGTTATAGATATTCCGGTTCGCATTCAGATCGCCGAGCAGCCAGGTCAAATCGGCCAGGCCATCGTAGGTCCAGGTGTTGGCAGGTGGATTGGCGATGGTGACGACGGCGCTGTGGCCGACGATGTCAAGTTTCAAATTTGTATAGACAGTCATCGGATTTCCTCGGGAGATGCGTTATTGAGCAAATGACGCGCTACGATCACACGCATGATTTCATTAGTGCCTTCCAGGATTTGATGCACGCGCACGTCGCGCAGATAGCGTTCCAGCGGGTATTCGCGAAGGTAGCCGTTGCCGCCATGGATTTGCAAAGCCTCGTTGCAGACCTTGAAGCCGACGTCCGTGGCGAACCGTTTGGCCATCGCGCAATACGCGGAAGCATTCGGTGCGCGCCGGTCAAGTTTGCTTGCTGCCAGACGCACCATCTGCCGCGCAGCGACCAACTCGGTCGCCATGTCGGCCAGCTTGAATTGCAGCGCCTGGAAGTCCGCCAGTTTGCGCTTGAATTGCCGACGTTCCCCCATATAGAACCGTGCCGCATCGAGTGCAGCTTGTGCCGCGCCAATGGAACAGGTCGCGATGTTGATGCGGCCGCCATCGAGCCCGCGCATCGCCATCTTGAAGCCCTCGCCTTCTTCGCCCAGACGGTGGTAAGCCGGAATCCGCACGTTATCGAAGCTGACAGTACGCGTGGGCTGGCTGTTCCAGCCCATTTTGACTTCCTTGCGGCCATAGCTGATGCCGGGGGCATCGGCGGGTACCGCGAAGGCGGAAATGCCATCTGCACCTTCGCCGCCGGTACGCGCCATCACGACCAGCAGATCGGTCGCGCCGGCACCGGAGATAAAGGCTTTCGTGCCGTTCAGACGGTATTGACCATCGACCAGTTCGGCGCGGGTTGTGAGCGATGCGGCATCCGAACCGGCACCGGGTTCCGTGAGGCAATACGAACCCAGCTTTTCACCACTGGCCAGCAGCGGACCCCATTGCGTACGCACGCTGGAGCTAGCCCAGGTCGCCACCATCCAGCACACCATATTGTGGATGGTGATGTAGGCTGCGGTCGAAGGGCAGGCACTTGCCAGCTCTTCAAACACGATCGCTGCATCCAGCCGCGACAAGCCCATGCCGCCGACCGCCTCCGCTGTGTACATGCTGCAGAACCCAAGCGCACCGGCTTTCTTGATGACGTCCAGCGGGAAAATGCATTCTTCATCCCAGTGCGCGGCATGAGGCGCCATTTCACCTGCCGCAAAGTCGCGCGCGGTTTGCTGAAATGCCCGTTGGTCTTCCGACAAATCAAAATCCATGGCGTGATCCCTTACGAAATTATTTCAAGGAGATGGTCGTGTTGACGCCGCCCGTGACTGCACCGTCTTCAAACCAGCGCGCTGTAATCGTCTTGGTTTGAGTGTAGAAAAGGATGGTCGAAAGTGCTGCCTGCGGCATTGCGTTGTTCATGCTGGATATATCCTCAATAAAATGGACGTTTGTTACGTCAGGGATGTTGTGCAGCGCCGTGTTTCGGAGTGCATTCCAATAATTTTGTAGTGACAACGTTTGGCGTCTGTCATGCCATTGCGAAATAGCAGCTCAGGGTGAAGTGTTTTACGGTCAGTTCAAGAATAGTAAAAATGGCGCGCGCCGGCTATGCCGTTATTACTCAATTTACGTGGAAAAATTTGCCACATGCGACTAGAATTTGTCCGACTATCACCAGATGAGCTTTTGCTTAATATCATTACGCCGCATGGAAAAAGGAAGCATATCCATCCACTTCGTGCAGTCTGCGCTGCGACCTGTGCAAGAACGCGGACTAGATACTATGAAGTTATTGGATGAAGCAGGCATTACGTCGGTCTTGTTGCAATCGCCGCAAGCACGGGTCTCAGCGACAAATTACAGTGCGTTATGGTTGGCTGTTGCACGGACTCTGGACGATGAAATATTCGGACAGGACTCGCGCCGCATGAAGGTGGGAAGTTTTGCAATGATGTGTCGCGCGCTCATTCACTGCAAGACGTTAAAGAGCGCGCTGTTATGCATGCTACAGTTTTTTAATTTGCTTCTGGACGATTATCACAGCAGCTTAGTCAGCGAGGGGAGATTCAGTCGTATTGTTATCCAAGAACGCACTCAGGACCAAACGCCGCGTGTATTTGGACATGAGACTTTACTGATGATGCAACATGGCCTTGCCTGCTGGCTGGTCGGACGACGCATACAAATCTTGACTGCTGGCTTTGCTTATCCAGAGCCGATCTACAGCGCAGAATACCGTTCAATGTACTCGACTCAGCTGCGCTTTAACGAATCAGTCACATCACTCACCTTTGATCAAGCCTACCTTGAACTTCCGGTCATTCAAAACGAGCGCGCAGCCAAGGAGTTTCTCCGGGTCGCGCCAGCCAATATCGTTCTCAAATACAAAAATAGTTCCAGTTTCTCTGCCAAGATAAGGCGGAGGCTTCGGGCAACAGCACGCACCGAATGGCCGGATTTCGAGACATTTGCCGTAGGCATGAACATGACACGATCGACGCTTCGCCGTCGCCTGGAGGAAGAAGGGCAATCATTTCAAGCGATTAAAGACCAGTTGCGCCGTGATATGGCAATCGGGTACCTTTGTCATTCTTCAAAAAGCGTGATGGAAATAGCAGTGGAATTAGGCTTCGCAGAACCCAGCGCATTTCACCGTGCCTTTAAAAAATGGACCGGCGCATCCCCTGGCGAATATCGGCAACGGATGGGCGTTGGTGCACTTAAAAGTTGAAGGCGAAAACACCCCTACCCCGGATTAGTTATGCGCGCACTTGCTGACGACGGACGGAATTTTGACATTCGGCGCCCAGCATTCGGCTAAACACAGCCACGTCGATAGCGGCCGCGGTTGAGGGCCGATGAGCGATTTATAGCGCCCCATGGTCGTCTCCACCAGGGCACTCTGTCCATGACCAATCACCGTCTGCCAGCCAAGTCGTCCCTGCGTACGGATCATGTAAATATGATGATCACGCTAATTCGACGGACTCGGTTCAGTGCCGGACACAGCAGTTGTGCGCGGAGGAATGATTACCTCGATATCGTCACCGTAGTGCGCGATTGTTTCGTATGTGGGCGCGCCATCATATGCACCATAGGCCATCACCTAGCCGACTTCTTCGTCGATCTGAGCCAGCAGTAACCCGTAGCTACGGCATCCTCGATCGATCTGCTGCCGATCATCGTCAAGGCCTTGCGCGTAGTGGGCAACAACACCGGCTCCGTGGCCGACTTGGCGGAGGTGGCTCGGGCCATTGCCGCCCACCGCATCGTGCCGGTCATTGACCGCGTTTTTTGGCATCAATGACATCAGCGCCGCCTATGTCGAACTCAGCGCCGGCGGGAGGCATTTCGGCAAGCTCGCCATCGCGCATTGAGCCACGGAAGACGACCCGAATCCTGATCGTTCATCAACGAGTGACCGGTACCCGAAAGATGGCGATTGTACTCATTGACCGCCATCTGGATTTCGCAATCCCAAGAATCCTATTTGATATCGCCTACAGCTTTGCTGATGCCGTCCTGCCACTTCTCAAAACCGGTCTTCGGTGGTGCTTGAACCGCCATAACAATCCTTTCTCGTTGAGTTCTTTATGTTCTCGGCATTTCTGACGCACGTCAGTAGATTAAGATGGTTGCGGCCCGTCATAACCCTCAATGATTACGAGATCCACTGTTGATGCCGGTAGCCGAAGTTTGATCGCATCTTGGTACTCACGTGAGCTCCAACAGTCGAGCGCGGCCTGATAGGTTGGGAATTCGACCAAGGTATTACGTGTTCTGGCCGTTCCCTCGGGATTCTGGAATATGCCCGCCCGCACCAGAAATCTGGCACCGTACTTCTTGAGTGCTCCAGGCGCGGCCGCAGCGTATTTTTTGAACTGTTCTTGATCTGCGACATCGATTCGAACAATCCAATACCCTTTAGACATAGCTCTCTCCAACAGTAAAGTTATTGCTGCGTAAACCCGCCGACCGCACCGGCGCCGACTATACAACTTTTCATGCCTGCTCCTTGTTAGCAGCGCACCGATAAGCGTCCTTAAAATCGTTCGACACGCGTTCGTCGAAACCCAATGCGACCCGCCGCACTTCGGCGGAATCGGTCGGCGCATGCCCCACTCCCAGGACCGACGAGTTCGGTACGGGCGCGCAAGCGAGCATCCACGCATCCCGCAGGCTTTCATGCGGCATCAACAGCGCCGCGCGTTGCAAGCCTTTGCATAGTTTCAGTAACTCAGTCGCGGGATGGCCGGTGTCGCCTTCAAGTTCCGCAATGCTGACAGGCCGCGGTGCTCGTGACACCAGGCAGCCTAAAATTTCCGTGGCGGTGAGGAAACGATCGTGCAGTGCGCCGTCGCACAGGATGTAATGATCCATCAGGTTTTTTTGTCGGGTACATTAACTAAACTTCGACTGCGGCACCACAGTGGTGGCCGGCGATCAGCAAGCAGACTCTCCTCTGACGAGCGTTACGTCATGATGCGAACCGGTACTCGCTCCTCGAGCTAGGAGCCAAGTGAAATCAACACATCTTCGCGCGCCTTTGATGCAACAAACTGCACCCCAATCGGCAACCGAAATCCTGCGGGCCAAATGGGATAGGAAAGTGCAGGGACGTGAGTCAGGTTGAATGCCGGGGTGTAAGGATTCCACGACATCCAATCGTCGCTCTTCCAGCCAGACGGAACGTTCTTGCCAGCCTCGAATGCCCGGATGGGCATCGTCGGTAGCATCAGAACGTCCACATCGTCAAAGAGAATCGAACTGGTCCACGTGACTTGCGAGCCGTTCATTGATTAAGTAACTAAGACGATGGGCTGAGACGTGCTTCGTGATTCAAGCAAGGCATGTGCTTGAGCGGCTTCTTCAAGCGGCAAAGTCAAAGTCGACTCTGATCGTAGCCGACCATCTTGAAGTTCTTCAAACAGCGCCGAACTAAGAGATTCCAAGTCGCGCCGCCTAGCAACATAGTGGAAAAGTATCGGTCTAGAGAGCGTAACGGATTTTGCTGCGAGTTGGGCTACGTCAAAAGACGCAATCGCGCCAGACGACTGGCCGAAGTTCACCAGATGGCCACATGGCGCGATTACCTGCAAAGATCCTTCGAATGTGTCTTTTCCAACGCTGTCGTAAACCACATCGACTCCGTAGCCCGCTGTAATCTCGTTCACAGCGTCCACGAAATTCTGTTCTCTATAGAGAATGACGTGCTCGCAGCCAAGTGCGCGCAATTGCTGCGATTTTTCTACCGACCCAACAGTTCCAATGACACGTGCCCCAAGCCTAAGCGCCGCCTGCACCAGGAGTTGCCCAACCCCACCCGCTGCGGCATGGATCAGCACCCAGGATCCAGGTGTGATTTGCACCAACTTACGGACGAGCATCTGGACAGTCAATCCCTTGAGGTAGGAAGCAGCCGCAACAACCCCGGAGATTGTGTCCGGCAAATGAATGGCAATGCTGGCTGGGATTACTCGTGCGCTCGCATATGCGCCGTAAGCTGCTGACAGATAGATTACACGATCTCCTACTTTGAAATCCGTTACTCCTTCGCCTATTTCCTGCACATAACCGACCCCTTCTAGACCAGGGATACCCGGTAAGGGGAGCGTTTGATATGCGCCCGAGCGTACATATATATCGTGGAAATTTACGCCAACATGCGTCTGTTGTAGTCTGAGTTCGTTGCGACCGGGTGCACCAACTACAACTGGTTCGTACTGCAGAACCTCGGGACCTCCATACGACCGGATGAATACGGCGTTTTCCATAAATTCTTTCTCAAAAACATAGCAATAGGGAGAAAAATAAAATAGTGATGTGCCTGTAACACGTACGCCTAGTTACAGATGAATTCGGTACGGCAGCACTCACACTTCGCAGCCCCCGACACCTAGCGGAAACTGTAACCGTAATGATACGATCCTAAGTATTAAGAGAAGCCGCCAATAGCTACTATCAGATATTGACGTTATTGATAACTTGGTGCACCGTGCCGTGTTGATATCAACATCGTGTAAACACACATATTCGCGGCACGCTGGGTCTTGACGAAGGTGCGTACCTAGCCCTTGGAGAACATGTCAATGATCGATGTTCGCAACCACTGCACCCCTTCTTCCTCCTGGCTCCGTTCATGCCAATGAACACGGATATCGAACGTGGGTAGAGACAACGGAGCCGGAACGGTGTGGTAAGCAGCGGGCTGCCGGAACGCGGATACGGCGACCTCGGGAACAGTCAGCAAATAGTCACTTTTGGCGAGCACGGCCTCTACTGCCAAATAGTGAGGAATCGTCAGGCCAATCTTTCGGCGCACTCCTTGGGCCCTCAATACCCCCTCAACTAGAGCATGCCCGCTACTTGTGGAATCGATCACCAAGTGTTCAGCGGAAGCAAAGGAATCCAGATCAAGCCGGGCCTTCGCCAGAAAATGCTTGCGTCTCATGACCGTTACGTATTTTTCCTTTCTGAGGGTACGCGCGTAGACTCGTCCTTTGATCATTGGCAGCGATCCAATCGCCATGTCGATGTCTCCTGATTCAAGGCCCTTTTCAACATCTTCCCAAGGTAAATTGCGTACCCATAGATGGACACCGGGCGCTTTTTTGTTGAGAAAGGAATTCAACTCCGGCAAGAATACCAATTGACCAAAGTCGGACATGTGGATCTTAAAAACACGATCCGATGTCGCCGCGTTGAAACCGAGAGGCTGGGCAAGCGCCAGTTGCATTTCCTCCAGCAAGGGCTGAATCTTTATTCGCAAGGCCACGGCGACTTCCGTCGGCGTTACGCCATAACGTCCTCTGATAAAGAGTGGATCACCGACCACTTGGCGCCATCGCTGCACCATCTGCGACACAGAAGACTGGCTCATATCGAGACGCAGAGCGACCTGGCTCAGGTTGCGAAATTCGCAGATGAGGCAGAACGCGTGAAGCTCTGCGAGCGTCAAGTTATAAGTCATTTCGATATTTGATATCTTCATTTTGAGGTCTCACTGGTGTCTGATATGTCTATTATTGAATTCGCTGATGCTCACGAACACCTTACATGATGCTGGAATTTTTCCTTCTTTGCTCGTTTGACACTGTTGATCCTCGCTCTCTCGGTGAGCGTCAACGCACTCGCCGAGCCGATGCCAATATCACCGCAGAAGTAAATCGCCGAGGGCTCTCGGAAACGATGTTGTACAGCAACCTTGTGAAGGCACACGGTATTCGCGCCGACTAGCCAAGTAGCGTAGCGATTCGAAACCGTTCACACACTTCTAACTATTAAATTTGGAGACGACATGGGAGCAGCCGAAAAAACTTTCCGGAAACAAGACATCTATGGGATGGAGGAAGGGCCCGCATTTCTTTCTGGCATTCAGGCGCTTGTTCGACTGCCCATGGTGCAGCGCAGACTCGATCGCAAGCTGGGACTCAACACAGCAGGCTTGGTCTCAGGCTATCGAGGGTCGCCTTTGGGCGCATACGACCAACAACTGTGGAAAGCCGCGACACAGCTGAAGACACATGACATTGTGTTTCAGCCCGGGCTGAACGAGGACCTCGCCGCCACGGCGCTGTGGGGCGCGCAAATGCATCATGCGTTCGGCCCAACTAGGGTGGATGGGGTCTTCGGAATCTGGTACGGCAAGGGCCCCGGAGTGGATCGGACTGGTGATGTCTTTCGTACAGCCAATGTCATGGGGACTTCGCCACTAGGCGGCGTGCTGGCTGTGTCGGGTGATGATCACGCAGCCCAGTCCTCGATGTACCCACACCAGACTGACGGCATCTTCCAAGCCGTCTCGATGCCTGTTTTGCAACCCGCCAGCGTCGCTGAGGTGCTCGAAATGGGGTTGGCAGGTATTGCGCTGTCTCGCTACAGCGGGCTCTGGGTTGGATTGAAAACGATCGCGGAGGTGATTGAGGTTGCGGCCGTGGTGGATCTGAGACTTCCCGAACCTTTTCTTACGCCAACGTTTGACCCAACAGGTGCCTCGTTGAACTGGGATCCCACGCTGAAGTGGCCCGCCCAACGCCATGAACTTGAGCGCCGCCTGATTCACCAGCGGCTGCCAGCCGCACGCCACTGGGCAAGGGTCAATCGGCTCGACAAGCTGATCGTGTCCGCACCAGTACGCCGCATCGGCATCGTAACCGTCGGAAAGGCGCACCAGGATCTGATGCAGGCATGCGCCGATCTTGGCCTCGCGCAGGATGACCTGCGATCGCTAGGCATCTCGATCTACAAGGTAGCCATGAGCTGGCCTCTCGAAACAGAAGGCATGCTCGAATTCGCTGCGGGGCATCGAGAATTGCTGGTTATCGAAGAAAAACGCGGCACCGTTGAACTGCAAATCAAGGAGGCGCTATACCACGTGCCCGCAGGTGCGAGGCCCGCTGTAACTGGTAAGACCGACGACCAGGGCCGTTCGCTGCTACCGGAAAGCTCAGAATTCACGCCGCTGTTGGTGGCGCGCGTGCTGGTGGCTCGCATGGCTGGCGAAGGCGACTTGGCGCAGCGCCTGGCACGCATGGAATCTAGGCAGCAGGTCCTGGTGGCCGAAACAGTCCCCACGAGAAGCCCGTACTTTTGTTCCGGCTGCCCGCACAACACCTCGACCAAAACCCCTGACGGCTCGATCAGCGGGGGCGGCATCGGTTGCCACATAATGGCGTTGATGTTGCCTGAACTCAAGACCGAAACCTTCAGCCAGATGGGCGGCGAGGGTCTGCAGTGGGTCGGGGCGCAACCATTTTCAACGACCCCGCACATTTTCCAGAACCTGGGAGATGGAACCTACCAGCATTCGGGGCTGCTGGCGATCCGCGCGGCCATCGCGGTAGGCACCAACATCACCTACAAGATCCTGTTCAACGATGCGGTTGCAATGACGGGCGGCCAGCCAGCGGAAGGCATCAACGATCCGGCACGCATCACCCGGCAACTGCACGCGGAAGGCATCACGACCATTGCCTTGGTGTCCGACGCGCCACTGCGCTGGAAAGGGAGCGCCGAGCTCGCGCCCGGTGTGACGGTCCACCATCGCGACGAGTTGGACGCGGTTCAGCGTCGCGTGCGGGAGATAGCTGGCGTCACCGCGATTGTCTTCGAGCAGACCTGCGCGGCCGAAAAACGGCGCCGGCGCAAGAAGGCTGCACCCGCTGCACCGGCCCGGCGCGTGCTGATCAACCCGCGCGTCTGCGAAGGCTGCGGCGACTGCTCGGTGCAGTCGAACTGCATCTCGATAGAGCCGCTAGAGACCGCGTTCGGCCGCAAGCGGACCATCAACCAATCCAGTTGCAATACCGACCTTTCCTGCATGAAGGGCTTTTGCCCCAGCTTCGTCGAAATCGAGGGCGGTCGCCTTGCGAAGCCGACCGCCCTTGCCCCGGAGGTCGAAGCGCGGCTGATTGCATCACTCCCGCCCGTCGAGCTTCCCGCAGTCGGTGCGGAAAATTTCAACATTCTGTTGGCCGGCATTGGTGGCACGGGCGTCCTCACGGTGGGTGCGCTGCTCGGTGCTGCCGCACTGGTGGATAGCAAGGTGTCTAACGTGCTCGACTTCACCGGACTTGCCCAGAAGAATGGCGCCGTGCTAAGCCAGGTTCGCATTGGCGCCGCCGCGTCAGACATTCACGCGTCGCGCATTGGCCCAGGAGAAGCCGACCTCCTCATTGGCGCGGATCTGGTGGTCTCGGTGGCCGACGACACCGCTGCCCGCCTTTCGTCGAGTCGCTCCGCTGCCGTGCTTAACGCAGATTTGGCGCCTACGGCGGCCATCGTTCGCAACCGGGATGCGACACTGCCGGAAGACAGCATGACGGCCCGCATTCGTGGACGCTGCACCACCGGTGGATTCTACTCCATCAACGCCAGTGCGTTGACGCGGTCGTTGTTTGGCGAATCGACTTTTGCCCACGTGCTCATGCTGGGCTACGCCTGGCAGCAGGGTTTAATCCCGTTAAGTCTGCATGCCCTCGAAGTGGCGATTGCGAACGGCGTCGCGCCAGCGATGAACCAGCGCGCTTTCCTGTGGGGTCGCATCGCGGCGGCCCATCCTCAGGCCGCGAGCGATGCCATGGCGGGTGGTGCTCCGATGGTGGCGCCGGGGCAATCTGAGAGCTTGGACGACCTCGTCAGGCGCTACACCAGTGAGCTGACACATTATCAGGACAAGACATATGCGGACCGCTATGTCCAACTCGTCAACCGCGTGTGCAACGCTGAGCGCGCTGCAATGGGAAACGACGCTTCTACGCTGTCGCGCGCAGTCGCTCTCAACGCCTTCAAGCTCATGGCGTACAAAGACGAGTACGAAGTGGCCCGCCTGTACTGCACTGATGCGTTCAAGGCCGGTGTGCGCGGACAGATCGAGGGCGGAAGACTGTCAGTATGGCTTGCGCCACCAGGCATTTCGCGGATCGACCCGCTAACCGGTCGGCCGCGAAAGATCAAGTTTGGCCCCTGGGTCTTCAAGGCATTCTCCGTACTGGCGCGGCTGAAGGGCTTGCGCGGCAGGATGTTCGATCCTTTCCGGTTCAACCCGGAGCGCGTTGCTGAGCGCAAGTTGGTTGAAGACTATTTCGACACTCTCGATCAAGCGTTACGCAAACTAAAGCCGGGGTCCCACGCCACGGTGCTAGCGCTGGCTGAACTGCCCGATCAAATTCGCGGATTTGGATCAGTCAAGCTCAAGGCCCTGTCGGACTACGAGACCCAAAGAGAGCTGCTGCTGAAGCAACTACGCGTGTCGCGTCGGATCCCCATTGCCGTCGCGGCCCGAAACAAACACCCTCTGGCATGATCAGGACCATCAAATGCAGATAGAAAATAAGGTATTCATTGTCACCGGCGGCGCATCTGGCCTGGGTGAAGGAACGGCGCGCATGCTGGCGGCCAACGGCGCTACGGTGGTAGTGGCTGACATGCAAGCTGACAAGGGCGAGGCGATCGCCAAAGACATTGGCGGCCGGTTCATCCGCTGCGATGTGAGCAGCGAAGATGATGGCCAGACCACGGTGGCATTGGCGACATCCCTTGGCAAGCTGGCCGGCTTGGTAAATTGCGCAGGTATCGCACCTGCAGAGAAGACTGTCGGCAAGAATGGTCCGCACACGCTGGCCATCTATACCAAGACGCTCATGGTCAACCTCGTGGGAACCTTCAACATGATCCGTCTGGCGGCCGATGCGATGACGAAGAACGAACCCGAGGTCACTGGCGAACGCGGCGTGCTGATCTCCACCGCATCGATTGCGGCGTACGATGGCCAAATTGGCCAGGCGGCCTACAGCGCCTCCAAGGGCGGCGTGGTCGCTATGACACTGCCGATCGCACGCGATCTGGCCAAAAACGGTATCCGCAACATGACGATCGCCCCCGGCATATTCGGTACGCCGATGCTGTTCGGCATGCCCCAAGAGGTACAGGATGCACTGGCCGCCAGCGTGCCCTTCCCTTCCCGTCTCGGCACCCCCGACGACTACGCCAAGCTGGTCCGCCACATCATCGAAAACGACATGCTTAACGGCGAAGTGATCCGGCTGGACGGTGCGATTCGCCTGGCACCGCGCTGAAATGAGCAGTATCTCAAGTAACCACTTTCCACGGATTATGCAAAGGAATTACCATGACTGAATCCATCGTCATCGTCGGCGCCGCCCGCACCCCTATGGGCGGCTTCCAAGGCGACTTCTCTTCCCTCGCCGCTCACGACTTGGGCGGCGTGGCCATCAAGGCCGCCGTCGAGCGCGCGGGCATAACGCCCGACAGCGTGGGAGAGGTATTGTTCGGCAACTGCCTGATGGCTGGTCAGGGCCAGGCGCCAGCGCGCCAGGCTGCCTACAAGGGCGGTCTGCCCGATAGCGCGGGTGCCGTCACGCTCAGCAAGATGTGTGGTTCGGGCATGAAGGCCGCGATGCTGGCGCACGACCTGCTGCTCGCGGGAACGTACGAGGTAATGGTTGCCGGCGGTATGGAGAGCATGTCCAACGCACCTTACTTACTGCTCAAGGGTCGCGGCGGTTACCGCATGGGCCATGACCGCATCTTCGACCATATGATGCTCGACGGCCTCGAAGATGCCTACCAGCCGGGCCGCTCGATGGGCACCTTCGGCGAGGACTGCGCAGCCAAATACAAGTTCACCCGCGAGCAGCAGGATGCATTTGCAATCGCGAGTGTGGAACGCGCCAAGGCGGCCACCATTTCCGGCGCCTTCAATGCCGAAATCACACCGGTGACGGTCAAGAGCCGTGGCGGCGAGACCGTGATCGAGATCGACGAAGGCCCGGGCAAGGTCAAACTCGACAAGATCCCAATGCTCAAACCGGCGTTCAAGAAAGAAGGCGGTACCATTACCGCGGCATCGAGCTCCTCGATCAACGACGGTGCCGCTGCGCTAGTAATGATGATCGAGAGTAACGCGAAGAAGTTCGGTGCCAAACCGATCGCACGCTTGATCGGCCACGCCACCCACGCGCAGCAGCCAGAATGGTTCTCAACCGCTCCGGTTGGTGCCGTCGCCAAACTGCTCAAGAAGATAGGATGGGACGTGAAGGACGTTGACCTCTGGGAAGTCAATGAGGCCTTCGCCGTCGTCCCGATGGCCTTGATGCATGAGCTCGACATCCCCCATGCGGTGGTCAATGTGCACGGCGGCGCCTGTGCTCTGGGTCATCCGATCGGCGCCAGTGGTGCGCGCATCATGGTCACGCTGATCCACGCGCTGCAGCAAAAGGGTAAGAAGCGTGGCATCGCGACGCTGTGCATTGGCGGCGGCGAAGCGACCGCCGTTGCGATCGAACTGGTCTAGGTCCACTATGCTGCTGACACCTGACCAAGAAGCAATCCGCGATGCGGTGCGTGCCTTTGCTCAAGCCGAGCTCTGGCCGAACGCGCCGCGCTGGGACCGAGAGCACCATTTTCCGAAGGAGGCGCACGCAGGACTGGCAGCGCTCGGCGCCTATGGCATTTGCGTGCCCGAGGACGACGGCGGTGCCGGGCTCGACTATTTGACACTCGCGCTGGTGCTCGAAGAAATCGCAGCCGGCGATGGCGGCACCAGTACTGCGATCAGCGTGACCAATTGCCCAGTCAACGCAATTCTCATGCGCCACGGCGACGCACAGCAAAAGAAGAAATGGCTGCAACCGTTGGCACAGGGCCAGATGCTCGGTGCCTTCTGCCTGACCGAGCCGCAGGCCGGTAGCGATGCGTCGAGCCTGCGCACTGTTGCACGCAAGGACTCCGACAGCTATGTAATCGATGGCGTCAAGCAGTTCGTAACGAGCGGTAAGAGTGGACATGCTGCGATCGTCATTGCCATGACCGACAAAGCGGCGGGAAAGAAAGGGATGAGTGCTTTCCTCGTGCCGACCGACACACCTGGCTATAACGTGGCGCGGCTCGAGGACAAGCTCGGTCAGCATAGCAGCGATACCGCACAAATCAACTTCGACGCCTGTCGGATTCCGATCGAGAACCTGATCGGTGCGGAAGGTGACGGCTACAGAATCGCGTTAGGTGGGCTTGAAGGTGGACGCATCGGTATCGCGGCACAGAGCGTAGGCATGGCACGCAGCGCTTTCGAGGTAGCGATGAGCTATGCCAAGGAACGCCAGGCTTTCGGCGGCAGCATCTTTGAGCAGCAGGCAGTAGGCTTCCGCCTGGCGGAGTGTGCCATGCAAATCGAAGCCGCGCGTCAGTTGATCTGGCACGCCGCGAGTCTGCGCGATGCCGGGCGGCCCTGCCTCAAAGAAGCTGCCATGGCCAAGCTCTTCGCCAGCGAAATGGCCGAACGCGTTTGCAGTGCCGCGATCCAGACGCTGGGGGGGTACGGCTACGTGAACGATTTTCCATTGGAACGTATCTACCGTGATGTGCGTGTATGCCAGATATATGAAGGCACTTCCGACATCCAGAAGCTACTGATCCAACGGGCGCTGGAGTAGTAAACTTGTAGCTACGCAATTGTCTGCGATGAGTTCGATTGATGCAGCATCTGCCTTTATCCCGCTCTACACAAAACAATCATAGATATTGGTGCCGCTTATATCAGTTACGTATTGCGCCCGGTTATCTCGTGCGCATGCAATAGCTATATTGGAGACAGCTGTTTATATAGAAAAACAAGTCAACTCAACTTATACGGACCTCATCATGCAAGCAATGACGATCAGAATGAAGAATCACGTTTCCAGCGAAAGCGCACCTGCGGCCCTTGGTAGTTATTCGCAGGCAATAAGAAGTGGCGACACATTGTACACATCCGGCCAAATCGGGCTGGATCCAACTAAACTGACGCTCGTGGAAGGTGTAGAGCCCCAGATACGTCAAACTTTCGCCAACATAAAGGCGATTTGCGAGGCGGCTGGAGCCACCTTAGATAGCATCTCGAAATTGACTGTCTATCTCGTTGCACGAGAAGACTGGACTTTGGTGAACCAAGTGATGGGCGAACTCTTCGCTAAGCCATTTCCCGCTCGCACTGCCATTGGAGTAGTCTGGCTTCCCCTCGGTGCGGCAGTGGAAATCGAAGCAGTTGTCAGTTTTGTTCGCACCGAGTAAATATTGAGCCAGAACGGACTCTCGCGAAGTGCTTTATAGTGCCAGCTACACCCTATGGCCTTTCATTGGATTTGAAATATGACATTAAACGTTCTCAAGATTGCAGCATTTTCTGATGGCGAAAAGGGTGGCAACCCAGCCGGAGTCTGGATAGGCAATGCGCTTCCGGACGCGGCGACGATGCAACGCGTCGCCGCCGAAGTCGGCTATTCCGAAACGGTATTCGCCGCTTCCTTGGGTGACGGATGGCGCGTGCGCTATTTCTCACCAGAATCCGAGGTGCCATTTTGCGGCCATGCGACGATCGCATTGGGTGCAGCGCTTGCTTTGGCGAACGGCGATGGAATATTTCAACTTGTGCTCAACGAGTGCAACATTACGGTCGAGGGAGAAAGGCAAGAAGCCGTGGTTGCCGCAGCACTGCAATCGCCGCCAACACGCAACGAACCTGTCGACGACTTCTTATTGGCGGCAGCATTGAAGTTGTTTGAATTGCACCACGGCGACCTCGACTCCAGGATTCCGCCCGCAATCATCTTCGGTGGCGCTACTCATTTGATCTTGGCGCTCAAAGAGCGGGCGACATTGAAAGCGATGCGCTACAACCTGGAAGCGGGCCGCAGCCTGATGAATAATGCCGGATTGGTCACGATCCTGTTGGCATGGAGCGAGACGAATTGCACATTCCATACGCGCAATCCCTTTGCCTCCGGAGGTGTGTACGAAGACCCGGCAACCGGTGCCGCGACGGCCGCGCTTGCTGGATATTTGAGAGAAATTAATTGGCCCCATGGCGGAAAAATCGAGGTCATTCAAGGAGAGGATATGGGTAGCCGCTCTCTGCTGCGAGCCGTAATTCCACCGGAAAAAGGCAGATCAATTCGAGTAGCTGGCACCGCGCGGATGATCACGGCTTGAACCTCATGAGAGTGCCGAATTTTCCATAAAAGTATCGTATCAAGGCCATGGTAGGCGTGTCGACGGCTATGTTGCACAAATCTTCGGTAGGTTAGCGAAAAGACAGTACCCGCAACCAACCGCCGTAGAAGAATGAGCACATCAACCGTTTGGCATGGGCCCTGCGGCCCATACCCCGCGACTTTGTCGCCCCCGATCAGCTATCGCAACACGGCTGGTCGTGCAGTTTTGAAAGAAAACCTATTTTTATTCGTAGGACATTGACGGGTCAATACATATCAGGGATTGATGCTCAACCGATGGAAATCCGTGCGATAGAAATTACGGATAACAGCATCGGTGACGCACCCATGTTGCCTGCGCTACTCGATCAAATTCCCGCAGCAGAACCCATCATCGCCGTCAGCGGTGACGGTGCGTACTACACCAAAGGCTGTCATGACGCAATTGCGGCACGCGGTGCAGCTGCAGTGATACCCACGCGTAAAAATGCACAGTATTGGAAAGAGACTACGGCGGGCGCTACAGCACGCAATGAAACCTTGCGTACAACCCGTTATTTAGGCAGGACGCTGTGGAAGAAATGGAGCGGCTATCACCGCCGTAGTCTGGTTGAAACCAAGATGCGGTGCTTCAAACTGTTAGGCGAACCCGTCATGGCGAGAGACTTTGATCGTCAGGTGGCAGAGTTGCAAGTACGCGTCGCAATCCTTAATCGCTTCACCCAATTAGGGACACCTGACACCGTTATTGTGTCCTGATTTTCTGGGGTATGGGGCTATTGCGCTCAGCAATTTATTTGCGCAACAAAGCCGCTGAACTACTGGACGACAACTACTTTCATGCCGTTTTAGAGGCAACCAAGGGGATCGCCGAACGTATCTGAATGATGACCGGTCTAACGATGGATGGGGCAGATTTGATCATAAAGACATTTTCAATTCAGAATCCAATCCTTGTGCTAAGCGCTCTGACCATGGAGTCCGAGAAGAGCGAGCAAAAAGGTTTTGCCAATCTGTTGATCGGTCTGTTCGGTGCAGTGCGCAATCCGATCGCGCATGCACCCAAGTCCACATGGGCAATATCAGAGCACGACGCGCTCGATATGCTGACGATGGTTTCGTTCATGCATCGTAAGCTTGATATCGCAAAAAGAGTCGCAGGTCATTGAACAAGCAGCCGTTTTGCTGATCTAGCTGGAGCATTCCAGCACTCAGGTAGGCAGACGAGAATCTACCTATCGTGGTTATACTTACGATCGATTTTTATTTGTGAAGGTTCAAATAGTGCGCGGTCGACGTTTTAAAACACAAGCCGATATAGATCGCTATATCAGTCAAGGATACGGCCAGGGAGACGGGGCTCAATACTTGCCCTGGCTCCGAGTACAAGATGTCCCCTCGAAAGGGAGGTCACGCAAAGTACAAGGTACAAAGGTGAATCGCCTTCACCATCTGCTCTCCGATGTAGAGTTCGGCTGCTTTCTTACCTTGGAATTCTCCGAGCAAGTCGTCGACATCAGGGAGCAATTTCCGCTATTCCCCACAGAACAAGCTATTGACATCGCCACGCAACTCGGGATTCGCTACCCGCTGTACCGTAGTACGCAGCTGCATTTTGTCATGACCACAGATTTTTTGGTCACGTTACAAGCTGCTGACGGTACGCACCATCTAGCCGCACGTTCGGTCAAAACAGAGGAAGATCTATTACCCTCCAGCGAACTGAAACGCACAATCGAAAAATTAGAGTTGGAGAAAGCACTATTGCAGGCGCAAGGTGTGCATGACTGGAAGCTCGTCACTGAAAAGACCATGGGGGCCATTCTTATAGAGAATCTGATCTGGTTACGAAAAGGCAAAACTCTGGAGCGCCACCTTCTCAAACCGGACACGCAGTCGCAATTCATGCATGCGCTGGAATTTTATACCAATAAAGAGCGCACATTGGCATCGGTCATCCGTGCTTCTGCAACATCGACCCATGTCCCTTACACCGACGGCATCCTCCTTTTTAAGTATTTGGTGTTGAATAAGAGCATACGTTTTGACATCACTAACCAGGAATTGAAACTGACCGGGCTTTGTCCATTGCTGACAGCAAGCGATATGTCGATATCCAATGTGTTAAAGGCCGCATAATATGACCGCATTCATTAGTGTGAACGATGCCTTTGAATCTATCACTCAAGAACCGCCGTTCCTGCATCCCGCCAGAATCCTGTGGATAGATAGAGAAGACAATTCAGCGATCTTGATCACCATCGGAGATCCGCCCAAACAGCCTTGGTCGATGTCATTGACGGAATTGGATTACCTGTTGCGGGAAAAGAGAATCCGCCACACCGTCATCAAGGTGCCGGCCTATATGCTTGCGCTGGAAGAGGAGATCGACGCAAAAGCCAAACGCATTCGCGAAACCGGTTGGGAGAGAATACAACCGTTACTAGAAACAAAATACCCCGGTGAGATTTTCTTCCCTCAGGCAATGGGCCCCATGATCGCGGCGCACGCTAAAGCCATTAATTTACCGCGCAAAACCTTATATCGCCTACTGTATCGCTATTGGCTGTTTGGCGGAACCAAGAATGCCCTGTTGCCGAACTATGTCCGCTCAGGCGGTGCGGGTAAGCCGAAGACCTTTGCCAACGGGAGAATTAATGGGCGCCCGCCCAAGTACTTGGGATTAGTGACGGAAACCAAGGCCAAAATACTCACGGAAGAGGACAAGGCAGCGATCAAGATCGGCTATGCGTTATACAAAAACAATGTGGTGCAATGTGTAACGGATGCCTACATCAGGACCTTAAATAAATTTTATCGCGCAGAGCAGTCGGTTCCAGGATATTCCGACGACGACGTTAAGGAAACTCTGCATAAGTAAACGCATGAGAGTCTTACTGCGTTAAAGAAGGCATACAAACCAGATCTGGATGAAGGCAATGAAACAAAGGACATTCGCAGAAGGTAGTTTTGAGCCGTATCGC